>MDTE01192087.1_pt1 | contig 13816 bp, 14 predicted proteins | sample 811231 | NCBI WGS metagenome assembly MDTE01 (sample SAMN05326651, study PRJNA326480) | marine metagenome | isolation source: seawater | place: Indian Ocean: Red Sea | collected 2010
TATTTCAATCATGATGTCTGATATCCCAATAATTACAATTGATGGATTGAGTAGTTCTGGGAAAAGCACGATTTCTGTTCTTTTAGCAAAAAAATTAGGATGGAATCTTTTGGACAGCGGCCTATTATATCGTGCAATTGCTTATTTAACTAAATTAGAGAAGATTCCCATTGATAATAAAGAACAGATAGGTGACTTAACTAAAAACTTTAAACTACAAATAAATAAAGCATCTCATCTTTATAGAGTCACATATAAAAATAAGGATATTACAGATTATTTAAATTCAGAAATAGTAGGAAAAAATGCTTCTGTGGTCTCAAAACTTCCATTTATTCGTGATTTATTATTACCTATACAACATTCCTGTATACAGGAACCGGGACTTATAGCAAATGGGAGAGATATGGGAACTAAAGTTTTTACTAATGCAACTTTAAAAATTTTCTTTACTGCTGAAATTAATATTCGCGCAAAAAGAAGATTTAAGCAATTAATTGACCAAGGAGAGGATGTCGATTTTAATTCAGTCTTAGACTCATTGAAAGAAAGAGATAGCGCCGATCAGAATAGAAGTATTTCCCCTTTAGAGCCAGCACGCGACTCAAAAATTATTGATTCAAGCGAACTAAATATTGAGTCTGTTCTTGATAAAATATATGAATTGTATACTATATCAAGAGTTAAATAACATATAGGAGATACAAAAACTATAATGTCAACACTGGGTGAATTTGAAACCTTATTCAATGCTAGTATCGATAAAATTGATATGACGCCAGGCAGCATAGTCAATGCTCAAGTCATAGATATACGAAATGATTACGTAATTGTTAATGCTGGTCTTAAATCAGAAGGCGTTATTACAAAAAATCAATTCTTAGATTCTGAAGGAAATTTAGAAATAAAAATAGGAGATTCAGTAGAAGTAACATTAGATATGGTTGAAGACGGATATGGAGAAACTTTGTTTTCAAGAGAAAAAGCAAAAAGAATTAAAGTCTGGACAGAATTAGAAAAGTATCAAAAGTCACAAGAAATAATCAAAGGAAAAGTTTGCGGTAAAGTTAAAGGAGGTTTTACTGTTGAATTAATGAATATAAAAGCTTTTTTGCCTGGCTCTCTCGTGGATGTTCGCCCATCCAAAGAGATTGATTATTTAGAAGGAAAAACCTTGGATTTTAAAATTATTAAAATGGATAAAATTAGAAATAATATTGTACTTTCAAGAAAAGCAGTATTAATGGACCAAAGTCAAACACCAGAAGAAATTGCTGAAAAATATACAGAAGGGAAAATTGTTAAAGGTTTTATAAAAAATCTAACAGATTATGGAGCATTTATAGATTTAGGTGGAATAGATGGACTTTTACATATCACAGACATTTCATGGAAAAGAATTTCTCATCCAAGTGAGTTACTTAAAGTTGGAGATGAAATAGAAGTAATTGTCTTAAAATACGACCATGATAAAAATAGAGTTAGTCTAGGAATGAAACAATTACAAAAAGATCCATGGGAAGAAGTTTCAAAGAATTTAGAACTAAATAAGCACTACAAAGGAAAAGTAATTAATATTGTTGATTATGGAGTTTTCATCGATTTAAATAATAATATAGAGGGACTTGTAAGAACTTCAGAATTAGATTGGACTAATAAGAACATAAATCCTAATAAAGTTGTCTCTGTTGGCGATGAAATAGATGTAGCAGTAATAGAAATTGATAATGAGAAAAAACGAATCTCGCTAAGTCATAAACAGTGCAAAGAAAATCCATGGATAAAATTTAGCGAAAATAATAAAAAGGGAGATAAAATTAAGAGTACAATCAAATCTATAACTGACTTTGGATTGTTTATTGGTCTAGATGGGGATATAGATGGTCTTGTACATATCACTGATATAGCTTCTGTTGAGAAACAAAACCAGATTATAAGAACATTTAAAAAAGGTGATGAAATAGAAGCAATAATATTATCGATTGATGCTGAGAGAGAAAGAGTTTCTTTAGGTTTAAAACAAATTAAAGAAGGTAATTTTTTGAATTATATTGAAAACTTGGAGACTGGATCTGAAATTGAATGTCTAGTAAATCAAGTAGATGAAGAAGGAGTGATTTTATTAATAGATGATAAGGTTGATGGCATATTAAAGCTTACTCAAAAAGATTTGAAAGAATGCTTAGAAAAAGAAACTTATAAAAAAGATGATAAGGTAAAATTTAAAATAAAGTCATTTGATAAAAAAAATTTCCAGATTGTTCTAACTCAGATTTAAAAATAACATGTCACTAAATAAATCAGATTTTATAACACAATTGTCAGAAAAATTTGAATCTTTCACGCCTTCTGATATTGATTATTCAGTAAAAAAAATTTTTGAATTTATGTGTCATGCCCTATATTCAGGAGAAAGAATTGAGGTGAGGGGGTTTGGTACATTTTCATTACATAAACATGATTCACGTACAGCAAGAAACCCTAAAACAGGAGATTTAGTTGCTCTAGAAAAGCGATATACTGTTCATTTTAAGCCTAGTAAAGAACTAAAAAAAAGGGTTAATAATAAATAAAAAACTTATTTTCTTCACATAATTTTCTTAATAGAATATTATGTAAAATATATGATTAGATTTATCGTCTTTATTTTTACTGTTTTAATTATTGGTACTGCAATAACAATTGCTACATTAAATGTAGAAATAATTGAAATTGATTTATACTTTAAAAGATACTCAGAGCCATTGCCACTTCTACTATTTTTAAGTTTTTTGGTTGGGTGTTTCTTAACTCTATTATTCTTTTTATCAGCATATATTAAACATAAGCATGAAAATATTACTCTCAGAAAGAATATGAAAATTAAAGAGGATGAGATTGATAGTTTAAGGAAGAGCCCCCTTAGAGAAGATCACTAATGCAGACTCTTTTATTGATCATCTTGGTGATAGCAATTTCATCAATTTTATACGTATTATACAAACCACAGAAGAGTGAAACTAAGAAGGTATTTAATGCGGAATACTTTAGGGGCTTAAACTATTTATTAAATAATGAAGAAGATAAAGCATTTAAGGTTTTTACTGCTTTAATGGATGTAGATAGTTCTACTGTTGAAACCCATTTAGCTTTAGGGGGATTATATAGAAGAAGAGGGGAATTTGATAAAGCAATTTTGATACACCAGAATTTGCTATCCAGGCCAACGCTTGAGAGTGAATTAAAACAACAGGCTTTATATGAATTAGCCAAAGATTTCTTTTCTGCTGGCCTATATGATAGATCGGAAAAAATCTTTAGGGCTTTATCAGAAAATAAAATATATAGACAATCATCACTTGAATATTTGTTAAGAGTTTATGAAATGATTAAAGACTGGGATAAAGCCATTGAACTTGCAAAAATAATAGATACCGAATCATTTAATGATAAGCCAATCAATGTATTGCTGGCACAATACTATTGTGAAATGTCAGAAATGTATTTACATGATGAGCAAATAGATAAAGCTTTATCAGTTTCAAAAAAAGCTCTAAAAATTAATAAATCTTGTATTAGAGCAAATATCCAATTAGGAGATTATTATTTCAAAAATAATATAAATATGTCAATCCAGTATTATATTGCTGTTTTAAATCAAAACCCTATCTTTGCTTCTTATGCTATAAAAAAGATACTTTATAGTGCGCAGTCATTAGATAATGATGGGTTCTTAAAAGAAACTTTTCAGAAGATTCTTGAAAATAAAGAATTAGGCTTTTTACCTGATATATATCAATATTTATATCATCATGTTAGCCCAGAAGAAGCATTTAATTATACAGAAAGATTTAAGTCAAATAATAATACGAATAATTTCCAAGTTGGTTACAGTTTACTGTGTACCGCAATTAGTCATGCTGAAGAAAAAGACCTTCTGAATAAAATTAAAAACTCATATGATGAAATTATTAACAATCAAATGGATTTTATCTGCAAAAAGTGTGGCTATAAATCAAATACATTAAATTGGTCTTGCCCTAGTTGTAATTCATGGGAAACAATTGTTCCTAATCAGTTAACTGATATACTAGATAAAATAGCTAATTAATTGATATAGAGTGTATAAACAAAATATAATAATTGCGCTTGATTATAATGATGAGAACAAAATATATGATTTTTGTGATCAAATTGACCCGTCCATTTGCAAGATAAAAATTGGAAAACAAGTTTTTACAAAATATGGTCCCAAAATAATTGATAATCTCCAGAGTAAAAAATTTGAGATATTTCTTGACCTAAAATTCCATGATATCCCAACAACAGTCTATAAGGCTTCCAGAGAAGCTTTTGACTTAGGAATTTGGATGCTAAATGTACATCTTCTAGGTGGAATTGAAATGATTAAGGCTGCTAAACAGGCTAGAGATGAAGTTAACTCTGATGCAAATCTTATTGGCGTAACATTGCTGACAAGCACAACGAATAAATCACTTAATAATATTGGCTTAGATGAACGACCGGCTGTTATAAAAAAGCTTGCTGAAATTGCATCAAAAACTAATATAGATGGAGTAGTATGCTCACCTTCTGATATCAGATTTATTAGAGAAATAAACAAGACATTATTATTTGTTACGCCAGGAATACGCTTAGATACAATGAGTGATGACCATGCTGAAGTTTTTACACCTCGTGATGCTATAAAATTAGGCTCTAATTATATAGTAATTGGAAGACCCATAACTGAATCTACCAATCCTATGCAAATAATTAAAAACATTATTGATAAAATAGATGAAATAAACTAAATTAACTAACTAAATTTTTATAATCACTCTCATCATTAAATTTAGCTCCATAGACTTCAATTATTTTTCCAGCACAATAGTTTGCAAATTTCGTTGCATTTAGAAAGCTAGTATCATTACAGTATGAGTGCATGAATGCAGCTAGAAACATATCGCCAGCTCCTGTAAAGTCTTTTGCTTCTACTTTATCTGTAGCAACATTATGAAATTTGTTACCATCAAAGCAAACAGAGCCCTTTTCGCCAAGAGTAACAACAAATTTATCAGCAAAACTTTTTAAAAAGTTTAACGACTGATCAAGTGAATCAGATTGAGAGAAATTCATTGCTTCCTGTTCATTACAAAAAATTATGTTGGCTTTTTTATTAAGTAATTCTAAAAGATGACTACGAAAGATAGAAACTACATTTGGATCTGATAAAGTAAAAATTGTTTTTATATTATTCTTTGTAGTTTGACCTAAAGCAAATTTACAGACATTAAAGTTCATTTCAGATGTAACTAGATAGCCTTCAATTAAAAGATATTCAGATTTTTTTAGTTCATCTACATTAATATCATTATTACTTAAATGTTCTGATGCACCTAGGAAAGTATTCATAGTTCTTTCATGATCAGGGGTTATTAAAACTAAACATTCTCCGCTTTTGTTTTTATCAGATCTCCCGATGAATGTTTTAACATTTGAATTATTTAAGCATTCAATAAAGTTATTCCCAGTGTCATCATTAGAAACTCTTCCTGTGAAACAAACTAAATCTCCAAATTGTGCCATACTATAAATTGAATTAGCTACTGATCCACCTGGAATAATTTTTTCTGGAGGCCTTAAATTTTTTATAAAATCATGTATTTTAAAATATTCATCGTAGTTGCTGAGAGACATACATCCTTTTTCAAGGTTTAGTTTTTTAAGTATGTTATCATTGATCTTATATTCATAATCAAGCAATGAGTTTCCAATTCCGTATACTTTATATTTGTTCATAGATTTTTTTTTCTCCTTTTACCACTGATCGGACTCGAACCGATACTTTCTTGCGAAAAAGGGATTTTGAATCCCTCGTGTCTACCAATTCCACCACAGTGGCAAAGTAATAAATAATTTTACTATAGAAAAGTTTATTTGATAAGTTTAGCTGGGAATTTTAGACTCTTTGATCTTGCCCCTTTGTTTCTATGTATTCTTCTAGGTTTTTTATTAAAGTTATTTTTTCGAAATGTCATTATTGATTCTTTTCTTTTGCATCCTGCGCTAATTTCGCCATTTCAGGAGTATATGCTTCTCCTTGCCATAGCATATCATAGACAATTTCTTCGTTACCATTTTCACAAACATCTATCACTTTTTTAAAAAGAGGTTGAAATGTCGCGCTTTTATGTGAATTCTCATGATCCTCATAAGATTTCCAGAATGTAATTATCAAAGCTTCTTTATTTTTATATTTACTCTCCAAAGCCTTGCCTATATTACTTCCCTCGTTTGATATCTGCCCACTATTTAGGACAACCATTCCACCAATAAAACCAGTTTCTGAATGATATGTTTTAACATTTTCACACATTAGAGCAACCCTTTCTTGTAAATCATCTATAGTATATTTCTCTTTTAAAATAACTCGATTAATAGTGACTATGCCATCATACGGAAAATTTTGTATTAGACTCATAAAATATTCTCCTGTAGTACTTGATTAAACTAGATTGGTTAACTATTTATATTTGAGATGTACCTGCATTATTAATATCAAATTTCTTTTTGAATTGCAAACTTTGTATTTTATAATTTCTAATTAATGAACGATTTTATGATATCCGATTTTGATTATTACCTTCCTATTAATCAAATTGCAAATGAACCACTTGATAATAGAGATAACTCAAGGCTTATGTATTTAAACTTTAAGTCAGGGAAAACAGAGGACAAGCATTTTTTCGAGATAGGGGAGTTCTTTGATAAAGGTGATTTAATTATATTAAATGATACAAAAGTAATACCTGGAAGAGTATTTTTAGTTCGCGAGACTGGAGGAAAAGTTGAAATACTATTCAATAAAATAGTTTCAAAAAACTCTTTTGAAGCTATATATTCATCTTCGAAACCATTGAAAATAGGAACTAAATTGTTTTATGAAGAAGATAGTTATTTTATAGTAGAATCAGTAAAAAAGAATTATATTACTCTATCGTATAAGTTTAATGAGTCAATAATTAGAATTTTAAAAAGAATTGGAACTATCCCTCTTCCAAAATATATAAAAAGATCAGTTGAGAAGAGAGATAAAGATAGATATCAAACTATTTATGCAAGAGAAGAGGGATCTATTGCAGCTCCAACAGCTGGATTGCATTTTACAAATAAAATAATTAATCAAATGTTGAATAAGGACATAAATATAGAATCATTAACTCTTCATATTAGTTATAATACATTTAGGCCAATCAGTTCTGAGAATTATTTAAAACATGATATTGGTAAAGAATTTTTTATAATAAAAAAACAATTAATAGAAAAAATTAAAAGAACAAAAGATAAAGGCAATAGAGTGATAGCGGTTGGAACAACTGTAGTTAGAGCTATTGAATACATTTTCTCTAAAAACATTAATGATGATATTAGTGATTATGTTGATTTATTTATTTATCCAGGTTACAAATTTAAAGTAGTAGATACGCTTCTTACTAATTTTCATTTACCTAAATCTACTCTCCTTTTACTAGTTTGTGCTTTCGGAGGAAAAGAAGTGATATTAAATGCATACAATGATGCTGTAAGAAAAAATTATAGGTTTTATAGCTATGGAGACTGCATGTTGATTGATAAGTTATGATTAATTTTACAATAAATGCTAAAGATAGACATGCTAGAAGTGGAAGGCTTGAACTTAGGAATGGGTTTGTAGATACACCAACCTTTATGACTATTGGTACTTATGGTGTTGTTAAATCGTTAACCAATATTGATCTCATTAGTTCTGGAGCTCAAATAATACTTTGTAATGCATTTCATTTGATGTTGAGACCAGGCATGGCGGTTATTGAAAAAAATAATGGATTACATAAATTTATGAATTGGAATAAACCAATTTTGACTGATTCAGGTGGATATCAAGTTTTTAGTTTAGCAAACATCTCAAAAATTAAAGATGATGGGGTAGAGTTTAAGTCGCCAATAAATGGAGATAAAATTTTTCTAACACCGCAGAAGTCAATAGAAACCCAAACAACCCTAGGTAGCGATATAATTATGTCATTTGATGACTGTACGCCATTTCCTGCATCTAAGGATGATACCTTAATATCGATGGAAAGATCATTGCGTTGGGCTGAATTATCAAAGAATACAAATTCTAATAACATTCCAATATTTGGTATAGTACAAGGTGGAATGTTCTTAGATCTACGTGAACAATCATTAAAAGAACTTAAGTCTTTTAATTTTGATGGTTATGCATTAGGAGGTTTATCTGTTGGAGAATCATCAGAACAAAGAAATCAAATAGTAAAACATATCGCGCCACAATTGCCTGAAGAAAAACCTAGATATTTAATGGGTGTTGGTAAGCCATTAGATATAGCTTATGCTGTCAGAGATGGAATTGATATGTTTGATTGTGTCATACCTACTAGAAACGCAAGGAATGGACACCTTTTTACAAACCAAGGCATAATTCGGATAAGAAATAACCAATATATTAATGATACAGGCCCGATAGAGTCTTCTTGTGAATGTTTTACATGTAAGAATTATACCAAGTCCTACATAAGACATCTGGACAGATGCAATGACATATTAGCAGCGAGACTTATGACGATACATAATGTATACTTCTATCAGGAATTTATGAGGAAATTGAGAAAAAACATTAGTGGAAATACCCTTGAAACATATATACAAAAGTTAGAGACCATATATTCCAATCAGGAGACATAGAATGGAGATTATTAACTTAGCTCACGCAACATCACATGCTACAAATGAACCTTCTGCCTTAGGATTTCTTCTTCCTATTTTTATTTTGGTATTAATGTATTTTATATTAATAAGACCTCAGTCAAAAAAAATAAAGGAACATAAAGAAATGATTAATACCTTAAAAGTAGGTGATGAAATTTCAACTTCTGGTGGTATTTATGGAAAAATTGTTAAAATTGGTGAATCCTATGTTCTTGTAAAGATAAGTGATAATGTTGAATTCAAATTACAAAAGAATGCGGTTGGAAAAATTTTGCCTAAAAATTCTCTGGAGAATATAAAGTAAATGGGTGTATATCCTCTTTGGAAATATATACTTGTCATTCTTGTTTTGGGTTTTTCATTAATTTATTCCCTTCCAAATATTTATGATTCATACCCTGCAATAGAAATAAAAAGCTCTGAAAATTCTTTAGACGAAGAACAATTAAATAATTTTACTCAAACATTAGAAAGTAAAGGAATTAACATACTTAATATAAACAAGGAAAATGAAATAATTCAGTATGTCTTTAATGATATAGATAGCCAACTTAAAGCTTATGAGGCTTTAGGAAGCTTAAACACAGATATAAACATTACGCTTAGCACTTTTTCTTCTGTACCAGATTGGTTGAGATCTCTAGGTGCTTATCCCATGTTTTTAGGATTGGATTTAAAAGGTGGTGTCCATTTTTTACTGCAAGTTGATAAAAGCAATATTATGACTAATATGATTAGAGAGATAGAGATTGATGTTAAAAAACATCTCATATTAAACAAATATAGATATAAATCTATCCATCAAGCAAAAGAAATGCTTATTATCGAATTTAACAGTCAAGTCCCTGCAGCTAAAATAATAGAAAGTATAAAAAAAGAATTTCCAGAACTGATTGTAAATCAAATAAAATCAAATAACATTATCACTCTTAATATAACACCCACAATCTCTTCAATTGATAATGACACAAAAAGTGCTTTAGTTAAAAACCTATCAATTTTAAGAACTAGAGTTGATGAACTGGGGGTTGCGCAACCTATCCTGCAACAACAGGGAAAAGATAGAATAATTATACAGCTGCCGGGTTTGCATGATTCAACTAGAGCAAAAAATATTTTAGGCTCCACTGCTACTCTTGAATTTAGGCTGACAAAAGGAACTATACAAGATTGGATAGATTCTCAATCTAAAGGAAAATCAACAATTAATTCAGGTGTTCTTTATAAACAAAGAAATGGATCTCCAGCATTGCTGAGTAGGAAAGTAATAGTTTCTGGGAAAGATATTAGAGATGCAAATGCGGGTTTTGATGGAACAACTAATACTCCATCAGTTTTTGTTCGTCTCGGAGATTATGGAGCATCAAAAATGTTGGAGACTACAACAAAAAATGTTGGAAACAAAATGGCTGTAATTTTTGTAGAAAAAAATAAAAATGAAGTAATTAATATTGCGACTATACGTGAGGCATTTAGTAAGAATTTTCAAATAACTGGGCTTGACAGAGAAGAAGCTCGTGATTTGGCCATATTATTAAGATCTGGTTCTTTGAGTGCTCCAATGACTATAATTGAAGAGAGAACTGTTGGTCCAAGTCTTGGTAAATATAATATTATTGCTGGGCAGAACTCAATGTATTTTGGTTTATTCCTAGTTGCATTATTTATGTTTATCTATTATAGGCTTTTTGGCTTAGTTGCAAATATTGCTCTTGCAGCAAACATAATAATTATTGTAGCAGTTCTTTCATTATTTCAAGCTACCCTTACATTATCTGGCATAGCTGGTATAGTATTGACAGTTGGTATGGCGGTTGACTCTAATGTTTTGATATTTGAAAGAATTAGAGAAGAGCTTAGAAATGGTAATTCACCTAATTCGAGTATTTTCTCTGGTTATAAAAAAGCTTTTTCAACAATTGCAGACGCAAATTTGACTACATTAATAGCTGCTATTGCATTACTAACTATTGGAACAGGGGCTGTAAAAGGTTTTGCCATTACTCTTGTTATTGGGATACTCTCATCAATGTTTACATCAATAATTGGTACAAGAGCTGTTATTAGTTTAATTTATGAAAATAAGGAAACTAAAAAGATTTCAATATAATGTTTTCTATTATTAAAAAAAATAGCAAGTTTGATTTTCTAGGGTTTAGGAAAGGTGCTATATTCTTTTCTAGTTTATTGATCATATTTAGTATAATAAGCTTCATTGCTAATGGACTGAACTGGGGAATTGATTTTTCTAATGGATATATTGCTCAACTTCAATACCAAAAAGATGTAAATATAACTGAGTTAAAAACTAATTTAAAGAATAATGGGGTTAATGATTCTATAGTTCAGTATTATGGAACCAATAAAGAAGTTATTATTAAACTTAAGGATAGCCCTAAATTTGATCAAGTATCAATTAATAATTTCCTAATTAAATCACTTTCTGCTGATAATAAATTTAAAATCTTAAGATTAGAGTATGTTGGTTCGCAAGTTGGATCTGAATTAAGAGAAAAAGGCGAATGGGCTATGCTGGTTGCATTATTAAGTATACTTATATACATAGGATTTAGGTTCGAATTTCTCTATGGTATTGGAGCAATTTTTGCGCTTCTCCATGACGTAATTCTAACGCTTGGCTTTTTTTCTATTACGCAACTACAATTTGACTTGAGCGTACTATCAGCAATTTTAGCTGTAATAGGTTATTCTCTCAATGACACTATCGTGGTCTACGATAGGATTCGTGAAAATATGAGACTAATTAGAAAAAATGATTTTATAGATATTTTGAATATTTCTGTTAATCAAACTTTATCTCGTACAATAATCACATCTTTAACAACACTATTTGTTTTATTTTCATTATTATTAGCAGGCGGTATAGCGGTAAAATTCTTTGCAATTGCAATGATTGTCGGAGTCCTTGTAGGAACTTATTCATCAATATTCATTGCTAGCACAAGCTTATATTATTTGGGAATTGGTTCTGAGGAAAAATAATTTATTTTTAATTATTAAGTGATTAATGTTTAAAAATATTGAGATACTATTATTAGAAACATCGCATCCTGGAAATATTGGTGCTGCAGCAAGAGCAATGAAAGTAATGGGTCTCAATAGTTTATCCTTAGTAAAACCTAAAGAATTACCAAATAATGATTCATACGCTTTAGCTGTTGGTTGCAAAGATGTAATTAAACGGGCAAAAATATATGATAATTTGCAGGATGCTTTAGAAAAATCAGAAATTAATATAGGATTTAGTTCTAGAAAGAGAAGAGCAAAGATACCAATACTAAATATTGATGAATGCATAAAATTTATTTTTAGACATTCAAATAGAAATATATCAATACTATTTGGAAATGAACAATCAGGATTATCTAACGAAGATTTATTAATGTGTAATTATATTGTTAAATTACCTACGTATAAAGAATATCAATCATTAAATTTAGCATCTGCTGTTCAAATATTTTCATATGAACTATTTAAGCATTCCTCTAAAAACATACAACCATCATTAAGAAAAATAAAATTAGCTCCCACAAAACAAAAAAATCTCTTCTATAAAGAGTTTATTAATTTATTAATCAATACAGGGTTTATAACAAAGAAAAATATAAAATCTTTAAGTCAAAAGATTCATATTATTTTTAATAAAGCATCTCTAGATAAAGATGAAATTAACATGCTTCTTGGCATAATATCTTCATTTAATAGAAAAATAAAAAAATAATTGATTAAATTAGTCAGGTATAAGATAATTACTTTGAGGTAGATATGAAGCTTACAACCAAAGGAAGATATGCAATAGTAGCAATGATAGATATTGCGCTATATACAAGTAATACGCCTATTTCACTAAGTGAAATTTCAAAAAGACAAAATATTTCATTATCATATTTAGAGCAATTATTTTCTAAATTAAAAACAAAATCTTTAGTTAAAAGCGTGAGAGGCCCCGGAGGTGGTTACAAATTAGATAGAAATCCGTCAAAAATTACCTTGTTTGAAATTATAACTGCTGTTGATGAAAATATGGATCAAACTCAATGTGGCGGTGCAATGAATTGTAATAACGATAAACCTTGTCTAACTCATTATGTTTGGACTGATTTAACGAAACAAATAAATGATTATATGAAGGGAGTTTCGCTTGGAGATGTAATTTTGAGAAATGATATCCGAAATATTGTAGATAAAAGAAGGGAGCAAGGATATGGCAACAAACTTACATGACAAAAAGAATATTTTAAATATACCAATCTATCTTGATTATTCAGCAACTACTCCTGTTGATACTAGGGTTGCAAAAAAGATGTCTGAATGTTTGACTATAGAAGGAACTTTTGGTAATCCTGCTTCTCGCTCACACCCTTTTGGATGGAAAAGTGAAAAACTTGTTGAAGAAGCTAGAAAAAATGTTGCTTCTTTAATTAATGCAGATTCTAGAGAGATAATTTGGACTAGTGGAGCAACGGAATCAGATAATTTAGCGATAAAAGGCGCTGCACACTTTTATAAAGATAAAGGAAACCATCTCATAACTTTGTCTACTGAACATAAAGCAGTGCTAGACACAATGAGAGCGCTTGAAAGTGAAGGATTTGAGGTAACCTATCTAGATCCTGAGCCTAATGGACTTTTAGATCAAAAAAAACTATTAGATGCAATTACTCCTTCAACTATTCTAATCTCTATAATGCATGTAAATAATGAAATTGGCGTCATCCAAGATTTAGAAAGTATAGGAAGGATTACTAGAGAAAAGAATATTATTTTACATGTTGATGCCGCACAAAGCCCAGGTAAAGTAGATATAGATGTAGAAAAATATAATATCGACTTATTATCTCTTTCAGCGCATAAAGTTTATGGACCAAAAGGCATTGGTGCACTTTATGTTCGTAGGAAACCTCGCGTCAGATTGGAAGCACAAATGCATGGCGGTGGCCATGAGAGAGGCTTCAGATCTGGGACACTCCCAACACATCAAATTGTGGGAATGGGGGAAGCATTCAGAATTGCACAAGAAGAAATGGTAGAAGATAATAAGAGA
>MDTE01134163.1_pt1 | contig 13815 bp, 9 predicted proteins | sample 811231 | NCBI WGS metagenome assembly MDTE01 (sample SAMN05326651, study PRJNA326480) | marine metagenome | isolation source: seawater | place: Indian Ocean: Red Sea | collected 2010
ACACCTAAATGTAAACCAACACCTCCTTTTGATTTATAACTGCCAATAGCTACTGCAATTAATGTCATAATTATAATAGCAAATGGAAAAGCACTTCTTTTATGCTTTTCAATTTTATGAAAGACAATCTGCTTACTTCCCTTTAATTCCTCTTTATTGATATATTCATTGAGCTGATTCATTACCATAGTTTCTACCAGACTCCTTTGTTTTTTAAAATCTTTTGGATAAAGATTTAAGGTTGTATCTAATGATTGTCCAGATTGTATTTCCTCACCTTTTTCTAAATACACAATGGAGGTATAGTCACTTATACGCCACCTTTTGTTTAGCGTATCATATTTTATGTAGTTTGATCTGATTTTAGAGACCAATTGATTGTTTTTAAAATTCTCTAAGGTAAATTTATAGCCAATATTTTTCTCTGGATTATAACTCTCAATATATATGTATTGATTCTTCTTTATCTGCATGTGAATATTCTTCTTATGGAATTTCTTTTTAATTTTAACATATTTATTTTCAAAATCAATCCTATGTTTGTTTGAATTAGGTATTATGAAATTTCCTAAGAAAAAAGAACATGATGCTAATAATAATGAACAAAATAGAAAAGGGATTAATAAACGATTAAAACTCATCCCGCTATTATAAATCGCTATTATTTCTGTATTACTAGCCATTCTTGATGTAAAGTATATTACTGAAATGAATATAAATAAAGGACTGAATAGGTTTGCAAAATAAGGTATAAAATGAAGATAATAATCAGAGATAATTACAAAAAAAGATAAATCATGCTCTAGAAAATCATCAATTTTTTCTGAAATATCAAAGATGATAACTAGAATTAAAATAAGAAAAATACTAAACAAAAATGTTGTAAAGAATTTTCTGATTATATACCAATCAATTTTTTTCATTTTTTACAATCTAACATCAAGCTTCTTTACCATTTTATTTTTCCAGCTTGCAAATGTTCCTTCTTTTATTTGTTTTCTTGATTCTTCCATCAACCACAAATAGAATCTAATATTGTGCAGCGTAGCAATTTGTTTACCTAGCATTTCATTGCTTGAAAACAGATGTCTCAAATATGCTTTTGAGTAAGATTGATCTACATAAGATGTTCCATTTGTATCGATAAATGAGAAATCACTTTTCCATTTAGCATTCTTAATATTTATAGTTCCTTCTGAAGTAAAAAGCATTCCATTTCTTGCATTTCTTGTTGGCATTACGCAATCAAACATATCAACACCTAACGCAATATTTTCTAGTAAATTACTTGGTGTACCTACTCCCATTAAGTATCTTGGTTTGTCAATTGGTAAAATATTACAACAAATATCCGTCATTTCATACATGATATCATGAGGCTCACCAACTGATAAGCCTCCTATTGCATTTGCTTTTCTTTCTAATGAAGCAATTTTTTCAGCAGATTCTTTTCTCAAATCGCTATACACACTACCTTGAACAATTGGTATAAAATACTGATCATAATCATATAAAGAATTTGTATTATCAAATCTCTCACAGCATCTATGAGCCCAATTATGTGTCATATGCATGGATCTTTTTGCGTATTTAAAATCACAAGGATATGGAGTACACTCATCAAACGCCATAATTATATCAGCACCAATAGCCCTTTGAGTATCTATAACATTTTCAGGAGTAAACAAATGATAACTACCATCAATGTGTGATTGGAACTTAACACCATCTCGAGTAATTTTTCTATTTTTTGATAACGAATATACTTGATAGCCGCCACTGTCAGTTAAAATTGGCTTTTTCCAGCCAATAAATTTATGAATACCACCAGCTTTCCTAATTATATCTATTCCAGGTCGTAAATATAGATGATATGTATTGCCTAAGATTATTTGAGCATTCGTATCCTGATTTAGCTCATGAAAATGTATCCCCTTTACGGTCCCCTGCGTGCCAACTGGCATAAAAATTGGAGTTTCTATTGCGCCATGTCCTGTCGAAACTTTTCCTAATCTAGCATTTGATTGACTATCTTTTTTAATGATTTTAAATTTCATTTAGCAAAAATATGTTTTCTATTTTTATATTATGCGTTATATTTGTTTGATAATTACAGATGCTATCGCTTTATATTTTTTTATAAAGAGGAAAGTCCGGACACCAAAGAGCAGTATAGCGGATAACATCCGTCCATCGTGAGATGAGGACTAGTGCAACAGAAAGCAAGTACAGTTTGGCTGTAGTGAAATCAGGTAAACTCTATATGGTGAAATGTCATGTATATCAAGTTTTGAAAGTTGCTCGCTTGAACTTGAGGGGTAGGCAGATTGAGGTAAGCAGTAATGTTTATCCTAGATAAATGATAGCAGCCTAAATAGGTAACAGAATCCGGCTTATGAGTAATTTTGAAGCCGACAGCAATGTCGGCTTTTTGTATATATTTGTTAAATGCCATTATTTGCACTTCTTTTCTTTTTTTATTTTACTTCTATAAATGCTCAAGAATTTATCCCAAGCATTATCATACTAGAAGAAGTTAATATATCTGAGAATAGCCAATCCCTAACCCCACAAGATTTTATGAAAATAGTTAAAGAAGATACTACTTTTTATAAAGGATTTAAGCATTTACGTTTTTATCCTCATTCATATTCAAGTAATTTAGATATACTTGATAAAAAAGGTAGGGTAAAAGCAAATATTTATAGAGAAGGAAAGCATATATCTCACAAAGGAAATGCATGGATATTAAATGACACCTTATCTCAATTTGGAAAAATTTATAAACGAAATGGAGAGTACAAATATTACACTGCAGAAGCTTTTGATGTTGTTTTTTTTCCAAAAGATACACTTTCTGTTTCTTTAAAAATTAATAAAACAGAAAGTAATGATAGCAATCAAGATAAGAATGTTAGAGACGCAAAAACAATTGGATTTACTGTTGGTTCTAGTGATACAGATCAAAAAAAAGGAAGTCTCTCATCAAAATTAGCAATATTCGATACTACAATGCAAAAATATTATGATTATATTATTGGTCAGGAAATATACAATGGAGTAGATTGCTATACATTTACTTGTCAATTAAAGGATTCATTGAGCAGGAAAGATGTTAAACAAACACTTGTAAAAAAGATTACTTCTTATTTTGATAAGACTAATTTTAATGTTTTGTATAGAGATTATTTTTTTGAATACAAAAATTTATTTATCAAGCTAGATATGAAAATTTCTGTCTCTATGCAATATGTTAATGGCATACATGTTCCAGTTGAAATTAGCTATCATGGTTTTTGGGATCTTCCTTTTTTTAAAGCTGAGAGGGTAAATTTTAGACTATTTCTTTTCAACTATAAAGTTTAATCAAAAAATCACCAAATTTTTTGTTTTAAATATAAAAGGGTATTAAATTTGCATTTCGAAAAATAATAATCATGCCAAAAAGAACATTCCAGCCTTCTAATAGAAAAAGAAAGAATAAACATGGTTTTAGAGAGCGCATGTCTACTAAAGATGGGCAAAAGGTTCTTTCTAGAAGAAGAGCTAAACAGAGAAAGAGACTTACTGTTTCTGATGAAATTGGACATAAATAAAATGAATTAAAAATTATATTTAAAAAGGTGTTGTAGTTTCAGCACCTTTTTTTTATAAATATGTATTAAATGTTAAAAACTTCAAAAAATATGAGATTTGTCTGTTTTTCAAATAGTTTAATTTCGTATCGTTTAATAAAATAAGATATGGCTAGAGATACTAAAATTAAATCAGTTCTAATTATAGGAAGTGGACCTATTATAATTGGACAAGCTTGTGAATTTGACTATTCTGGATCACAAGCAGCAAGATCATTAAGAGAAGAAGGGATAGAGGTTTCTTTAATAAATTCTAATCCAGCTACAATTATGACGGATAAAGTTGTGGCTAACCATGTGTATTTATTACCTCTAACACCAGAATCTATTATAAAGGTACTTGAAGAAAGAAAAATAGATGCAGTTCTTCCAACTATGGGAGGTCAAACTGCTTTAAATTTGTGTATTAATGCAGATACAAAAGGAATTTGGAAGAAATACAATGTAAAGATTATCGGAGTCGATATTGATGCTATTCACATTACTGAAGACAGAGAGCAGTTTCGTAAGCTAATGAAAAAAATCGATATCCCTGTAGCTCCTGCAAGAATCGCAACATCTTTTTTAAAAGGCAAAGAGATAGCTCAAGAGCTTGGTTTTCCGCTTGTCATTCGACCTTCATTTACTCTTGGAGGCACAGGAGCTTCTTTTGTGCATAACAAAGAGGAGTTCGAGCAATTACTTTCACAAGGACTACATGCCTCTCCAATACACGAGGTACTGATTGACAAGGCGGTTTTAGGGTGGAAAGAGTATGAGTTAGAACTTTTAAGAGATGATAATGACAATGTTATTATAATCTGCTCTATTGAGAATCTTGATCCTATGGGTATCCATACGGGAGATTCTATTACAATTGCCCCTGCAATGACTCTTTCTGATACGTGTTATCAAAGAATGAGAGATATGGCGATTAAGATGATGCGTTCAATTGGAGATTTTGCAGGAGGATGTAATGTACAATTTGCAGTAAGTCCAGATGAAAAAGAGGAGATAATTGCAATAGAAATTAATCCAAGAGTTTCGAGGTCTTCAGCATTAGCGTCAAAAGCTACAGGTTATCCAATTGCTAAAATTGCATCAAAGTTAGCCATAGGATATACTTTAGATGAGTTAATGAATCAGATAACTAAATCTACCTCGGCCTTCTTTGAGCCAACAATTGACTATGTTGTTGTTAAAATCCCAAGGTGGAATTTTGATAAATTCAAAGGTTCTGATATAAATTTAGGATTACAAATGAAGTCTGTAGGAGAGGTAATGGCTATTGGAAGATCTTTTCAAGAAGCCCTTCAGAAAGCCTGTCAATCTTTAGAAATCAAACGTAATGGTTTAGGGGCTGATGGTAAAGGTTTAGTGGATCAGGATACAATTTTATATAAACTTAAGCATGCAAGTGGTGATCGTATTTTTAGAATATATGATGCTATGAGAATAGGAATACCTACTCAAAAAATATATGAAATTACTAAAATTGATTATTGGTTCTTGCATCAAATTGAAGCCTTAGTGTCGATTGAGAGGGAAATTGAAAAATATAGTATTAATGATATTCCTGAAGAACTATTGTTAGAAGCTAAAATGAAAGGTTATGCAGATAGGCAAATTGCTCATCTTGTTAGAAGTTTAGAGAGCGATGTGTATAATAAACGTAATGAACTTGGAATAAAACGTGTATATAAATTAGTGGATACTTGTGCTGCTGAATTTGAAGCTAAAACCCCTTATTATTATTCTACATTTGAGATGAATAAGGAGCAAGATGGTAAAGAATTTGCTGAAAACGAGAGCATTTCAAGTAATAATGAAAAAGTGATTGTTTTAGGTTCAGGTCCAAATCGAATCGGTCAAGGTATTGAATTTGATTACTCATGTGTTCACGGAGTACTTGCTTCTAAAGAAAGTGGTTATGAGACAATCATGATTAATTGTAATCCAGAAACCGTATCCACAGATTTTGATACTGCTGATAAATTATATTTTGAACCTGTTTTTTGGGAGCATATATACGATATTATTCAGCATGAAAATCCATTAGGAGTTATTGTTCAGCTTGGCGGACAGACTGCTTTAAAATTAGCAGAGAAGTTAGAGAGATACAACATTAAGATATTAGGAACTTCTTATCAGGCTTTAGATATTGCTGAAGATAGAGGAAGGTTTTCCGAATTGTTAAAAAAGAACAATATACCATATCCAAAGTTTGCAGTTGCTGAAACAGCAGAAGAGGCTATAGAAATTTCCAAAGATTTAAAATTTCCAATATTAGTTCGCCCTTCTTATGTTTTAGGAGGACAAGGAATGAAAATTGTTATTAACCAGGATGAATTAGAGCATCATATCGTAGACCTTCTAAAGGATATACCTGGAAATAGAGTCTTGTTAGACCATTATCTTGATAAAGCTATTGAAGCTGAAGCTGATGCTATTTGTGATGGAGAAAACGTTCATATCATTGGTATGATGGAGCATATTGAGCCTTGCGGTATTCATTCTGGTGACTCATACGCAGTTTTACCAACTTTTGATTTAAGCGATCATGTTCGTCAACAGATGATAGATATTACAAATAAAGTTGCAATAGCCCTGCAGACAGTTGGTTTAATAAATATTCAATTTGCTATAAAAGATGAGAAGGTATATGTAATTGAAGCTAATCCAAGGGCCTCTAGAACAGTTCCGTTTATAGCTAAAGCATATGATGAGCCTTATGTGAATTATGCAACAAAAGTTATGCTTGGAAAAAATAAATTGTCCGATTTTAAGTTTAACCCTAAGAAAGAAGGATTTGCAATTAAGGTTCCTGTTTTTTCTTTTGATAAGTTTCCAAATGTCAACAAAGAACTAGGTCCCGAAATGAAATCAACTGGTGAGAGTATTTATTTTATTAAGGATTTAAATGATGAATATTTTGAGAAAGTTTATTCAGAGAGAAACTTATATTTAAGTAAATAATGGGTTTTATTAAAGCATTATTGATTATTTTATTAATATGGTATTCTATAAAATTACTTGCAAGAATCTTATTACCTATATTTATAGCAAAATTTATTCGAAATACTCAGGAGAGATTTCAACAGAAATATCAAGGTCAGCAAAATAAAAAAGATGAAGATATAAAGTCAAATTCATCTAGAGAGAAGAAGAATAGTACTGAAAATTTAGGAGAATATGTAGATTTTGAAGAGGTTGAAGATTAACTTTTATAAAATGAAAAAATACACTAAACATATACCAGTTTTACTCCTGTTTATTGCCATATCATTTACTTATTTTAATCCTATTTTGCAAAGACAAGCACTTGATGCTCATGATGCTAAAACTTGGAAGGGAATCTCAAAAGAAGTTAGAGATTTTAGGGAATCAACTGGAGAAGAGGCATTATGGACTAATAGTTTATTTTCTGGAATGCCAGCATATTTAGTTTCAACACAATATCCCAGTAATTTAATAAAATATGTTAGTAAAACTATACAGCTTGGGATTCCAAGGCCTGCAAATTTACTTTGGCTTTATTTGCTTGGATTTTATATCCTTTTAGTGTCAATGAAAATAGATTATAGGATATCTGCTATTGGAGCTATTGCTTTTGCATTTTCATCTTATTTTTTTATTATTATTCAGGCGGGACATATGACAAAAGCACATGCAATTGCATATATGCCCATGGTAATCGCATCAGTATTATACACTTATAGAGGTAATATGCTTTTAGGAGGAGCTCTTACAGCGCTTACAGTAGCATTGGAGATTTATGCTAATCATTTACAGATTACTTACTATCTTTTTCTAATAATACTGCTTATTGTTTTAACCCAGTTTGTTAAAAATCTAAAGCGAAAAAGCTTGTCAGAATTTTTTAAACGTTCAGCTGTATTATTAATGGCTGCAATTCTTGCTTCAGGTACATCGATTACAAAATTAATGACAACAATAGAATATGGAAAGTATAGTATTAGAGGTAAATCAGAATTAACAGATAATCAAAATAATAAAACATCAGGGTTAGACAAAGATTATGCAACTCAGTGGAGTTATGGGGTATTTGAAACAATGACATTATTGGTCCCTAATATCTACGGTGGTGCTTCAGAGGGAAGTTTAAGTAAAAATTCAGAAACTTATAATAAGTTTATTGATAGAAGAATTGCAAAACCGAAAGAAAACATAAAGAAATTACCATTATATTGGGGGGATCAGCCAGTAACATCAGGGCCAACTTATGCAGGATCTATAGTTATATTTCTTTTTATTATGGGGATTTTTATTGTAAAACCAACAATGAGAAGATGGTTGCTTCTTGCTACTATAATGTCAATTATGCTAGCTTGGGGAAAGAATTTTATGTGGCTAACAAATTTATTCTTAGAGTATTTTCCAGGATATAACAAGTTTAGGGCTGTCTCCATGATTCTAGTCATTGCTGAATTCACTATTCCATTACTTGGATTTTTAGCCCTACATCAATTCCTTAAAGAAGATAATCAGAATCCGGAAAAATCCAAAATACAAAAATCTAGGATACTTAGAGTATCATTCTTTATTACCTCTTCTCTTTTAGCTATATCTATTTTGTTTGGAGTTATGTCAGATTTTATAGGCTCTAATGACCATCGAATGCAAGAATGGCTTGCAGATGCTTTGCAAAAAGATAGAAGAAATCTATTATTCAAAGATGTATTCAGATCTTTATTTTTCATTTCTATTACTTATGGGATCCTAAGGATGTATTTAAGTAAAAAATTGTTAAAAGAGTATCTTTTTATAGCTATTGGAGTATTAATTTTAACTGATATGTGGACAGTAAATAAGAGATATTTAAATGACAGCCACTTTATTAAAGAAAGAAAATTAAGAGTAGTGTATTCCCCAAATGATGCTGATAGAATTATTGAACAAGATAAGGATCTTAGTTTTAGGGTTTTTAATAAGTCTGTAAACACTTTTAATGATGCAAGTACTTCTTACAGACATTCGTCGATAGGAGGGTATCACGGTGCAAAGATTAGAAGATATCAAGATTTAATAGAAAAGCATATTCAAAAGCAATATGCTGAAGGGTATCTTGTACACAATGTTGATGTTTTAAGTATGTTAAATACAAAATGGATTATAAACAACCCTCAACAACCTATGCTTGCAGATGGAGGTTTTTATCTTTTACCTATTGAGGCAAAAAAAATAGTAAAAGGAGATTTAATACGAGAGGTAAGCTATGAAGGTAAAAAATACCTTAGCGTCCCATTTAAAAAACCATTAGGAAACGCATGGTTTATACAAGATTACAAATTAGTAGAGAATGCAGATCAGGAAATTAATGAGCTTTCCCAATCTTTTAATCGTGGTATAAGTAAATTCCAAAATTGGGCAGTTATTAATAGTAATTTTTCTGATTTTTTAATTCCTAAAGAGAATTTAGATAACAAAAATTCTAAAATAGTATTAAAAGAATATAAGCCGAATTACTTAAAATATGAATCAAATGCTAACTTTGAGAGCATTGCAGTATTTTCTGAGATTTATTATGAAAAAGGATGGAAAGCTTTTATTGATGGAGAAGAATCCCCTCATTTTAGAGCAAATTATATTTTAAGAGCTATGAAGATACCTGCCGGCAAACATATTGTTGAATTTAAGTTTGAGCCTCAAAGTTATTATCAAGGAGAGAGGATCTCTTTAATCTCTTCAATACTTCTTTTGTCAATTCTTGCATTTGCTGGCTTTAAAGAGCTTAAGGCCTTAAAAGAATAATGAAAAAAGTTCTTATTATTACCTATTATTGGCCCCCATCTGGAGGTTCTGGTGTTCAAAGATGGTTAAAGTTTGCAAAGTATCTACCAGAAAATAAATGGAAACCGTATATCTATACACCTGAAAATCCTTATTTAGAAGTGATAGATAAAGATTTAGAAAAAGATATCCATAAAGATACAGATGTTTGGAAGCTACCAATATGGGAGCCTTACAAAATAAAAGACCAGTTATTTAGCAAAAAGAAAGACACTCAAAGTTCAGGTGTTATTCAAAAAGAAGGTTCATTGATAAATAAATTCTTTCTTTGGTTAAGAGGAAACTTTTTCATCCCTGACCCAAAAAAATACTGGATTAATCCTTCAGTTAAATTTTTGTTGAAGAAGTTGCAGGATGAGTCAATAAATACAATTATAACAACTGGACCCCCTCATAGCATGCATTTAATTGGGTATGAATTAAAGAAAAAGATTGATATTAAATGGATAGCTGATTTTAGAGATCCCTGGAGTAATCTAGATATGCTTAACGAATTCTATTTATCTAAAAGATCCATGAAGAAACACGTAAATTTAGAGAAGAAAGTTCTGAAGTTAGCTGATATTTGCTTGACAGTTAGTGAGAGTTGGGCTCAATCGTTCAAGAAGCTTGGTTCTAGAAGAGTAGAATTAATTACTAATGGATTTGACAAAGATGATTTTAGCTATAATGAAGTAAAAAGAGAGAAGTTTATTGTCGGACATTATGGATTAATCAATCACTTACGTAATCCTAAAATTTTTTGGAGAGTGCTAGATGATTTATGTTCAGAGAATGAGATTTTTAACAAGTTATTAGAAATTCATTTTGCTGGAAACGTTGATAAAAGTATTCTTAATATGATTTCTGATTTCCCTTCTTTGCAGCAGAAAGTGAAAAATCTTGGATACATAACACATAAAGAAGTTATATCTAGTTATCAGAATTCTTCAATACTCCTTTTATTGTTATTTAATTCTAAAAGCGGGGTGGGTAATTATCCTGGAAAGCTTTTTGAATATTTTGCTGCGAATCGACCAATTCTTGCATTTGGACCTGCAGAGAGCGATACTAAAAATATGATCATTACTACAAAAAGTGGTATATATCATGATTATGACGCTAATTATCAGGATCTAAAAGAAAATGTACTACAACTTTTTAATCAAAGGAATATGTTGTACCAGAATAATGAATTAAGTATGTTTGACAGAAGAGAATTAACTAAAAGATTAGTAAAACTATTAAATGGTTTAAATGGGGATTGTTCGTAATCAAAGTATAAAGAATTCTATATATTTTTATATTGGAATGGCAATAGGTGCTATTAGCACAGTTTTTGTTTATCCTAATGTGTTTCATGAAAATCCAGATCACTGGGGATTGATCCAAATACTAGTTTCATATGCAATGGTTATCTCTACTTTTTCTCATTTTGGTATTCCTAAAATATTTATTCGTTTCTTCCCAGCTGTTACAGATAAATCTCAACTTTATTTACTGAGTTTCATAATGACTTTGTTAGGATTTTTTCTAGTTTGTCTAGTTTATTTTTCTTTTCAAGACACTATCTTAAATAGTATAAATGCTACAGATCTTCTTAGAGATAATTTTTTATATGTAGTCTTACTTATTTTTTGCATCAGCTTTTACGAGTTGTTTACTAGTATATCAAGATCATATCTTAATTCAGCAACACCTATTTTTCTAAACGAAATTTTTTTAAAAGGATATACTTTATTGATACTTATAATTCATGGAATAGGTATTATAGATTTTAATAAATTTTTAATATTTTACGTTTTAGGATATGCAAGTAAGCTAGTTATTTTATGTATTATACAGTTTAAAAATAATCGATTACAATGGACTAACTCATTAAATTCATTACAAATTAAAAGATTAATGAGTTTTGGTCTATTTGTAATAGTTGGAGGAGCGTCTGCAATGCTGGTTGCTAGAGTAGACATGTTGATGTTAGGAATTTTAAAAGATTTAGAACAGGTTGCATACTATGCTTTAGCTTTCTTTATTGGAAACTCCATAAAAGTGCCAGGCAGATCCATTATTACTATATCCACTCCATTAATAGCTAAAGCATGGGAAGAAAATGATTTGAAAAAAATATATTTAATTTATAAAAAATCAGCTATTACCCAACTTTTAATAGGGGGATTGTTTTTTGTTTGCATATGGTTGAGTATAGAGGAGGTCTTTAGAATACTACCTGAAAAATTTTCTAATGGAAAATATGTTGTTTTCTTTGTAGGGCTGTCGCAATTATTTAACATCTCTACTGGAGTTAATGGTGCTATTATTGTTAATTCAAGATACTATCGATATGATCTTTTATTTACTATTTGTTTACTCATAATTACTATTATAGCAAATTATTTATTTATACCAAGCAACTGGGAATTGTTTGGGATTCCTATTTCTGGAATTAACGGGGCAGCACTTGCAACTTCTATATCTGTATTTATTTTTAATACAGTAAAACTTATTTTCTTGAAAGTTAAAATGAACATCCAGCCATTTGATATCAAAACTATTTATTCCATTTTTCTTCTTTTAATAACTTATTTTCTGATTGATGCGATACCACTATTTGGAAATATGTATATAGATTTAATCATAAGATCATTACTGGCTATAACTTTTTTCATTCCTTTAATGATTAGACTTGAGCTTTCAGAAGATATTAATGATATGTATTTTGAGTTAAAAAAGAAGCTCCTTCCTTTTTAAGTGTAATCTAGTCGATTCATTCCCTTCTTACATATGGAATTAATTATTTTTAGATTTTCTTTTCCAAAAAAATCAATCTTATTTATTGATTTAGATTTTCCTTTTGGCTGGAAACTATAATCTAAGACATCATTAATTGAGTTAACTTTTTCTAAGTTTAATTTTTCTGCTAGTTTTGCTATACACTCTTCTTTATCTAATAGAAAATCCTCATACTTAACTAGAATGACAGAATCCCGGTTATCTAAATAAATATCAGTAATATAATTCCATCTGTATGCTAAATTTTCAATGAATGAACCGTTTTCTAATCCCAGCCATTGATTATTAAAAACCAGATTCCATGAATGAAAAATCTTTTTAAGTTCAGTTGCATTTAGTTTGTCTAACGAACCATCTATACCTAATCTATCCAAGATACTCCGTATATTATCTACAGGGTTTCTTACAATAAAAATAAACTTTGCATCTGTAAATTCTTTTTTTAATTCATTGTAAAAAACACTAAGATGAGGCTCTTTAATAATTTTAGAAGCAAATTCTATGTTATTTTTCTTAACAAAAGAATTAGTGCTTAACTCTTTTTTCTTCCACATCTCAAAAACTTTGTAATTAAACCCACTATAAAACAAATCAATTGATGTTTTTTGATTTGTATACTTACCTAATAAGCTAGCTATAGCAGACGTTCCTGACTTTTGATTCCCTAATATAAAGATTAATTCTTTTTCAGTATTAAATGATTCTCTTCTAAATCTGTATATAAGGGATTTTATGTAGAAACCAATATTTCTAGATATAGGTTTTATTTTTTTAGGTAATAATGAATTAATTAATCCCATTTCTTACAAAAGTACAATTGTTTTTAACAAGAATAATATTTTATTAGAAATTAGAATTCTATATTTGGACTTTATTAATTTCCATGACGAGAAAAAACCTGATATTTATTTATCCAAAGCGATTCACATTTATTGAGACGGAGATAAAGCTTCTACATAATGATTTCAAGCTGATTTCTTTAGACCAGAGATGGAATAGTAAATGGTTACTCCCATTTAATCTTATTTATCAATTCTTTTTTTTACTATTTAATATTTTTAGAGCTGATTGTATTTTGGTTTCTTTTGCGGGCTATTGGTCTCTCTTACCTGCTATATTCGGAAAATTATTTAAGAAGAATCTCTTCATTATTCTGCATGGTACCGATTGCGTAAAATTCTTTGACATAAATTATGGTAATTTAAGAAGCCCGATTACTAGTTTTTTTATTAAACACTCTTTAAAATTATCCAAGCTCCTTCTGCCAGTAAGTGAATCATTAATGTTTACTAAGAACACTTACTATAATGAAAAATGTATTGAATTGGGAGTTATGCATCATTTTCCAGATATTCAGACTCCTTATAAAGTAGTGCCAAATGGACTTTTGTTAGATGATTGGAATAGAATTCCTGGTATAGAAAGAAGTCCTGATTCTTTTGTAACTGTAATGAACGAAAAGCAAATTCAAAGAAAGGGACTTGATTTAATTATTGAAGTTGCTAAGTTAAAGCCAGATTGTAGTTTTTATTGTGCTGGCTTGGATATAAAAAACAAAACTATTCCAAATAATATATTTTTTCTTGGAAGACTATCTCCCAAAGAACTTAAAAGATTATAT
>MDTE01030457.1_pt1 | contig 13814 bp, 16 predicted proteins | sample 811231 | NCBI WGS metagenome assembly MDTE01 (sample SAMN05326651, study PRJNA326480) | marine metagenome | isolation source: seawater | place: Indian Ocean: Red Sea | collected 2010
AAACCTTGCTTCTGCAAACATTGTCTACAAGATGTTGGAACAGCTTGCAGATGCTGAAATGACTGGACCGATTCTTGAGGGAATGAAACACCCTGTTCAACTAGTAGCACGCCAAGACGGGGTCCGTCATATTGTTAATATGGCATCGATTTGTGTTGCAGATGCAATTCGCAAGGACTCTTATTGGGAAACGTTAGCTAACAACCCATCCGGCTCTTGAATACCTTCTTCGTATGAGATTGAGGGTCGACGAGGCCGCCAAATTGCTCCAGTTACAAATCCTGCAACGAGACCTCCAAACAAGAGATTTACCCATCCATCAATTGCGTACGATCCAAATCCACGAATAATGGGAATCAAAAACGAAGGAATGATTCCAAGTACTGTGGTCCAGAAAATCTCGGTTTTCAAGTTACCAATGAGGTCAGCGCTCTCCGGAACTCGACGTATGGGCTCTTCTCTTGGAGGAGAAAGAACGAAACGAATGACGGTGTTTGGTAGTGTTCGATCAACTGGAATGTTTGACGTTGCAAACGATTCAGTCTTTCTTGGGTGCATTTCAACCGCAAGCCGATGATATTGAAGTGGGCCATTGGTTTCAATCGGCCTTGGTCGACCATCCATCATACCGCCGCGGTGACTGGTCGCAGCTGCATCACTTAGAATCTCAACAATTCCGGGCTTGAGCTCGATGTTCGAAAAGGCATGATTCCATTCTGGAAAGGAAGGTAGTCGAACATCAAATGAATCTTCCAATTCCATCGAATCAAGGCCAATTGCGATTTTTTCTTGAAGAGTTTCAATTTCAGGAATGGTTAATCCAGTCATTGGATCATCTGGTAGTTCCAAATCCATTTCCTCGTCAAGTAATGTGGCTACCTGTCTCCGAGTAAGCGGTTTTTTTAGAATGTAGAATGTAGGCAAGCGGACCTCATACCTCGGTCGTTGGCTTGCGTAAATCCAACCACCCTTGTCGCTTCCAAGCCACGAACTTCCAGAAGCAATTGGAATGAATTCCAAACCGTTGATAATGATGCTCTTCACGGAATCACTTCAGTTGTTGTTCCATTGAATTGTACCACTTCATCCCCAATTCATGTTCCTCAAGAAGTTTGAATTGCTTGAAAGGAGATATTGACCTCATGTAGCCAAAAGCAGCAAAATCGACCAGATTTGGTGCTTCTCCTCCAAAGAAAGGATGTCCATCAAATGAGGAGGTGTACTCTGTTAACAAATCATGCCAAAGTTTCTTTGGCGTCCGTCCATCCTTCTTCACTCGTTTACGAGCAATAATGCCCCACATAATTGGGAATCCTGCCCAGGCATAGAGTCTGCGTGAAATGAATCCAAACTTTTCCAACTTTGAGATTCGTCGTGTTGTGCTCAAAGCCGCGCCTAACGATCCGTAAAGGATTGGGATTGTCGCACGTTTCCACGCTTCATCAACATGTTCAAGCATTGAATCATATCTTTCTTGGCCATGGTTTTTACTCAATGTTCCACCATTGTATTTTTCGTCGATATAGGCCATGATTGGCGTTGAATCAACTACAACTTCACCGTCGATATCTGTAAACACCGGGACTTTATTCCATCCGTTTGTAAATGAGAGTTCTTTTTTTGTGCGCATTGCATTGACTTGTACTTCATCAACTTCAAGCCCTAGGTGTTCAATTAATCCACGGACCTTCCATGAGAATGGACAGGTTTGCAGCACATGTAAAGTGGCTTGTGCCATGTCATGTTCCAATGGTAGGCCCTTCTTCAATCCTCGTTAGGGACTTGGTCAGGCCGCCAACCCGGTTTCCAAAATTCTTCATCATCAAGCCAATCCATCCATTCATCATCTGCGCATGCAAGCAAACGATACGCCCGACTTTCAAGCCCTTCACGATTGTATTCTGGGAGGATGCCTTCCGAGAATGCTTGATGCCAATTGACTTGCATTTGTCGAATTTCTCGCCGTGCACCTTCAGGGTTGTCAAAGTTCATTTCACATACATCACGCAGTTCAGATAACCACTGCCTGGTGTCTTTTCGTAAGGGGTCATTGATTCGTTTCGTGGGCTGTGTTTTTTTCCTAAACGGCCACCAACCCATACTATTACTACCCATACCTATCCTTTCATCTTTCGCATGAAGATGAAAAGCATGAACTCCTTAGCGAGGCTATGGGGAGACTGCATCTTCACTTACACGGCCGTCTGAAAGATTCAGCCTTGAAATCATTGGCAGAAATGTACCACTCTCGATTGAAAAGCACGGGGTTAACGGTACACATTCATACCGATCAACTGGCTGCATACTTGTCAAAACTTGAATCGATGAAAGGCCAATTATTTCTTCTTGACGAGAACGGATTAACGTTCACCTCAAAGGAATTTGCGACCAAAATTCAATCCTTGACTCTCCTCTCTGATGACACTCATTTTGCAATCGGTCCAGCCGAAGGATGGCAAAACCTTGGTAGACAAATCCCCCGAATTTCTCTTTCAGAGATGACCTTCCCCCATGAATTTGCCGCAGTCCTCTTCTTGGAACAATTGTATAGGGCATTCCAAATTGCCAAAGGAACATCCTATCATAAGGAATGACCGATAGCGGACAAACAACCCAAAGGAGAACGAGGCATGGCAATCCCTTTCACTGATGAGTCAAGTTTGCGATGGGCACTCATTGCATTTGAGTTATTGATTGGATTCTCTTTGGTCTACAACAGCCAAAATCAACCATTTCCAAGGCCCAGCAATCGCTTTGGTTGGCTTGTTATCGTCCTAGCATCTTTGGTGCTTATTGGGCAAGCTGCGCCAAATCCAATGACCGTGTTTGCTCATTTTGTTATGCTATCTGGAATTGGTGGATTTGGTCTTGTTGCAGGGGTGTACCAACTCGCACAAACTCAACGTGACGTTTTGGTCGCACCTTATGCCGGGATAATGTTCTGCGTTGGAGTTGTTGGTCTCATGGTTCTGACGTGGGACGACCTCTCAATAGTTGAGCAATGGGCTGGTTTTCTTACAATTGTTGTATTAGGAGGAGGTGAGACTTGGCTTATTTTCCGTGGATTGTTGATTGGAAAACTCCCACGGGCTTGGTCGCAGGCAGGTATGGTTGCCCTCATACAAGGGCGCCTCACGGGCAAGAATGGTGCAATTGAGTGTTTTGAAAAGGGATGGGATGCAGATGAAGAACATCTCAATCCCATGGCTTATGTCGCTTTACATAGAATCCATCTCTTTCTAGGACAAGATGATGAGGCCGAAATTTGGAACGAATATCTTGAACGAGAAGGCGGAGAATCTGCTGTAGCATCAGAGTATGTTCAGGCCATTCATGATGCACTCAAAAACCTCGACTCACAAGCTGCTGGGCGCTTACCTGTTCGATCTGAGGAGGAATAACCGCAAACTTCAACCTCATCGTAGATCAGTAAAAATCCACACAAAAACGAGATAATTTAAAGAACGTAGAAGTAGATTTACTATTATGAACAAAGACATACCAATCAAGATTTTCTTTTGGATGGTGATGAGTTGGTCTGCAGCGAATCTCTTCGCTCAGGCAATCTACATCGGGTTTAATGGTGTTCCATTTGATGGTATTGCCATGGTTAACTCACTTGGAAATTGGTACTATGCAGTTCTTGCAGTTGAAGTCGCCGTTTGGGTATATGTTGCAATGTTTTTTGGAAAACGCCTCCTTTCAAGAATCAATCCTCCTGCGCAAATTCAAGTCAACCATTGAAATCAATCCATTGCATCAAATCTTTCCGATGAGATTAAGTGGTGCCATGAAAAACATGCCATCATGTTCAATCTTGACAGAGAACCATTGTTTTCTGGACAACCTATGTTGTTAGAAGATTTGAGTGAAGATGATTTTGACCGCTTGGACCTGGAAAATTTGAGTATTTTAAGCATTGAACAGGTCCGAGAATCATTGCCATTTGTCGAACGTCAATTAGCAACCTTGCAAGCGATTGTCGATGAAGCGCATGACATGACTGAAGAAATAGAAATCCTGCTTGAATCCCTTCCTCCTGAACATCCTCATGTTGTTGAAATGTCCGAGCTACTTGGGGGGCTCGTTGCTCACTGGCAGCAAACGGTAGCTCGAATCGAGCGAAAAGGAGCTCGAGTAGCAGGCCTTGATCCGGGGCGTATCGAATGGCATGGAGTTGTTGATAATCAATTGATGCTCTATTCATGGACATCAGGCGAAACTGATATTGAGTGGTATTATGGTCTTGATGAAGGGTTTTCATCCCGAAAACCACTCATAGAAGCATGACTTCCCGGGTACAAGGGGAAGGTTATGGTAAGGATTGATCGAGTCCATACAGGTGGCGGAGATAAAGGTGAATCCTCACTCGTCGATGGAAGTCGGCGTCTGAAATCTGATTTGAGATTTTCAGTTGTCGGTGATTGTGATGAACTTAACGCAATTATTGGTCTTGTGCGAATGGAAAGCTCACGTATTCCAATGCATCACATTGATGGAGGTGATCGAAAGAATGCAGGGAGAGTTCAGTTTATCTGCGACACTGCTCTTTCTCGAGTTCAGCATGAATTGTTTGACCTCGGTGCAGAGTTAGCCTGTCCTCCTGAAAATATTCCAGAGTATATGGTTCTAATTAATGAAAATCAAGCAGATATGTTGGTTTCTGACATGGACGCTTGGTTAACACAAACTGAGCCATTGACATCGTTTATTTTGCCTGCTGGAGGTGCGCCACAAGCAGTACTTCATCATGCGAGAACAGTTGCGCGTCGTCTTGAACGAGGTATTGTTCGCCTCCGTCAGCACGAGGGAGACGCCTCGATCCGGCCTCTTGTTTTGACCTATGTCAACCGACTTTCTGATTGGTTGTTTGTTATGAGCAGATGGATTACCGCGGTCCTTGGAGAGGAAGAAATGTTGTGGCAACCGCTTGGAAAGCGAGGGAAGGAAGAGAGTATCGCAGCATCAATCCTCCGTCAAGCAGAGCACGATGCCGACCTTGAACACATCTAATGCGAAGACTTCACCTTCTTCCATGCTTGCCGGACAACTTCACGAGTTTCATCATGAGTTAACTGAGCGATAGCTTGTTCCCAATCCAGCCAAAGGTAGTCCCGATGTTCATGGGAAAGTGTAACATCGAGCGAATCCGTGTTAGCGAGAAACCAAAACACTTCCTTTTCGCGTTTCCTGCCTTTGTGTCTGTAAGTGTATGTTGTACGTTCGATAAATTCCTCATCGAACGAAATTTCTGAAATTCCAGTTTCTTCAGCCAATTCTCTTCGTACAGTTGCTGAATGATCGCTATCCCTCGATTCAACGTGACCTTTTGGTAAGTCCCAATGTCCTTGTGGATATTGGAGCAGAAGGATACTGTCAAGATTGACTAAAATCACACCACATGATGTTTCCACTGAATTCCCCCTAACCGTTCGTAGAAGGCTCATGGTTTGATATCTTCGTGAGATTATGTTGCTCGATAGGTTCAATATACCTCGATTTCTGAGCGAAGAATATGACAAAAGGCTCATCGTTCCCAGAGGTTCGGAGAATCATTGCAGATTCAGATATGGATGGAATGTGTGCTGCTGTTGTGTTAAAGAAAGCCTATCCTCATGCTGAAGTTCATTTTGCTCATGCAGCGCTCATTCGGTCAGGAATTATCGATCATTTAATTGATGATTTTACAGTAACAGTCGACCTACCATTCCACCCAAAAAGTGGATGGTATCTTGATCATCACCTTACCAACAAACCTACCGATTCCGAACAAATAGTATTCGCATCGAAAGGAGGTACGATCCATTGGGATCATGCACCATCAGCAGCTCGACTTGCCTTTGACTTGTTTCGAGACGAATTTGATTTTCCACATCTTGAGGTCATCATGCCATTGGTGGATGATCTTGACTCAGGTGGGATTTCACTTGATACGTTTCGTAAGGACGGCCCCCTTCTTCAACTCTCTCGTACTTTGAATTACAACGATTCAAACTACATGCATCATCTTCTTTCCTTGTTTCAAACTTCGACTTCAATGGATCAAATTTACGCAGATGAAATTGTTGAAGAACGAATGAAAACAGCTCGAAGCACACGTCTGGAATTGATGAAAATCGTTGAACAACAAACAACCATTGTCGACCGACTCGCTATTTGTCGGCTCGAAGATACTGGATACAGGTCAAATGGTTACCTGATAACAGCTTATGCTGGTGAAAATGCCGATGCATGTTGTATCATTCACGGTTATTCTGATGGAGAAATTGGTGATAAAATGCGACCACCTCTCTCGGCGAGTTTCTATGCTAATTCATTTCTTCCCAGGGGACAAAATCGTTACGACCTTTCCAAACTGGCAACAAAATACGATGCTCATGGCGGAGGTCACGCAAATGCTTGTGGTTGCCGAATTCAACCCCCCGGTCTTGATTCAAATTTGTCAGGTTGGTTGACGATGTGGAAGAATCGGGATGTTGAACTCTCTCTTACCGATTAGATGACTTGGAATGTATATATCAGCCCTAAAAAGGCGTGGATCATGACCAAGGCCATCATCAAGTCTGATGCTCTTCCGTGTTTGGTACGTTCGACTGTGAACGACTCGTTTTCCTGCTTTTTTTCAGCAGTTTTTCGACCATAGCGCACAACAGACCAAAGGAGTACTAGGCCAATTGGGCCTGAGAAACCGTGGATGTTTTGTGGAAGTAAATCAGAAGTCCAATCATCTTCAACTAAGAAACCTGAGATTGCTCGTGCCAAAAAGGCAATCAGGGCGAGAGCGATTCCGGCCCATAGAATAAGCTCGCCATGACGTTGATGACGATCAAGAGCCTGTTTCCGTTCATCTCCTTTCAGAGTCATTCCCTTTTTTCTCCAACCGTATTGACGAACAAGCCAAAGAACAAATGCAGCAGCGAGAAGAGGGTGAATCAACATGATAATTGTTCGAACCTCCATACCCCCCTCTCCCTAGTTTGCCCCACGAATAATTGACTTGAATGCATTTCTCTTGTTCTTGTGACTTAGGCGGTGAGTTCAAAGGTGGGATGTCGAGGGAATGTCGGGGGCGCTATGCAGGAAACGTATCTCTCAGCCTGCCTTGAATCAGCATTCAAGACAGTAAAGAGTCGGCGATTAAATGCTGTAGGCAAATGCCCTGAATTCACACTAATGGAAAAACCATGGAAAGAATTGGTCAAGCTCGCAGTCCTTGAAACGGAAATTCCAGGCCAAGACGAGGATGGTGAGTCGATTGTACCAATTCCGCGATTTCGTCGTGGCCGTCGACGGGGGAGACAACAATCACCAGTGCCATCTCCTGATGAAATCGCAATAATGGAGAATGAAACACCTGCTTATCGGTTTGCCTTGCTTCTCGCGAACAAGTACATTCATATCGACGCTTGGAATGATGACAACCATGGTTCACTTGAGAATGAGTTGCGCAAAGATTGTTTGGAACAAGGTGTTCACCCAGTCTGGCACGAGATGGGCAAGCGGTGCGATTTGTTTGGCCAATTTTCGGCCTTTCCAATTTCAGAAGCGAAGGCAAAATCATCTCAAAAGAAATTTGATTTGTCAAAAACAGCCATTGACCCATTCAATACGAAATCCTGTGTTGAATTGTTCGGGTCTATTCCAGATCATCAATACAACCCGGAACAACTTGTTGCGATGAAGCGATTAATCAAGAGGCTTTCATCGGGAAAATGGCCCAACATCGAACCTAAACTATTGGAATTTGAGGGGCATTTGTCTCTTATTTCTTTGCTCATTGCACTCAACACGGGGGCTGACTCCAGTGAGATTCTGCAACGTTTACGAAATGCAAACAAGACTCTTGCTGAAAGATACGAATTAGCGAAGATTCTAAGTGAAAAATCGATTGATTGGAATGATGAGTATCTTTCGCAAAATGATGACGACTTGGGAAAGGCTCTTCTGAAACTGATTTGGTTGAATGGCCCCTTGGATCAAATGAACCCAACCACGGAACAGATGGAAATTGGATTGGAGATTTTGACGAAGGAACAAGCCACTGCTAATCGGATTGATATTATCCGTTGGAAAATGCTTCAATCTTATGTTGATGAAGAGAGAAGCGATGATGCGCTTGAAATTATCAAGACCATTTCTCTTGAAAGCGACTCCGATGGTACAGATCTCCTCCCCCTATTGATTCAACTCGATAATCAGGAGGCTTACGACTGGCTCAAAGTAAACATGAGGAATCTCGACGAGGGTGGATTGGTTTCCATTGCTCAAGAACAAGCATTCCCAATTTCAATTCGTTCGCAGGCGCTTATTCTGCTCAAAGCATTCGATGGCGAGGGTTGGAATCAAGTACAACCCCTTGCAGTACATGTATTTGTTCAAACACTCGAACTCGACAATCTGTCCAAGATTTTGCTAGAGGATGACCTCGCAATCACTACTTATCCGCATGAAACCTTACTTCTTGCTCACTTGTTGGGTGCACATCATGATGAAGAGAGCTGGATTAAAGCAAGAAAAGCACGCAAAAAAGCATTACAGGTTATACAATCAACTGATGTGCCAGATTCGATTGATGACGATGAATACAAACTTCTCTTGCTTCTCGAAGGTCAAATTGAGGAATCCGTTAACAAACTTGATTTAACGGGAAGGCTGCTGAAAAAGGGAATTTTAGCAATAAATCAAATTATCAAGGCGCTTTCTTCCGGCGGTTCGCATCTTGTTGATGAAAAACACCTTGGCAACCTTATTGATTCGCTGGCGGAGGGAGAGGTTACGGGATTATCTGAAGCACTTCTCCAAACAATTGTCTCCAAACTCAGACTCAACAATGCGCGCTTATCTTTGCAAAGAGGAGACGATTCAAACCAAGTTGTTGCAACGCTTGAATCAGTTCTCAATCAACCTTCAATTCCATATCCAATCGTCCAAGGTGTTCGGCAGTTAATGTATGAGTTTGACTTGGGAATCGAGGCATTGGTCCAATGGTACCAACAGCACCATCAGAGATCCATTTGGGCACTCCTCGCACAGGCCACGCTTGAAGCATCAAATGGTAAAAATCTCCAGGCTGCTCGATTGTTTAAGCGAGCAGCTGACTCGACTAAATTTGATTATGATGAGGAAATAATGCTCTACAGGAAAGCGTTGATTCACTTCGCATTCGATGAAAAGTGGGAGGAAGCACGACAACTTCTTTCGCAACATCCAAATTTGCGGGCTGCAATCACCAAACGCTTCCAATTATACCTCGATGTTTCACATAAAGCGTCCATCCAAGAAACAGGACAGGCAACTTCGATGCTCAAAAATTTCGTCAAAAGACAAGAGTCATATGTTGAAGAAACTGAAGAGGGCCAGAAGACCAGGACACGAACTGTGTTCCAAGAGGATGAATTGGATTTGTTGCACACATATCCAGATGAGCACCCAAAACCACTTCCAAAAGAACCGTTTACTGGACGTCTTCTTGCTGCGACAAACGCACTACGTCGAGATTATCGGACACAAAGTTCCAAGTCGTTCGATGGCCGTTATCGCGATATTATGCAGATGCGAAATCCAGAAGCAATGGAGATTCATACGCTTGCCCAACAAGCGAGTGAAACGAGTCCACTTGATGCCCTTCGAATTCTCGAACGAGCACAATTATCCGGACGTTTCCAAGATAGGAACAAATCCTTTGCAAATTTGGAGCAAATGTTGTTCCGTCGCCACCAATCTGAAATCCGAACGTGCGATCGCAGATACCTTCGGCATCTTCCTTTGAAACCACTCGTTCTGGTTGATACGAACATCGTTATCGATGCATTGTATCAACGAATTCAGGAGATTCTTAATCGCTCAAACCACTTCGAAGATTCCACAAATCAGCGGTCTCATTTTGCTGGTTATCTTCTGTATCTTGCAGCAAACAACAAGGTTGACTTGTGGTTACCAAAAGTTGTACGGAGTGAAATAGAGAACATTACAAAATCAATCGATGATATACGAACTCGGTTTGAGAATGCTCTTGTGGATATGGATGTTCTCGAATCGACAATTTCTGTTGAAAACATGAGTTCTATTGTTGATCAAATCATATTGGAATTCAGTACATGGGATGGAAATTCAGAAGAACTTGAAACCGAGGCAATAAGTGATGAAATCAAATCATCCATGGATAAATTCCTCATCGAGCATAGTGAGATTTACGATGAATTAACCAAGATGCGACAGCATTACGATAGGAAAACGATTAGGACGAAAATCAATGGAAAGAAGATCTACCCACAAAATCCAGATCGTAAAATCATGCAGTATGCAGCAGCACTATCAAATCGACCAATCGACAATGTAGGTTCCATTGTGGTGGCAACTCATGATGGAGATTTCACGGTCGTTGCCCGTGCATTTGAAGAGCGATTCGGATTCGGAATTGCAAAGAACAGTCGGACACTAAAACAGTGGTTGCGTGAGCAATAGTTTTTCTCACATGTGAGATATGAGCGCTTCTCCAAAGGCTGAACAGGAGAGAAGTGTTGCATCGTCCATAAGTCGTTCAAAATCGTAGGTAACAGTTTTCGCACTGATTGCACCTTCCATTCCCTTGACGATTAAATCTGCAGCCTCACTCCATCCCATATGTCGGAGCATCATCTCAGCAGATAGGATGAGAGAGCCAGGATTTACTTTGTTTTGTCCTGCATATTTAGGAGCAGTTCCATGTGTTGCTTCAAATATGGAAATACCAGTATCATAGTTGATGTTCGCACCAGGTGCAATACCGATTCCCCCAACTTGAGCAGCAAGTGCGTCTGAAATGTAGTCGCCGTTCAGATTCATAGTTGCGAGTACGCTGTATTCTGCAGGCCGAGTGATAATTTGCTGAAGCATTGCATCTGCAATCACGTCCTTGATGATGATTTGATTGCCACTGTTTGGATTTGTCATGATGCACCAAGGGCCACCATCCAATTCGATAGCTCCGAATTCTTCCTTAGCAAGTTGGTAACCCCAATCTCGGAAGCCACCCTCTGTGAATTTCATAATGTTCCCCTTGTGGACAAGGGTAACGCTCTCCTTATCGTTATCGATGGCATATTGCAAAGCCGCCCTAACGATTCGGTTTGTTCCTTCCTGGCTGATTGGCTTGATTCCAATACCTGATGTGTTGGGGAAACGAATTTTGTCAACGCCCATTTCGTTGGTTAAGAAATCGATGAGCTTCTTGACACCCTCTGATCCAGCCTGCCATTCAATACCAGCATAGACGTCTTCGCTATTTTCTCGAAAAATAATCATGTCGACATCTCCAGGAGCTTTGACAGGAGAAGGAGTTCCATCGTACCATCGAACTGGACGAACACAAGCGAACAGATCCAATTTTTGCCTTAATGCAACATTCAGTGAACGGATGCCGCCACCAACAGGGGTGGTTAAAGGACCCTTGATTGAGACGAGACCTGAGCGCATGGCATCCAATGTGGCTTCAGGGAGCCACTCACCTGTCGCGTTGAATGCTTTCTCTCCGGCGAGAACCTCATTCCAAGCGATCTGTTTCTCTCCACCGTATGCTTTTGTAACAGCAGCATCAACAACTGAAATCATGACAGGACTGATGTCGATACCTATTCCATCTCCTTCGATGTAGTGAATAATTGGGTTGTTTGGGATGTGAAGTTTTCCATTTTGCATAACAACAGGCTCGCCGCTCATAGTTCTCAAGCGGGTCCACCAATAACCACTTCAAGAACCAACCGACGCGATGGTTTCTATGAGAGCCAAGGTACACTGGACTGGTGGAACAAAACTCGACTGTCAAAACGAGCGAGGTCAATCCATCGATGTGGACTGGGAGGGGGGCCCATCACCAATGCAAATCTTTCTCCAAATGATTGGAGCATGTTCGATTGTCGACGTCGTTGTTGGCCTAAAGAATCGTGAATTTGGAGAAGTTTGGGTGGATTTGGATGCTGAGCGGAGAGAGGATTACCCTCGTTCCTTTACCAATGTCAAGATGATTTACCATGTTGAGGGGGATGTTCCCGAAAAACTCGTACGACGAACCATTGAGAAATCTCACGAGAAGTATTGCTCAGTTTCAAATTCCCTTAGCAAAGAAGTTGAAATCACTTGGGATTTGGTGTTGCACTAGAATAGAGTGCTCGATTTTAGAGATTGGATTGCTTGCTTGAAAGCATTTTCCAAAAGGTCATACAACGGTTTCCAAACGGATGGAATATTCTGTTCTTCTACGAAATCAAAATCGCCTGAGTTGTGCTGAACACGAACACATGGGCGTATCTGTTGCTTGTCTTGAAGTTCAACGAGTAGTGAGAGTCGATATTCATCATCTGTGAGCGTAACTCGAGCAGAGTTCAAGTCAATGTTTTGTGCATTCTCAGGAAGAACGTTGATTCCTTCTTCGGATTGTTGGCGAATTGTATGTTGGGCAAGTACCTGTAGCAATTCGGCCACGAGTACTGGATCTACTGGAAGAGAATCCTGTTCATCTTCAAGCAGAATGTTTTGCAATGGATTTGAAGCAACGGATTGATTCCTAACAGAAGTTCCTAATTCAGCAAAAATGTCAACATCCTCAGCATCGAAGTCTTGTGTAATTGGTTGGTCAAAATCCATGTTATCAGTCTCAATTCTTCCTGTTCCCCTTTTGAAGTATTGTTCAATTTGCATTGAACATGAAAGATTCAAATGGAGGTAATTCTTGGTAAAAATGAGGGATTTCATTGCGAGCAATGGTTGTAGTGATTTTACTTACCCTCCTTACACAAGTTGTACACTCTGCGCCTTCAGGGATCGGTAAAGCTGCGAATGAAGGATGTTTGTGCCATGGTGAAAAGAATACAAACACAATTGTTGACCTTCAAGGATTACCACAATCGTTTGAATCGAATACTTCGTACAACCTTTCCATTCAAGTAAGTTCTCAAACCATAACCGAGAACACCGAGGGTGAAATCGGCGGGTTTCGTCTTATGGTGAGTGGGGGAATCATCCAATTCAATGAGACACAAGGTTTGATTCAGGAACTGGATGATGGATGGACTCACACAGAATTTGGCAATACAGTTAGGATGTGGAACTTTTCCTTTACCAGTCCAAGTAATAATGCTACATTTGTTGATTTTACAGTTTACGGGAATGCAGTTAATGGGAATCAGGCAAGTACTGGCGATGAATGGAATAGTCTCAATTTCCGCTTACCCGGAACGCAATATGAAGGAGAACTTTTCAGTGATGAGACTGATGAATTCAACCCAATGGACTACACTGTTGGATTGGTTTCAATGATTGCTCTTCTGGGCCTTCTAATCATCACACTGCGTGACTGATTAATTTACGAATTCAATTGTACTGCTACGGAGGGCTTTGAGTTGACGACGTTCTGAGGACCCGTGAATTTGCTCACTCTTAACTCCAGTCAATACAAGCATTACACGAATTTCGTCATCAAGTTCTTCATCAACTGCAGTTCCCCAAATTATTTTTGCATGTGGAGAAATTCGCTCTGTGATTATTTGAGCACAACGTTCCGCTTCTCCAAGCGTGAGGTTATTGCCTCCAACAACGTTGATGAGGGCTCCTCTTGCATCGCTAAAGTCAAGATCGAGAAGTGGTGAATGTAGGGCTTCCAACGTAGCCTCTTCTGCCCGGCCAGGTCCAGAACCAGCACCAAGACCAATCATGGCCACACCAGCTCCAGAATGAATGACTGCCTTCAAATCTTCAAAGTCAAGATTGACCATGCCATCACGGGTGAGCAGTTCAGTAACGCCAATTATTGAGCGAACGAGCAGTTCATCGCCAACTCT
>MDTE01186281.1_pt1 | contig 13814 bp, 11 predicted proteins | sample 811231 | NCBI WGS metagenome assembly MDTE01 (sample SAMN05326651, study PRJNA326480) | marine metagenome | isolation source: seawater | place: Indian Ocean: Red Sea | collected 2010
ACCGGCTTTAGGAAAAGCTCCTGAACCGGCTTTAGGAAAAGCTCCTGAACCGGCTTTAGGAGCAGCTCCAGAACCGGCTTTAGCAGATCCAGGAACGACTACTGAACCGGCTCCGGCTCCTGAACCGGCTCCGGCTCCGGAACCGGCTCCGGCTCCGGCTCCTGAACCGGCTCCTGAACCAGATACGACTACGACACCCTCAAAATTGCCAAAAGATTTATTCGGATCTGAATCGAAACTTGAATCAGGGGTAAAATCATCCTTAAATAGTATGGGAATGGATGATTCGGGTGGAGATAGTTTAGATACAGGTAGTGTAAGTTTAGATTCGGTGGGAAATGAAGAATTAAGTGATGAATCTGGAGATGGATTAGGTGGTGAATTTAGTGGGAAATTAGGTGATGAAGGATTGGGAGGGGAATCTGAAGAATCTGAAGAATCTGAAGAATCAAGTTTATTTACAAAATTAACAGCTACAACAGGATCTGAAGGAACATCATCTACTGAGTTATTAAAAACAGAAACTTCAGATTATCCTGACACATCAGAATCACATGATTCTATTTATATTGATATTCGTTCCAAAATGGAAGATGAATTACAATCCTATTTTGCTCTTGATACAAATAATATACAAAAGTTAAAAGATGGAATGAAAGAAAATATGAAAGACGGTGATTCATTACCTGAATTAACAACACCTGATTTAGTTATTAATGCTTATATGGATTATGATGTATTAATTCCTAGTCTTAAATCTGAAGATACTAAATTATGTAATCTTTTTGTAAATGCTCTACGTAAATATGAGCCTGAACAATATCAACAACATGCTGCCGCATTAAGAGTATTAAGACAAGTTATTAATAAAACAGGATTAACTCTATTTGATTGTTATTCCCCCGAATTTTTCTTGAAAGAATTATATGATATTGATAGTCTAAAAGATACTTCATCATTATCTCAAGTTGTTAGAGATTTATACAAAAATAAAAAATATGATCACGCAAATATGATAAATGTAGTATTTATGTTAGAAAGAACATTGGATCAATCCAAACCAATTGATTCAGAAAATAATGATAAACAAATTGTATCAAGTTTATCTCAATTTTATGAAATGATTCAAGATGAACATGATTTAAATAAAAAATTATTCAAAGATGCTTATGATATCGCATCTGGAATTAATAGAGAAGAACTTGTTCAAAGATTAAGTATTCTCTATAATTCTATGCCTAGTGAAATTAAAGTGAGTGTATTTACGGAAAGTGGTATTCAATTAATCGGGAAAGAAAAACAATATTTTGATGTTTCGGAACCTGAATTATCAAAAGAACCAGCTAAAGATTTTGAACGAGTTGATCGCCATCAAAGCATGCAATGTTCAGACTTCATGCAAGAATTTAATCACAACATATACAATAGAAAACCAATTGTAATTAATAGTGAAACAGCTTTGTATATGGAACGGTGCCGTGAATTAAATAGTAATATAGGAAAAAGTGCCGATTTATTAAGTCAAATATTTACAGGATCAACTGGTTCAGAAGAACCAACGGCCACCGAAGAACCAATGGCCTCCGAAGAATCAATGGCCACCGAAGGATCAACTGGATTAGAAGAATCAATGGCCACTGAAGGATCAACTGGATTAGAAGAATCATTGAGTACAGAAGAATTAGAATCATAAAAAATAATAGAAACAACAGGAACAAGTAATTTAGAATAAGATTAATTATTTATTCAAATGAAAATTTAAAATCATTATCATCACAACCATCACCTTTGATATCTTCACCCATTAAAATATCTATATTATCTTCATCTATTTCATCAAATTCATCCTCAAATGAATCTTGACTTTCAAGTGATTTCAATAAATAATTTTCATCCAGTAATACACTACAAGCACCAGTACCCGATTTAATTGTTTGTCCCATCATAATATTACTAGATACACCGGTTAGATTATCCTTCTCAGAAAAGATACCAGCTTTTATTAATTGATCTGTTGTATCTTCAAAAGAGCATTTCGCAAGTGGACCTACATCACCTCTATTTATACCCTGACGATTAATAGATGTTAATTCGCCTTTACATGTCATAGAATCACAAAGTAATTCTATATGTCTTTGATTAATATATTCACCAGCATGTTCAACAACCTCTGTAACTTCTTCTATTAAGATACAACGAGCCGATTCAATACCAAATAATTCATAGACTTCAATAATATCATTTGAGATTGTTTTTGTGAAATCAATATTTGGATTCGTAATCAAACTTATTAAATTTACACCATCAGTCTCTAAAATATTTTTTTCTTTATTTTTATATTCATAATCTTCCTTAATTGACTCGGTAATATCTGTAATAATAATATCTGTGATATTTTCAATCCCCTTAATTACAATATTATTTAAGATATCTTCATTAATATTTTTAATAACTGAAATAATATCAGATTGATTTTGAATACCATTTTTTTTATCCTCTTTATCTACTTTCAGTGATATTCTACCAATTAAATTCTTAGAATTATCATCCGTATATGTAAATGATAATCTATCAATATCATAATCCATAAGTTTCATATATACATCCTCCATAATAATACTCTTTTCCATCATAATATTTTTATCAAATACAATTCTTATAATCCATGGACTATTTACATAATCCTGTGACTCATCCATTTCTAATTCAGAAAACTCTTTATAAATCTTTAATAATTCTTTATCTTCCTCAATAACTGTATCATCTATATCATTTTTAGGATCATAATAGATACTACTTGATATAATTATATCCTTCATTAACGTATATTCCAATTGATTCTTAATAAATGCCGATTTATTTTTATCATGCGAAAATTCATCTTTCAAATATATCTTTGTGGAAGGGGATTTTATATTTTTACTCACATGTAATAATTCCTTTAACCGAGGAATACCACGTGTAACATTTGATTTAGCACTTACACCAGCAAAATGGAATGTATTTAATGTCATTTGTGTAGCTGGTTCACCAATACTTTGTGCTGCAACAGCTCCTACCATTTCACCGGGCGATATTTTAGAATTATGAAAAATTTCTTTAATAGTTTTTTGAATAATTTTATATTCATTTCTCTTAATTTTATATTCTGAAATTAAAATCTTAGGACTTAAATGAATATTAATCAATATTCCAATAATCTTATTATTCTTAAAATTATCACGAATATATAAGGATTCTATTAATTTATGATTCCCTTTATCAATATCTATAGGGAGCATATTTGATTTACCCTTCTTAGTTGTTATATTTTCAACTATACGATTAATATGAACAGGATAATTAATATTATTTTGAATATCACCTTGGAATATAACATTAATTAAATATTCTCTATGATCAAGTAAATTCGTAAATATAGTATCATATAATTTTTGTGAAGAGGGTGCCTTTTCTGCTAAAGACTTATTATAATATTTATTCCAATCTGTTTTATCATCAAAATGAAATTTAGTTACTAATTGTTCATAAGATAATTTTGTTAAATATAAGGCTTGAGATTCAATAAATGTTCCATCCATTCCATCATTACCATAAATAAATTGAATAATAGAACCCGAACTACTTCTTACTGAATAATCATAACCAACCATTAAATCTTCCATCGCCTTTACTAATTTTCTTTGAACATATCCAGTTTCAGATGTTTTTACTGCCGTATCAATTAAACCTTCCCTACCACCCATCGCATGAAAGAAGAATTCTTGAGGAGTTTGACCTGAAATAAATGAATTTTGAACAAATCCACGAGCTTCTGAAGAATCATCATATTTATAATAATGAGGCAAAGTGCGATCTTTAAAACCATAAGGAATTCTTTTCCCATCAACATTCTGTTGTCCTAAACAAGCAATCATTTGAGCAATATTTGTAATTTTACCCTTTGATCCTGAATTAACCATAAATGCCGCTCTATTTTTTGGATCTAGATTTGATAAGCCAATTTTTCCTGTCTCATTAATAGTTTTATTAAGAATCGAATTAACCTGCGATTCAAAATAATCCTTATTTGATTGACCTGGTATGCTTTCATAGATATTCAAATGAAAATCTTGCATAATTTCATCAATTTTACCTTTTGTTTCATTAATTTGATTTGTTATTTTCTCATTTGTTATCTTATCAGCTATCATATCACTAATCCCAACACTGAACCCTTCAATCATTAAAATATAAGTAACTATCTTCTGTAAATCATTAATAAAATGATTTGTTCTTTCAGGACCTAAATCATTAAAGATAGTATGAATTAAGCCTTTGGATGTCTTAGAAAACATACCTTTATCAAATGTACCTTGCTTAATAATACCATTTACAATCTTAACAATATTAATCTTCTTATTATTTTCTATTAATGTTTTCTTCTTTATGGTTTCATCATTTGAACTTGAATTATTAGTTTCATATTTACTATTTGTCATCTCTAAATTAATATTATCTGGTAATATATAAGATAATATTGATCTACCAGACCATAATTGTATCACTTTACCATTTAATTCAATAGAATTATCAGGATTAGGTAATGATCCATCAAATGTAGATAAATCAGAAATAATATTTAACATTTGCTTAAATGTATAAACACATGAATCAACACATTTAGTAGCTGTATTATCGGAAACATCATATATATTCGTATTTTCACCATATTGTAATGAAGAACCTTCATTAAATCCGATAATCTCCGAATTAGTTAATTTATACATCCCCAATAATGTATCTTGAACAATAGTAATAATTGGTTTGTTTTCACGCGGTGAAATAATCTGTTTATTCACAGAAGCAATATTAATTAACTCCGATAAAGCATGGATTGATTGTGGAACATGCATATTCATTTCATCGCCATCAAAATCAGCATTATAAGGAGGAGTTACACTAATATTTAAACGAAATGTATCCCCTTTCATCACTTTAACTCTATGCCCCATCATACTCATTTTATGAAGGGATGGTTGCCGATTAAATAATACATAATCATTATCAACTATATGACGATTAATTTTATCACCTAATTCAATATCAAGTGTATCTTTATTATTTTCATTAATTGTAATTTTATTACCATTTTTCTTAATAATACTTTTTGCTCCAGGCCATATCTTAGGACCATTCCGAACTAATTCTGTTAATTCTGTTTTATTAAATTTATTTACAATTTCAGGGAATGTTAAATTCAAAGCAATCTTAATAGGCACACCTAATTGATCTAATTCAATATTGGGATCAGGTGTAATTACACTTCTCGCAGAAAAATCAACTCTCTTACCCATAAGATTTGATCTTAATCTCCCTTCTTTACCTTTTAATCTTTGACGAATAGCCTTTAGAGGTCTACCTGATCGATGCGTTGATTGAGATATACCGGGCATCTCATTATCAATAAATGTTATCACATGATATACAACCATATTGTACCAATCATCAATAATCTCTTGACGAGCAAATGATTCAATTTTTTTCTTCAATGAATTATTATATTTTACTATTTCAGCTAATTTATGCGTTAAATCATCATCCATACGCTGAGAATTACCTTGTTTGACAGAAGGTCTTACAGCCGGCGGTGGTACTGGTAAAACAGAACAGATTAACCATTCTGGACGACACCATACAGAACTAAATCCTAATAGATTTGAATCTTCATCTGATATTTTTTCAAATAATGATTTAATATATTCAGCATTAAAATATTGAGAATTTGAACCACTATTCTCTGAAACAATATCTGATGATTTCCAAATAGCCTGAATACCCGAAACACCATCTAGTTTGTAACGGTGTGGTTGTAAACAACCGCACCCATCTTCAGTTTCTTGCCCGCATCTTGATATCTTTGATGATAGATTATAGATACTATCAAATCTCTTTTTATTCGGAAATTTACTAATATTTTCAATTATAGGAGATTCTTTATTAATTCTTAATTTACCACAACGGAAACAGACACATTTTAAAACTTTCATTGTAACATCAATAAAATGATAATTATATACAGGTCTGGCTAACTCAATATGACCAAAATGACCTGGACATTCCTTATTACTTAATCCACAAGTATTACATACTTTCCCCATATCAGTTGTTCCCATACGACTATCAAATAACCCCTTAATAACGGGGATATCTTTATCATATGTTTCATGTTTTGTAACTTCAACAACAGAATTATCTCTTATTTCATCGGGACCCATAATACTGAATTGTAATCCCGTAACATTTTTAGTTATCGGTTGATATTCAGACATATATGATATTACTTATATTTATTTATTTAAATATAAATCAAATTTTAAAACAAATTTAAAAATAATTCATTTATTTATAACAAATGACTATTTTACGAATTACAAATCCATTTGGATACAATGATCATATTAGTTTATACTTCTTTGAAAATAACAATCCCACCATTCAAGAGATTATTAATAAAAGTTATTTAAAAGATATAAATCTATATTCAGATCGTTTACAATCTATCAAGAAGATGAATCCATTACCCAATGATAAAACCTTAAAAGAATTAAATATTTCTATCAAAGATACCCGTAATCAATTATGGTACAATTAAAATATCTATATATCTATATATAAATCTATAAAATGGGGAAAAAAATAATTATAACAGCAACAGCGACAGCTCAATTAATTGTGAGTATCATTATTTTCTCAGTGATGTATACATACTTATATCCATGGATATATAATAAAGTGAATCATTTTACAGAAAGAGGGCAAGATTTAGATGACAAAATTGATATTATTAATGCAATGATTATGGCGTTAATCCTATATCTATTCACTTGTATTATAATATTTGGAACGGGAGGTATTATATTTGCTGTTTCTAAAATAACAAAGAAATCTAAAAAATAATTTTTAAATTTGATTTAAATATATTTTATAATTGAATACAATAAACTATGACTGAAAGTATTCATGGGATGATTACTCGTTCTAAAATGAAACAAAATGAGACTATTATTGATCTTAATGATGATAAAAGTGATTTAAGTGATTTAAGTGATTTAAGTGATATTGATGAACATGGAAATTTAAAAGGTTTTATTGATTATGATTGTCAAGAACCTTTTGATACTAATGAATTTCAAAAGCAGATTTCTATTCTTTCGAGAGGTTCGATCAATTATGAAATAAATCAATCGCCTAAAAAAGAATATAAGAAAAAGAAAGGGAAAGAGAAAGGGAAAGGGAAAGGGAAAGGGAAAGAGAAAGGAAAAGGGAAAAATAAAAAATTAAATGATATTCTTATGTCATATTTAATCATGAAAGCAACAGATAAAGCAAATATTGAACTTAAAAAGAATAAAAAAGAAAAGAAAAAGAAAAAGAAAAAAATTAAAGTATCCGAAATAGATATTCCAAATGAAATAAATCTTGATACAGAGAAACAAGAAGATAATGATAAATCTCTTATTATTCAATTACAGAATGATATCAAATATGATTCCGATGATTCTGATGATTCATCATTTGTATCAGCTGAGGAATCTGAAAATAGTGAATCGCTTGATTCTTTAGTATCAGATGAAAATGAATCCGATGAATCCGATGAATCCGATGATTCTCTATCGGATACTAACAGTGATGATACAGAATATTCATTTGAATATGATGAATATGATGAAAAATATGAAGATTTAATTGATCAACAGATGAATTTAAATTCAGAAGAAGCAAATATGGAATTCTTTCATAAATTATCTGAAACTAAAAAAAAAGAATTAATTCAAAAAACACAAGAAATTTATAACTTAAATGATAAAAATATTCCTCTTCGGTTTAAAATTATTGAATCTGATATGGAATTAAAAACAAAAGCAATCGCAATGGAAAATATTGATAAATTATCTGAAATGGATGTTTCAACGGGTGAATATAATAAAATGGATCATTGGATAAATGGTTTATTACGTATTCCTTTTGGAAAATATATGGATTTACCTATCCAGTCGGATCGGCCAGATAATGAAATATCTAAATTTATAAAGGAAACTTCTAATACTCTTAATAAAGCAATATATGGTCATCAAGAAGCAAAAACTCATATTTTACAAGTTATCGGTAAATGGATCAAAAATCCAAATAGTGGAGGGAATGTTCTCGCAATTCAAGGTCCCATGGGTAATGGGAAAACAACCCTCGTTAAAGATGGTATCTCAAAAGTATTAAATCGTCCCTTTGCTTTCATTGCTCTTGGTGGTGCTTCAGATTCAGCTTATTTTGATGGTCATTCATATACTTATGAAGGCTCTCATTGGGGTAGAATTGTTCAAATCCTTCATGATTCAAAATGTATGAATCCAGTTATTTATTTCGATGAATTAGATAAAATTAGTGATACTCCGAAAGGTGAAGAAATTGTTCATATGTTAACCCATCTCACTGATCCTTCACAAAATTCTTTATTTCAAGATAATTATTTTTCAGGAATTAATCTTGATTTATCAAAAGCCTTATTTATCTTTTCTTACAATAATGAAAATATGATCAATAAAATTCTTAAAGATAGAATGTATGTCATCAATACAAAAGGATTTTCTGTAGATGATAAACTTAAAATTAGTCGTGAATATCTTATCCCTGAAATATATAAAACGTATTCATTTAAGGGAGAAGATATTCTATTTACAGATGAAATTATCCAAAAAATTATATCAATGTATACTCAAGGGGAAGAAGGTGTTCGTAATTTAAAACGATGTATTGAAACAATTATTTCAAAAATTAATATTTATATTTTATCCCAAGAAACTACAAATTTATCATTTACATTAAAGGATTTTAAACTCCCCGTTACACTCAATGAAAATCATATAGAAGAACTTCTTAAAATAAATTCATCTGATACACCACCTTTTCATATGTATTGTTAAGTAGATTTCATCTTTTTCACCCATTCATTAAAATACATATATTCATAATCTTTTTTATCATAATTTATTATTTTCTGATAATTGGCTTCACGATCCCACCCATTAGACCCACCATCCATCCTATAAAATAATAAATGATTGTCTAAATCACATGATAATATTTTAATGTGACCTAAACCATAATATTGAAATGCGATATCAAAAACAGATTCTTGACCGTCTTTGCAAAATTGGTTATATGTTTCCATGGCTCGATTCAATGAAAATATAGTCCATTCTCCAAGATAAACTTCTACATCAGGATTACCTATTATTTCATAAAGAATTTTAATATGACGATTTAATGTATCTGGAAATTTAGGAAGATCTTTATTATCCATTAAAAATGATGCTCTATCACCTCCCCGAAAGAAAGGTTCTTTTGTACTGTCATGATTTGGATTTGAGATTTGAGCTTCTTCAAGAAATTTTAAAAGATTCTGTACATGTTGTTTTTTTTGTTCAGCAAATTTATTCATTTCTATATCTTAAATTAATTCTTTTAAATTAATATTATTAGCAACGAATAGTTTTTATTCTTTTATAGCGTTTATATTTCTTACTTCTCTTCTTCTTATGTTTTTTATTTTTCCTTCTATTACTTTTTCTCCTTTTTCTCCTTTGAATGGAGGTTCCGCCGCCGGTGAACAGCGCCTGGGCAGCAGCAGCGGCGGCTCCCCACGCCGCCTTCGTCACCTTCTCCGTCCTTTTCGCCATCTGCTCTCCGCTTATCACATTACGATGAGTTCCGTCGTCTGCAGAAGCCTCCATCTCCGAAAAAATCCCACTATCAGTCTCACAAAAATAAGAAAAGGCCGCTGCTATAAATCTCGCTCTTTCTTCATCTATTTCTTCTTCTCCATCCTTTAATACTTTAACGGCAAGACTTTCCATCTTGCCCCCCTCTTTTAGTGAAAATGAAAATTTTAAGAGTTTACTTTCTTCATCATATTCTATTCCAATATACTTCGGAAGTGAGTATGGCCCCCCTTTATGGCCAAACAAGCTCCCTTTGGACCACTCAAAATAAACACCCCCTCCCTTCGCCCCCTGCTCGATGGATAAAGTAAATGGACGGCGGCTTTTCCCCTTTTCCTTTTTCCCTTCAAACGGCGCCGTAAATAATTCTTTAAGCGCGGCCACCCCATCTTCATTTTGAAGAGAACTTTCACCCCCTCCACTCCTCTCTCTAATATAATCTTCACAGATCTCACGCAATCTATTTATACGTCCGTCTTTCCATTCTGAATATACGCTTGGATCACTTTCCATCAATTTTTTTTTTAGTTTCTCTAGTTCATCAAGAGTTGTGGCGATTTTAGAAGATTTTTCCTTTAAGGCTCTCCCCAAAGGAGAATTATCGTTCATCTCCGCTTCTACTGCTTCCCCACCCATCATTTTTAATAATGTATTTCGTGTCATATCAAAGAGTATAAGTAGTTCTGAGAATTCTAATGGAGACGAGGGATTCATTTTCGGATATGACACCTGTCCTCCTTCATTTACCTCTCCAGCTATTATTCGTAATTCTTCAATAGTCTTTTCATTTAGAGAGCCCACGCCAGTAAACTTTTTATTCTCCTCAATATAAGTGATTAATTCAGACTTATTCATGGTAGATAAGAAAATATTCCCTGCAGATATGATAGAAGCCACAAAATCCTCAAATAAAGGCCACGCCTCCTTAATTTCGGTAAAATTATCTAGTTCTCTTTCGACCACCACCGCCATGTTAAAAGTGCTAGCCTTACGATTTTCAAGTTCACTTTCAGAATCGCCGTCTAATTCAGATACCTTATCAAAAAAAGGTCTAAGTGAGGGATGAGCAAAGGTTTCACTTTTTCTGGAGGGGGAATCGCGCATCCTCTTATTGACCCATGCCGCTACATCATAAGCGATCGAATCGTAGCCATCGCTCTCCATAACTGTTTTAATCCTAGGTTTACCATGACATAGAGCGATTACCAGTCCGAGTGGGTAGGGCACGAAAAGAGAAGCGGCAAAAAGTTTTTCCCATTCACTAGAATTTTTTTTCGTAGCAAAATTATCCCCCTTTAATTTTTCAACTTCACCCTTCTTTCTTAAAAGATCTTCAACTTGTCTTTTTTTCTCCTCCTCCTCTGCGGCAACTTCTGCCCTCATCTCTTCGTCCTCATCCTCCGAGCCCTCTTCTAATTCAAGAGGGAGACCATCCTCTGTTTTGGGCAAATCCCATGTCGTCTTTTCAGTTTTCGTATTATAATAATATGGTTTCATGCCTTCGTCGCTTTCGGCAGATGTAGCAAACATATACCATCCCGGTCTTCCTTCAACGGGGGTTCCTCCGTCCTGAACCGCAGTCAGATGATTAGAACAATCTTGCATACTTAGTATCTTCCCCTCTCTTACACAACAATTTTCTTCGACAAGCTTATCTATCGACCAATCGTGTGAACATTTATTGCCCTCTCCTGTTGCACCCTCCCCACCCCCACCTCTTAATATTTTATCCCTTAACATTTTTGAACGTTTATTTTTAAGTCCCCTTTGTTTTTTAATATTTTGTCTTCCTCGTTTCTTAAATTTTCTAAAAGATCTCTTCCTAGAATATTCTTTCATTTTAATATATAATATATATTTAAAAAAAATTAATTCTTTTAAATTAAAATACAATTGTTAATACATTTATTTACCCATTGGTCTGGTGGCGTTTTTAAATTATAATACTCATACATCGATGGTGGACTAATTAAATAATCATCTTCAAAACGATGGAATTTAAAACGTAACATATAATAATGAATTTGTTCTAATTTATCAATCTCAGGATATTTAATTAATAATTTTTTAACTAAATCAATTAGAAAAATCTTTGTATACCAACTATTATTAGTCTGAATAATATAATACAAATAAACAGACATCACAGGATATTTATTCTTCGGTAAAACTTCCTTATTATGAACAGAACAATATCCATAATTCAGTAATGATGCCTTATTTTTACATCTCAATCCTTTTTTAGTCTTATGACAACATCTCTTTGATTTTTCATGAGAACATAAAATTCTTATATTTAACTCAGGATCAGTTGATGATTTAGTATCACTTATATTCATTACACGACATATCGGACAATTAACGAAAATATTACCTTGTGTCTTTAACGCATAAGAAAGAAAACATGAATAATGTAATTTATGATTACATGATAATGTAAAAATATTATCAGATGATTTTATTTCACCTAAACAAATGGAACAATCCATAGAATATAACAATCTATGTTCGTTAAATAACTTTAAATAAAAAATTTAACTTTAATAAATGGAAAATTCTTCAGAAAATAATTCTCTCCAAAGAGACGATAACTATTCACTTAAATTTGTTTTATTCTCAAATTTCGTATCTTTTATGAGTGGATTAGTCATTCATTATTTAACAGAACATCATTAAAAATTTTTATGATCTTTTTCCCTTCTTTGTCTTTTTACGCTTATAAGATTTTCTTTTATGAGATTTTCTCTTATGAGATTTTCTTCTTTTAGATTTTCTTCTTTTAGATTTTCTTCTTTTACGGATACCACCGCCCACCCCACCATCACCCACACGCGCACTGTAGCGGGGGCGCTCCGCTCCCTCCGCCTCCAGACTCTTAATTATTGAGTCTGCATCTCCGTAATCGGTATCTTTCTCTTCATTAAGTCCATCAATATCGTTCCGATAGGAGGAGAGCATTACGGGCCAGCTGGTGCGGGCCATCGCGTCCTGTATTGCCTTGATCTCATCGTCGTAGGCCTCCCCGGACCCCGCGGCCCTCTCTTCGCGGAGTTTATCATATCTTGTCATGGCGTCCCTCATCTTCCCCTCCAGGTACTCGACGTCTCCTGCCGCCCGCAGCGCCGCCTCCTCTTTCTCCTTTTTTTTCTCTATACAATTCCACTACCATATCTCTAAGTTCAGACAAAAATTTTGGCATTATATTTATATTTATAATATAGAAAATAAAAAAAATAACATAAAATAAAATAAATTTTTATTTTTTATGAGTTTTACAGTAATCATATCCTAAGAAACAATTCTTAGAACATTGATTCCCTTTATTTTTCCCTCGTGTTAAAATATGTTGACAAGATTTATTTTTTAATTTATGATTTCCATTTTCATCATAAAATTCTTTGTAATTTCCAACATGAACGCCAACTATTAATTTCTTTAATCCATTTACAATAGGTAAATATCCCGTTTTTTCTCTACAATAAGGACATGATAAATGATTACCATTATTCATTTTCGGAGTATGTGTATATGTTTTCATTAAACATTCGTAATGAAATTTATGACCACATGATAATTCATGAGTATATTTTTCATTTAATTCTAAACCACAGATTGAACATTCTTCGAAATCCATACTATTAATGATAATTAATTAACAATTATTTAAATATATTATAGAAGGAAATCTAAAAGTAAAAACGAAATATATAATTCATATATTTCTTAAAAATATTTTCTATGCTGATAGTATAAAATGACTGACCCACCAAAACTACCGCCGCGCGCAAAAATCGAAGAGTGGAAGAAGATGACGCCGGAGGATAGAGCGGAGGCGAGAGCGGAGTGGACTCTGCGTCATATTCCTAGATCTCAGAAGGAGCACATCATACCGGACGTGATGCACCCGGGCGGGTGGCCGGGGTGGGGGAATATGACGTGGGTCGAGAGACTTAAAGTCGCGCAGCTCCCGCACGAAGACATCGAGGCGGAGCGTGCGAAGGCCGAGGAGGCCGAGGAGGCTGCGTCGCCTGCGTCGTCGCCTGCGTCGTCGCCTCC
>MDTE01020131.1_pt1 | contig 13813 bp, 14 predicted proteins | sample 811231 | NCBI WGS metagenome assembly MDTE01 (sample SAMN05326651, study PRJNA326480) | marine metagenome | isolation source: seawater | place: Indian Ocean: Red Sea | collected 2010
GATGTTGGTTGTGGACTTGGAGATATGGTAAATTTTATTGATTCAAAAAGTAAAAATTATAATTATGTTGGGATTGATATTGCTAAAAATATGGTTTTTTATTGTAAAAAAAACATTAAGAAAAAAAATGTGAAATTCATTAATTCTGATATTTTTGATATTAAAGAAGAAAACATTAATATAAGTGTTTCTTCAGGTTCTCTATCTTTATATTTTGAAGGAATTGAAGATTATGCTTTAAAATCAATGAAAAAAATGTTTGATATATCTAGCGAATGTATTGCTTTGAATTTTTTGTCAAAATATGTTGATTATGAACTTCATAAAAATAAACATTATGATCCAGAAAAAGTATTTAAATGGGCTAAAAAAATTACTAAAAATGTTAATTTATATCACGATTACCCCTTGTACGAATTTACAATTCAATTATTTAAATAAATATGAATATTGAAAATAAAATACTAGATTTTTGTAAAAAAAATCGAATTTCATCTACGGAAGTTGCCGATGCTCTTGGAAAAAAAGGTGTCTTTAAAAATGTTGCTCAGTTAAATACAAGTCAAAATCAATATTGTGTGGGTAGAGTGAGATGTGTCTTTACTGCCAATAAGTCAAATTATGATGTCCATGAACAAATCAAAAATGTTAAAGAAGGTGACATTGTTTTGATTTTTACACACAATTGCAAAAATCATGCTATTTTTGGAGGATTAATAGCTAAATATTTACTGTTGTATAAATTAGCTACCGCGATAATAGTTCAAGGTCAAGTCAGAGATGCTGCTTATCTCAAAAGGGAAAATTTTTCTATATGGTGTGAAGGAGTCACACCTTTAGGTTGTTATAATAACAAAACCAGGTCTTTTCCATCAGTAAAGAAAAAAAAACTTATAAATGAATTTGAAGGATCTATTGCAATTTGCGATGAGTGCGGAGTAACTATAATTCCTAAAAAAAGAATAAATAAAGATATGTTTAAAAAATTACAACAAATTGAAATTCAGGAAGATTTATGGTTTTTTTGTCTTGATACATTAAAATGGGATACTAAAAAAATAGTTTGTGACAAGGCATATCTAAAAAATACTGAATTATTATCAAAAAATCATATCAGAAATTTAAACAAACTAAAAAATAGTTTAGATAAAAAGAAGTAGTAATGCCTAAAATTGAGAAGTTTTCTAGAATAATTAAAAGTTCTGAAATCAAGAAATATTTAACTGATTTAGATTTATATGGTTTTACTAAAATTAATAATTTTTTAACAAAAAAAAGTGTAAATTTTTTTTTAAATAATATTAATAATTATTATAATACAATAAATAAAAATAAAAAATTTATTTATAAAGGCACCCCAAAAAGAAATGCCAAAGATAAAATTGTTTACAGTTTATTTAAAAAAAACAAATCTTATATAGATTTAATTACCGATGAAGCAATAATAAAAATATGTATGAAAAAATTAAATGATCCATATTATAAATTTCTACCAAAGAATGTACCAAATTACACTCTCAAATATTATAATGCTCGATCAAGTGGTGAAAAACTAGATTTACATATTGACTCAAACATCCCATTTCCTGGAGAAAGAACCTTTATGATGCAATTAGCATTTGTTTTGGAAAAAAGTAATAAAAAAAATGGATGTACAGTAGTAGTTCCAGGTTCACATAAATCTGGACAATATACAGATAGGAGTTTTAAGGATCTTCATGAAATTAATGCTAATCCAGGAGATTTAGTAATGTGGGATAGTAGATTATGGCATGGAACATATGCAAATTATTCAAAAAAATCAAGATGGTCAATCATTGCCACTATGGGAATGTGGTGGGTAATGCCTTCAATGGATATTGTTCGATCAATTGATAATGATATTTATAAGAAATGTACAAAAAAGCAAAAACAACTTCTAGGTTTTTGTTCTATACCCCCTATAAATGAGTTTGAAAGAAATAATACTAAGTGCGGTTACGATTTCCTAAAAACCAATGTGTTTGATTATAAATTAAACGATTAATATTTAAAAAATAGATTTAATAGTGATTATCAAGACAAAAAGATTTTTATTAAAAAAAATTAGAATAAAGGATGCAAATCGAAATTATGTTAATTGGTTTGATGATGATGATATTAGAAATAACATTCAATATGCATCAAAAAAACCAAATATAAGATTATTAAAAAAATATATTAAAAGTAAATCAAATAAATCAGATGTTATTTTTTTGGCTATAAAAGTTAAAAATAATAATAAACATATTGGAAATATTAAATTTGAACCATTTGATCTTAAAAACAAAAAAACAACTATGGGAATAATGATTGGTGATCCAAAATGGAGGGGTAAGGGATTAGTTAAGGAAATTTTAGAAGCATTTTCAATTTATTTAAATGAAAAATATGGAAGTTTTAAAATCTTCTTAGCTGTAAGTAGAAACAATATAAAAGCAATAAAAGCATATAAAAAAACAGGATTTATTGAATATAGTGACCAGGTTAAAGTTGATAAAAATAATATAAAAATGGTACTTTATACAAATTATGGTGACAAATTTATTATTGGTTCAGCAAATTTTGGAAATAAATATGGAATAAAAAACAAAGAAAAAAATGTATCATTTAATAATGCTAAAAAAATACTCCTATTAGCTAATCAAAATAAAATTAAAAATATTGATACAGCTATTGGATATGGAATTAGTCAAAATTATATTGGAAAACTAAATTCAAAAAAATACAAGATATCAACAAAGCTTAGAAAAATTCCTCATAATGTAAAAAATTTAGAACTATGGTTTAAAAAAAATATAAATGATTCTTTAAAAACTTTGAATATTAAAAAAATAGATACTTTATTTTTACATAATCCAAAAGATCTTTTAAGCAAAAATGGCGGCAATTTATATCAATTAATTAAATCATTAAAAAATAAAAAAATTATAAATAAATTTGGCTTATCTTTATATAATATTAATGAAATTTATAAATATACTTCCAAATATAAAATAGATGTAGTGCAAGTCCCTTTTAATATAATCGATAGAAGACTATTAAAAAATAATGCTATTAATTACCTAAAAAATAAAAAAATTGAAATTCATATTAGATCAATTTTTTTACAAGGTTTATTATTGATGAAAAACAAAGATAGACCTAAAAAATTTATGAAATGGAAAAGTATTTGGAAAAATTACGAAATCTGGCTTAAAAAATCAAAATTCAATAAAGTTGAAGCATGTTTAGGTTATGCATTGTCTTTCCCGCAATTTGATAAAATTATAATTGGTTGTGATAATGCCAATCAACTCTCAAAAATTTTAAAGTTTAGAAAATCTATAATAAATCCACCGAAAAAACTATCAACAAATGACAAAACATTATTGAATCCTTTTAACTGGAATAAATTATGAAATTAAAAAGATTGGCAATTATCCCTGCAAGAGGTGGGTCAAAAAGAATAAAAAATAAAAATATTAAAAATTTTTTAGGAAAACCAATTATTAGTTACAGTATTAAAACTGCATCTAAAAGTAATTTATTTGATAAAATTCATGTTTCCACTGAGGATAAAAAAATAAAAAAAATTTCTGAGAATTATGGGATTAAATTCGACTTTATGAGACCAAAGTCTTTATCAACAGATAAGATTGGACTGATAGACGTATTAAAATATGTAGTTAATCAATATTTCAAATTGGGTGAAATATATCATGAGGTGTGGTTAATTATGCCTTGCACCCCTTTAATTGAGCCGTCCGATTTAATTGAGGCATCAAAAATATATAAAGAACAAAATTCAATGAAAATTTTAATGGCAATTTCTGAATATCATGTTCCAATTGAATGGTCATATAGAATTAATAAGAATAATTTTTTATCTCCAATTTTTCCTAAAATGATAAACAGAGACTCAAAAAATATTATCAAAAAATATTTTGACTCTGGTTCTTTCGCTATTTACAATTTTAATACTTTAAAAAATAAAATTAATAATAAGAATAAATATATTGGATATATAATTAAGAAAGACAAGGCAATAGATATAGATGATCAAGTAGATTGGAATATTGCAGAAGCAATTTATAAAAATAGAAAATAAATAAATGAATAATAACAAAATTAGAGATTTAATTATAAATCATTTCCATCAAAGTGGTTTTGAAGTAATATTTAGATTTGAGAATAAGTCTTTATGGGATAAAGCACTTGAAAAAACAAGTTATACACCTTGTAATTATTTAAATTATTCTGTTGAATATGAATATGAATACCAAAGAATTTTTTTTGAAGAATGTTTTGATATTTCATTTAGTGTAAAGAAAAATAATACATTAATAGCAGTTTGGCCCCTTTTGGTTACAAAAAAATATTATAATATTTATAATATTACATCTTATGATAATACAATTTACCCCCCTCTAACTTCTAAAAATTTATCAATAAAACAAAAAAAGGAATTTATAAAATTATGTATAAAATTTATTGAATTTCTGTCTAAAAACTTGAAATTGAAAGAATGGAGGGCAGTAGATGTTTTTATAAATGAAATTGGGGTTTCTTTATGGCATCAGTATATTATTGAAAAAAATTCAACACTAAAATTAAAGTATGACTTATTCTTAAATTTAAATAACGATTATGATTTAATTAAAAAAAATTTTAGGAAAAGTAGTAAATCACTTATTAACAAAGGTAAAAAAATTTGGAAATCAAGTGTTATGAAAAATTTTAATAAAGATAAATGGGAAGAATTTAAACATCTTCATTTAATAGTAAGCGGGAAAAAGACAAGATCAGATAAAACATGGGAAATTCATGAAAAGCAAATCAAAGAAAAAGAAGGTTTTTTAATTTACTTAGAAAATAAAAATAATGAAATTGTGGGAGGAGGTTTTTTCTGTTTTTCCAAAAATGAATGTTCATATAGAGCTGGAGTTTATAATAGGGATTTATTTGACAAACCATTAGGACATACAGTGCAATCAATTGCAATTAAAGAAATGAAAAAAATCAATTTACCTTGGTATAATATTGGTCCGAATTATTATGACTTTTATGACCCTAAACCAAATGAAAAAGAAATATCTATATCTTATTTTAAAAAAGGTTTCTCTTCACATATTGTTGCTAAATATGAATTTAAAATTCAAAATAATGGAAAGTAAAATACATTTATGGCCTAAAAGCCGATTCAAATTTATTAATATATTCACTCCAAATCTTTATTCATCTCAATATATAGAAAATATATTAAGGAAAAGATTTAAAAATCAAGGATATCCAATTTTAGTATCTAGCGGAAGAGTAGCAATAACCTTATTCTTAATTTCTTTAAATTTAAAAAAGAGTGATGAAGTAAAAATATTTCCATTTGCTTCGCATTGTATAAAAGAAGCTGTGTTAAGAGTTTGTTTACCATCTTTTAAGGCTAAAATTTCAAAAAGATCTGTAAATGTAATATACCATCAATATGGTTTTATAAATGAAAACATAAATAGAGGTATAATATTTGAGGATGCTGTGGACAGTTTAGTTAAAAATAATGGAAAAATATTTAATGCAGGAGGTGATTTTGAAGTTTGGTCTCTAAATAAAATTTTAGGTTCATTCGGTGGTGCTATTTTGTGGTGTAAAAATAAAAAGATTGCAAATAAAATCAAAACAATTAGGGAGCAAAGAAAAAATTTCACAAATTTATCATGGTTTTTGAAATTATTATCTTGCTATATTAACATACTCAATTCTCTTTGGTATGCAATAGAAACATATGGGGGTCCTGTACCTAAATGGGCATTAAATCAACTAGTTAGTGACATCAATAAGTGGGATCAAACTATAAAAGATCGAGAAGAAAAATTTATAATTCTTAAAAATTTAATACCAAAATGGATAAAAGTTAGCAAGTTCCGCGTACCATGCGCAGTTCCAATAGAAACTTCACCAAAAAATATATCACATATTAAAAAAATGGGCATGCAATATGGTGAAAGACATTTTTTATCAAATAACAATAAACTTAAAAAGGTTTTTTTAGTTTCAATCCACCAAGATGTTTCAATAAAAATCTTAGAAAAAATTAAAAAAATCTTATAGATGATCCAATATATAGGCCATCCCAAAAATTTGAGTGAGTTAAAAGAATCAATTAAACTTGCTACAAAAACTTTTAGAAAAAACAATAATAACATTAATTACAGAAATAAATTAATTATATGGAAATATAAAAAAAATATTGATTATAAAAATATTATAATAATTAAAAATAATAAAAATGAAATAATAGGTTTGTTAAGAATAGTTCCAAAAAAATTAAAATTAAATAGTAAAGTTTTGAAAGTATGCGGATTATCAAGTATTTGTATTCATGAAAACTATAGATCAAAAGGTTTATCTATTAAGTTAATAAATTTTTCTTTACAATATGCTCAAAAAAATTCTTTTGATTTAGCAATTTTATTTGCCAGAAAAAATCTTGATCATTATTATACAAAATTTGGTTTTTATGGAATATCTCATTACAGCTTATTAACTTTAAAATCATTTGAATTATTAAAACAATGTAAAGAAAAATATGAGTTAAAAAATGCTAAAATTTCAGATTTAAGATCTATTCAAAAAATTTATAACTCTACTTACTTAAAACATAATGGTATTTTTTATAGAGACCATATTTTTTGGAAATATATAATGAATAAAAATAAGATTGATAATAATAATTTTGAAATTATAAAAGATAAAAAAAATATTTTAGGATATTTAATCAGAAATTCAAATCACATTTATGAATTAGGTTTATCAAATAAAATTAATAAAGATAAATTATTAAGAACATTACATTTAAATACAAATGATATTAAAATTGATATTACACAAAATCATCCATTTCTAAATTTTATATATAATCTAGATCATACGTTTAGTTTTCGACAATGTGCCTATGGAGGTCACATGCTCAAAATATTAAATATTAATAAAATAAAAAAAATATCAAATTACAAATTGAATAAAAGTGATTTTAATAAAATTAAAAAAAATAAAATTGATAATGAATTAACATTAAATTTATTAGGATTAATTAATTTTTCACAATTTCATAAAAAAATAAAATATTTATCATATTTTTCTTTTTTGAATTCTGATCAATTATAATAATGCAAGACATAGGTAAACATATAAATTGGTTTGGTTTTATTTTATTTAATAAGAATATTCCATTTTTATCAACAATTGTTATTAAAAAACGTCAAAGAAAATTAAGAAAAATATCAAGAGGTTATTATAAACTTTTGTCAAAAAATAAAGAATTTGTACCTATTATTAAAATAAAAAAAAATTTAGAAGAAAAAGTTTTTAGTGAAAAAAATAATCATTACTCACCATTAATTTTTAATAATGCATTAAAATTTTCACAATTAATTTGTAAACATTATTTTTTAAAAACAATATATACTAGAAAAACCTATTTTCCTTCTTTAAACACTGAACTTTTATATTCATATGGAAATAATAAATCTAAACTTATATATCCATTGCCAAGTCTATATAGGAATTTTCTTAAAAAATATGACATTGAATTTAATAATTTTCTTTCTGATATTTATTGGTATTTTGCTGTTTTTATGTTTTTTTTATTAGGATTATTTACTGGTTTTAAAAACATTATATTTAGTTTATTTTCTTTATTTTTTATCCAAAATGAAAAAAATAAATTTGTTTATTTTTATAATATAAATAAAAATTGCTTGCCTAATTATACAAACTCAAAAACTTATTCTAATTTAATCAATTGGTATATTAATAAAGATATTAATCCTGCAAATTTAATATGCCATAATATTAAAGGCGTTGAAGATATATTGATTAATTCCTATAAAATTACTTATAAAAATCCTATTCAATATTTAGACAATATTAAAAATATCTTTAAATATTCCCTATGGTTCTTTAAAGCATCTTTTTTATGTTTTTTTGATATTTTTACAGGTCGATGGTGGCATCCATTATTATTTTATGAATCGGCAAATGCTTCAATGTTGAGATTCCAAAATAACTATAAAATTGCATCTGAATATTATTTTAATAATTCAAACTATCTTTTTAGACCTATGTGGACATATGAAGCAGAAAAATCATCAAAAATTATTATGGCTTTTTATTCAACAAATTTAAGAGAGCTCAATTTAAAAAATAGTCAAAAAATTACACCTCATTATTATATTAAAGAGTCTACTTGGCCTAATTATTATTTATGGGATAAATATGATGCTGAATATTTTGATAAAACTTTAATTAATAAAACTAACTTAGAAATAAAAGGGTATATACCTTTTACAAATGGAAAAAATTTTATTATAAAAAAATCTACTAAATTTTTATCAGTTTTTGACATTCAACCTACTAGAGATGTTTTTTATAGAACAATTGTCGATAGATATGATGACTATTATAGGGTAGATAATATTATCAAATTTTTAAATGATATTTTAACCTTAACTAAATTTAATTTAGAAATTAATATTAAAAGAAAAAGAGATATAGGATCTCTAGCACATCCGTATTATCGAAATTATATGAAAAAATTAGATAAAATTGATAAAATACATATAATTAATAGCGATGTCAGCGCCTATGAAATGGTGAATAAATCAATAGGTGTTATTTCTATCCCATTTACCTCAACTGCTCATATAGCAAATTACTTAAAAATTCCTTCGATATATTATGATTCTTCTAAATTAATTGAAATCAATGACCCATCACTTCATAATATTAAATTAATTAATTCAATAGATTCTCTTGAAAATTGGATCCAGGAGTTATTCAAGTGAATATAATAAATAAAATTTTAAATTTCAGGAATAAATATGATATAAAATTTTTTATCTATGAAAAAATATCCAGATTTTTAGGAAATATAAATATTGAATTCAATAAAATAATTTATGGATCAAAGTTTTTAGTTAGCAAACCTTATAATGTATGGGGAATAATAAGAATTTTAATAAATGGAAATGGCAAAATAGTAATCAATAAAAATTTTCATGCTGTTTCAGATAAGAAAAGATCTGCAATAACATTGTTTTCTCCATGTAATTTAAATGTTCTAAATAATGGTCAAATAATAATTGATGAACATGTAGGTTTGAATGGAACTACAATAGTTAGCAAAGAAAAAATCTTTATAGGAAAAAACTCTATGATTGCGCCAAATACTATTATTATTGATCATGATTCTCATCCTTTATGGCCGGCAGAAGATAGATGGAAGACAGAAGGTGAAAGTGCTAGTATAAATATTGGTGAAAATGTATGGATAGGTATGAATTGTATAATATTAAAAGGAGTTAAAATAGGAAACGGATCAGTCATAGCTGCTGGAAGCGTAGTTTCGAAAAATTGTGATTCAAATTCTTTATATGCAGGCAATCCTGCAAAAAAAATTAAAACCTTAGATAAATAGATTATGAAAATAAAAAATATTGAAATAGGAACAGGAGAAGTGGAAAAAATTAAAATAGGTAAAAATTTGCCATTAGTTTTCATTGGAGGACCTTGTGCAATTGAAAGTGAAGAGCATAGTTTTAGAATGGCTAAAGAAATAAAAATGATTTGCGATAAAGTTGGTATTAAATTTATATTTAAATCATGTTATGACAAAGATTGCAGATCCTCTCCAGACAGTTTTCATGGAGTAGGAATCGATGATGGATTAACAATTTTATCTAAAATTAGAAATAAATTTAACATACCTGTCATATCAGATTTTTCTGAAGTATCTTGGGCAAAAAGAACCGGGGAGGTTTGTGATATTATTCAAGTACCTGCATACTTATGTCGACAAACTTCTATACTTAAGGCTGCTGCAGAAACTAAAAAACCTATACTTTTAAAAAAAGGCCAATTTATGAGTCCATGGAATATGAAAAACTCTGTAAAAAAAATTGAATCATTTAATAATTATCAAATACTTTTGACTGATAGAGGAACATTTTTCGGGTATAATATGTTAGTAAATGATATGAGGTGTTTTCCAATAATGGCTGAAACAGGTTATCCAGTTTGTTTTGACGCCACTCACTCAGTTCAATTACCCACATCTATGGGTAATATTTCTGGTGGACAACGTGAATTTATTCCAAATTTAGTTAGATCTGCAGTTGCTTCAGGTATAAATGCCCTTTTTATGGAAGTTCATGATGAGCCCAAAAATGCTCTTTCTGATTCTAATACAGTATTAGATATTAAATATTTAGAACTAATTTTAAATCAAGCAGTGAAGTTTCATAACTTGAGATTAGAAATGCTAAACAAATATGGGGAAGAACCAATTCATAAAGATGAATAAAATTATACAAATAGACAAAATCATGCTTAAGATAAATGAATTTCCAGTAATTAATGAAAATTCTATTTTAAAAGAAGCTTTAGAAGAAATGAATAAATATAATCTTGGCATAGTGTGTATAATTAATAATCAAAATAAATTATTAGGTGTAATTACTGATGGAGATATAAGAAGAAAATTACTAAAAGTTCAAAAACCTTTTTCAGCATTATTAGTTGATGATGCTTTAATATATTCTATTAAAAAACCAATTACTGTTAAATCTGATGACACTCTTCAAAAATGCGTTGAAATTATGGGGAGGAAACAAATTTGGGATTTACCGGTTATAAATGCAAATGAAAATTTAGTAGGATTATTACATCTTCATCCTGCAGTGAAAGAATTACTTAAAAATTAATAAAGTGTTTACTGGAAATAAAGCAATTTCAATTCTAACCAATGAAATTGGACAATATGATCCTCACGAAAGTTCACATTGGCAATATTTTAATAAAGATATTGAATACAAAAACAATAAATTAAAAGGTTATAGGGGATTTGGAGATTCTTCATCTAGACTTTTAGGTATTCAAAATTTTTTACATTATCTATTTCAATATCCATTTAGAAAAGTGGGAGTAAATTATAAGAATTTTAGAAAATATGAAAAATATGCTAGGAAAATTTCTATAAAACAAAAACGTTGTTATGATATTAACTGCCTTAGACAAACTTTAACTCTATCTTATTTGAACAAGAATAAATTAGAAATAAAAGACTTTCTAAAAAATGAACCTATATGTTGTATTATTGGTGATGGTTTTGGCTTTATGACAAGTCTATTGATTGAATTAAAACTGACAAGAAAAATTTACTTAATTAATCTTTCGAAAGTTTTATTAATAGATTTGATCTATTTAAAAAAAACACTTGGTGAAAATATATTTAATTCCAGAGTCCATTTAGTAAAAAATACAAATGATTTAAATGAAGTTGAAAAAATAAATTTAGGATCCAATGATATTAAAATAATTGCTATTGAGGCTAAAAATTATGATTTAATCCAATATTGTAATTTTAATTTTGTAATGAATATACATTCAATGCATGAAATGAATCACAATATTATTGAAAAATATTTTAACTTTATTAGAAGATCTAAAGCAGACCAAATTTTATTTTATTGTTGCAATCGAGTAAATAAAAAATTATTTGATGGAACAGAATTAAAATTTGATGAATATAATTGGAAACACAATGATAATGTAATTTTTGATGAAATTTGCCCTTTATGGAATCAAAAAACTTATATGTCTAAACCACCATTTTATATAAATTATGATGGTAAAAATAAACATAGATTGGTATTCTTATCTAAAATATAAATATGAAAAATATAATAGAAAATAGAAAAAAATTAAAAAAGAAGCTTTTAAATAGAGAAAAAATATTTGGAGGATGGGTTTCTTTTAGCCATCCTTCAATTACTGAAATTTTAACAAATGCAAATTTTGATTTTATAGCTATTGATATGGAGCATTCAACTATTTCGTTAAATGAAGCTCAAAGAATAATATCTGCGAGTCAAAGTGGAGATCTCCCTTGTTTACCCAGACCTGTCTCACACTCTAACGATTGGTTTAAACCAATATTAGATTCAGGGGCTGATGGGTTAATATTGCCAACAGTAGAATCGGATCAAGAAGTTAAAAATATAGTAAATTTAGTAAAATATCCGCCAATAGGCAAAAGATCATATGGATTAAACCGTGCACAAAATTACGGATTCAATTCCACTGATTATTTTAATAATTGGAATGATCAATCAATAATAATTATTCAAATTGAAAGTATTAATTCGGTGAATAATATTGATAAAATTTTAGATAATAATTATATCGATGGAGTTATGATCGGACCTTATGATTTATCCGGCTCTCTTAATTTACCAGGACAAACCAATCATCCTTCTGTAATTGAAGCATCAAAAAAAGTAATTGATGCATGTAAAAATAAAGGAATAAGTTGTGGTACACAAATTGCAGATCCCAATCTCTCTAATTTAGAAAATAATTTTAATTTGGGATATAATTTTTGTTTTCTTGGGTCTGATTTATTTTCACTATGGCATTGGTCTGAAAAAATGTCAGTATTAATAAAAAAGATTAAATAAAAAATTTATCATTAAATCTCTAAAAAATAATTGATAAAAATATATAAGTTATTTAAAATTATGATTTATTTTAATATGATTAAAATTTTTATTAATTTATTATTTTCAAAATTTACAAAAAAAAATAAATTCTTAAATCAACAAATAAATAATTTTAAAAACTTAGGTTGGAATTACAATATTTCACTTAAAAAATTAAATAATATTTTATTAGAAAATAAATTAGAGGTATTTGATGATTCGAAAATGTCTATGATTAGTCAACACTTACTTGCATTTTGTTCAATTGATAACAATCCTAAAAGAATATTAGAAATAGGAACATTTGATGGCTTTACAACTTTTCTATTGTCAAAAATATTCCCTAATGCAGAGATAATAACTATAGATCTTGATGATAATTCAAGTCAGTTTCAAAATACTTATAATCGATCTAATAAAGAATATAGAAAAAATTTTATTACAAAAAGAAAAAGAAATTTAAATAATGATCAAATTAAATTTATTCAAGATAATAGCTTCAATATACAAAAATATAATTTTGAGAATTTCGATTTAATTTGGATTGATGGTGATCATAGTTATCCTGCATTGTCATGGGATATATGTAATTCTTTTCATCTTTTAAATAAAAATGGATTTTTATTTTGTGATGATGTTTATTTACATACAAGTGATACACATCATATTTTAAATTATTTAGGTAAAGAAAAAATTATTAAAGTTGATTATATTCTTAAAAGAATTAGTAATATTTTTTCTGCTAATCCCTTTATTAGAAAATATATAGCAATTATAAAAAAAACATAATATAAATTCATGAATTATTTCTTTTTTTTAGATCATCCAGATAAAGAACTTACACCTTCGCTAGATTTATTCAATAAACCTCCATCAAAAATATGGAGTAAACAAAAATTATATAATGTAATAGCTCATGCATTTTATTCAGATGGAAAGAAATTTATATTCCATAAATTAGGTTATATAAAAATAAATGACCATCTATCGATAAGTAAAAAAGATCTTCCAAGAGATTTTCATAATAAATCTGTATTTGTGTCATTAAACAAAAATGAAATTAAATATTCTCAAAAATTAATTCATGAAAATTATATGAATTCTATTCCTGCATGGAGAGCTAATATTAAAATTCAAAGTCATTCAACTGCCTGTTCATACCAAGGTGAAATACCAAGCTCTTTAACCGAAAGAAATCTTTCATTAGTTAGTTGTTCACCTATGATACAATCAAATTCCAATATATTTTCTTACTTTTATTTAGTAAATTTAAATTCACATCC
>MDTE01112214.1_pt1 | contig 13811 bp, 12 predicted proteins | sample 811231 | NCBI WGS metagenome assembly MDTE01 (sample SAMN05326651, study PRJNA326480) | marine metagenome | isolation source: seawater | place: Indian Ocean: Red Sea | collected 2010
ACCTACTTCTACTTCCATATTAGTCTCCTAATTTTTTAGCTAGTGTTTGGTACTAGCCAAGTTTAAATAAGCTATTGTAAGCATCATGAAAATGTATGCTTGCAAAGCAACAATTAAAATGTGAAATAACGCCCAGGATAAATTCAAGATTAATCCTGGCAAAAACCACAAAGTTTGGGAAAAAGACATTGCAAATTGACCAAACATGATGGCAATCAGGATAAAGATCATTTCTCCTGCAAATAAATTTCCGTAAAGTCTTAAAGCTAATGCAACATGTTTAGAGACATAGCTAATAAATTCTAAAGGTCCGAGCGGCACAATAAAAAGCTCTTTCAGGAATCCTCCTGCCCCATGAGTTTTAACGCTGTAATAAGTGACAAGAATCATGACCACGATTGCAAGCGCAAGCGGAGCATTCAAATCGGCCGTTGGTAAAATTTTGAAATAGTTGAATCCGCCTCCAAAATGTCCAAAGAAACTTGCCATTTCTACGGGCAATAAATCCATTAGGTTCCAAGAGATAATCCAGAGACAACTGGCAAAAGCCAAGGGGCCAACTATTTTAGAGGTGCCGTGATAGCCAGAGTTAACAGCACTTGCAATAAACTCATGAACAAACTCGGCAAAATTCTGTAATTTGCTTGGGACTCCTCTCTTTGCAGCTCTATTTACTAAGCCAAAAAAACCAAAAACAACTGAGCCAAGCAAAATTGACATGAAAATTGTATCCAAGTGAAATGCCCAAAAGCCCATTTCAGAAACCTTACAGGTCGAATCTAGGCTCTCAAAAAGCTCCTGTTGATGATTGGCGAAGCCCCAAGAGGATGATTTTTCACACCAGCCAAAGGTTAAATTTACTAAGTGATGACCGATGTAATCAGAGGTTTCTATTAGATTTTGTGCGTTCTCTTTAGCCATGTTTTTTTGGGCAATGCATTATAGTGATTACCCTGACCAATTCTCAAGGCTTAGATGCAATTTTTTTTCCTTTATTCCTTTTTGAATGGCTTTATGATTTGTTCAAGCTGGTCGAGGTCTTTGTAAGAAAAGGAAATTTTTCCGCTGCCGTTCTTTTTGTGGGAGATTATTACTTGAGAATTAACGGCATCACTTAAAGAATTCTCTAATGCCAAAATGTTTGGGTCTTTTATAGATTTTCGAGTTCTTCCTGTTTGTTTGTTTAAATATGAGCTTGCTAACTTTTCAGCCTGTCTTACAGAAAGACTTGAAGAAATTATTTTTTTAGCTGTCTGCTCTTGGTAGGCCGGGGGTAGCGGCAATAGAGCCCTTGCGTGCCCCATGGTGAGACTGCCATCAAAAAGCATTTTTTGTATTGGCTTTGAAAGTTGTAAAAGTCTTAATGAGTTTGCGATAGCAGATCTTGATTTTCCCAAGGCCTCTCCCATGGCTTGTTGGGTAAGACCAAATTCTTTTTGCAGTCTCAGAATACCTTCCGCCTCTTCAAGCGGATTTAGATCTTCCCTCTGTAAGTTTTCTATCAAGCCCACGGTCAAAGCAGATTCTTCAGAATCTTCTCTAATCAAAACCGGAACGGTATTTAGGCCAGCTAATTTTGATGCTCTAAGTCTTCTTTCGCCAGCAACTAGTTCATAACCCTTGGCAAGCTTTCTAACAATCAGCGGCTGGATTACGCCCTGTGTTTTTATAGAGTCAGATAGCTCTTTAATGCTTTCGGGCGGAATATTTTTTCTTGCCTGGAACCTGCTCGGCTTGATGCTATTTATTTCTGCCTGAGTAATGCTAAGGCCAGGCTTACTGACTGGCTCTAGTTTCTGCTCAGATAATACTTTTTCAGAATCTACAAAGGCTCCCATGCCCCTGTTTTTTTTCTTTTCTTGCTCGGGTGACAAAAAAGCCGATAAGCCTCTTTTCTTTTTTTCAGGCGACATTTTTGTCCTCAAATCTCATGATAATCTCTCCAGCTAGAGCAAAGTAAGCCAAAGTACCCTTGGCATTTGGATCAATGTACATTATTGGCTTGCCTTCAGAAGGCGCCTCTGCAAGTAAATCGCACCTGGGAATGATTGTGTTAAATACTTGCTGAGAAAGAGATTGTTCCAATTTTTCGGATATTTCTCTTGCCCTCTCTTTTTCTTGGTCGTACATTGTTCTCAAGATGCCATCAATCTTTAAGTTACTTCCCGTAGCGTTGTTTATTTCTATAATGGTCCTTTGCATCGCCTCTAAACCCTCGATTGAAAAATGCTCGCATTGAAGCGGAATAATTATTTTGTCTGCCGCTCTCAAGGCGCTAACAGATAACATGCCAAGTGATGGTGGGCTGTCGATCAAGCAATAATCATAGTTGTGTGCCAATTGGCTTAGTTTGCCTTTCAAAATTGAAGTTGGATCAGCAACCCTAGCCATTTCTAATTCTGCAGAAATCAAGTCTGGACTACCGGGAATTACGTCCATCTTAAAGTCGGGCTTTCTCTGAATCAAACTTTCTAAAGAAGCATCATCAAGCAAAACATCTGTGATGGTGGTTTCTTCGTATCTCTTCTTTTCCCCAAGCCCTGTGGTCAAGTTTGCTTGCGAATCTATATCTAATAGAAGAATTTTTCTTCCAGCAGCTGCCAAACTCGCAGCCAAATTTAAAGTTGTAGTGGTTTTGCCTACGCCCCCTTTTTGGTTTGCCACAACAAGAATTCTCACAATACTACTATATCAGTTTTAAGACTTTTGAATTTCCAAGAAGCCTCTTTTTTTTTCCAAAATATCTGAAGCTTCTGATTTCGTGTATTTAGTATCAAAGCCCGAAAAGGAAGCGGGACTCTCTCCGGAAACCATTAGCGTTATCTTGTTCCTCTTAGTAATTTTGTCTTTCAAGCCTTTCACTAATTCTTCTGGCTCCTTAAAGGCTCTACAAACAATATTTTCGTCGTTTATTCGGTTTATATGTTCCACCCTTTCATTTCTGACGATAACTGAATTTAATTCAAGCTCATTTTTTACATGAGTTAAAAAAGTTGTCTTTTTTCTATTTGAGTCTACTAGAGTTATTTTTCTTTTTGGGTCTATTATCGCAAGGCAAATCCCGGGAAATCCCGGGCCAGACCCTAAATCAATCACCGAGCCACTTTTGAGAAGTTTATGCAAAGCTGCACAGTCTAAAAAATGCTCTGCAAGATCGTTCTTAGTCAGATTTCTAGATACCAAGTTTCTTGTTTTGTTCCATTTCAAAATTTGATCTATATATGCGTCAGCCTTGATGATTTGCTTTTCAGTAAAATTTAGGCTCGATGCCGTTAACAACTCTTCAAGATTCAATTCTTTTTTTTGGCAGGCTTTGTTCTTTTTTGATGTGGACTAATAGCAAAGATATGGCAGCAGGTGTTATTCCAGGGATCCTCTGAGCATGGGCAATAGTTTTTGGCAGAACCTTCTCTAGTTTTTGTTTTACTTCATTAGATAACCCCACTATGTCTGAAAAAGTTATTTCTTCTGGGATCTTGGCGTTTTCGTATTTCTGAATTTTTTTTATTTCTTTATTTTGTCTTTCGATATAGCCAGCGTATTTCTTTTTGGTCTCTATATCCAAAAGAACGCCTTTTTCCGGGAGCGATCTCTTAAGAAGCTTATAGATATCTTCTAGCTTTACCTCGGGTCTTTTCAAAACTGAAAGGACTGGTTGTTTTGATGTGTTTTTTCCACCAAACGAAGATGGGTCAATTTTAATTTTTTTTAGCGCTTCTGTTTCTGATTCAATTTTGGCCATTTTACTTTGAAAAATTTTCCATCTTTCGTTACTTAAGATGCCTAAACTATTTGCATACGGGGTTAGTCTTTGATCGGCATTATCTTCTCTGAGGAGCAACCTGTGCTCAGCTCTGCTTGTAAACATCCTGTAAGGTTCTTTTGTGCCCAAAGTAATCAGATCATCTATCAAGACGCCGATGTAGCTGTTAGACCTTGACTCAATCCAAGGTTCTTTTTCCTCTATGCTTAGTGCAGCATTAATTCCTGCAACTAATCCTTGGGCTGCTGCTTCCTCATAGCCAGTGGTTCCGTTTATTTGCCCTGCAAAATAGAGATTTTTAATGTTCTTAGTTTCCAATGTATGGGAAAGATTTCTTGGATCAAAGAAGTCATATTCAACTGCATAACCAAATTGAGTGATTTTAGCTTTTTCAAAACCCAAAATACTTTTTACCATTTTTTCTTGAATATCTTTTGGCATACTTGTAGATATACCATTTGGATAAACTTCTTTGGATAAGAGGCCTTCTGGCTCTATAAATATCTGGTGAGACTCTTTATCAGCAAATCTGTGTATCTTATCTTCTATAGAGGGACAATATCTTGGTCCTACTCCATCTATCCTTCCTGAAAACATAGGGGACCTATCAAGTCCAGACCTTATGAAGTCATGAGTTTGTTCATTTGTTCTGGTGATAAAACAGTTCATTTGATCGGGGTGGTCTTCAGGAGAACCTATAAAAGACATACAGGGTCGAGGAGAGTCTCCAGGCTGAACCTCAAGGGCTGAGAAATCGATCGAAGATGCAAGTATCCTAGGTGGAGTACCAGTTTTTAATCTAGCATCTCCTAGGTCTAAGTTCCTCAAACAGTTTGCAAGTATCTTAGACGGTTGTGATTTTTTTCTTCCTCCATCTTCTTCTTCTTCGCCTGTAAACAACTTACCGTTCAGAAAGGTGCCTGCAGTTAAAATTATCTTTTGTGCTCTTATTACTTCGCCGCTTCTAAGCTTTACTCCCGCTGCATTTCCATTTTTAATTTCAATATCAATGACCTCATCTGATAATGTTGATAGTGAGTGCTCACTATTGATAATAGACTTTACTGCCTCACTATATAACAATCTATCTGATTGAGATCTGGTAGCTCTCACTGCTGGCCCTTTTGAAGAATTCAAGATCTTAAAATGAATGCCTGCTTTGTCTGCACAAACCGCCATTAGTCCGCCCATAGCATCTATTTCCCTCACCAGATGACTTTTGCCCAGACCCCCAATAGCAGGGTTACATGACATTTGCCCTATTGAAGAAGTATCGTGAGTAACAAGCAAGACTTTTTTATTAAATCTAGAGGCAGCATATGCAGCTTCACACCCAGCATGCCCTCCACCAATTACGATAATATCCACATTCATTATTAATATTATATAAATTATTTATATACTAATTAGTTTATATTGTTATTGTTATTGTGGCCCCTAAACTCTGTTGATAACCAAATTTTTGCAGGCACCTGTTGAGCTAGAGTCGATTAAATCTATGTAGATGTCTTGTGTGAATTCTGCACATAAAACTGTATTACTTGTGAATAAAAAAAATCTATTATTTTGTTGAATCTACATTTAACAGCTTATACAAAATTATCAACAAGGTTACTTCCCTATGCAAAACCTCTTAAATATCTGCCCTAACATGTCATCTGAAGAGATTGGATCGTACACATCGCCAAGCAGCTCGTCACAATTTTTAAGATTTTCTGCTACTAGTTCTAAATTAGAAACAATCAAAGAAGGGGAGATCAAAGATATTTTTTTAAAGGCTTGTTTTATTAGATTCAAATGTCTTAAGTTAACTGACAGAAGCTCCGTCTGATCAAGACTTAAGTAGCTTTTCACAAGCTCTTCTTTGAGGCACTTCAAGTTTTTTTTAGTTTTAGCAGATATAGCAAAACCTCCTTTAGGCGCTTTACTTTTATTAATATCGATCTTATTGATAATAAAGATGTTTTTTTTACCTTTAAATACCGGGAGTTTTTTGAAGTCTAATTCTTTTTCAGCAAGATATAACACAATGTCAGCGCTTTTCAGCGCTCTTTTTGATAATTTGATTCCTTCCTCTTCTATTTTATTAGAAGATTCTCTAATCCCCGCAGTGTCTTTGAATAAAAATCTTACTCCACCTATTGAACACGCAGAAGATACAACATCTCTTGTAGTTCCAGCTTTTTCGCTAACAATTGATACCTTATCGCCGACAATCGCGTTAATTAAAGTAGATTTTCCAGAGTTTGGAAGGCCAATAACCACAACTTTCACATCGTTAGAAATAGAGCTATAAGCTTGCATATCTTCATCAAATGATCTAAAAAATCTTTTAAATTCCTCTATTTTATGTTTAACTTCTTCGATAAATATATCAACGTCTTCATCAACAAAATCAATTAATGTCTCTACTAACACTCTTGCTTCTCTTAGTTTTTGTTGAACTTTTGAAATTCTCATCCTGAGACCCCCATTAAGACTATTTTGAGCTGCCTTAAGTGACGCCATAGAATTGGCATTAATTACCTCTATTACAGCTTCAGACTGATCAATAGTAAGTTTGTTGTTCAAATAAGCCCTTAAAGTGAATTCTCCTGGTTCAGCTATAAAAGCACCAGCGTTTACGCATTGTTGGATCACTTTTTCTACAATAAGGGGGTTACCATGGGTTGAAATTTCTACCACGTCTTCTCCGGTATAAGAATTTGGAGACCTAAAAATAGTAAGTACACACTTTTCTTTTAAGCCCTTTTCCAAAGGAAATTCAAGGACGTATGACTTCTTTTTTAACTTTCTTCTTGTAATTTTCTGGATAATATTTACCGCCCTTTTGCCAGAAAGCCTTACAGTAGAGATAGCACCTCTTCCCGGAGGCGTTGAGCAGGCCACGATAGTTTTTCTCTTACTTAGCACTTCTTGGCGAATGCAAAAGCATTTGAATCGCAGATACGATGGAGTTTATAAGCCAATACAGCACCAATCCCGCAGGAAAGAAAGCGAACATTACTCCAAAAATCAAGGGCATAAACTTAAATATCCTTGCTTGCATAGGATCTATCCCGGCAGGCTGTGGTTGAAGTAATTGCATTGCCCACATAGCACCAATATTCAGTATAGGTAATATAAAAAGGGGGTCTCTGGAAGACAAATCAGTGATCCAAATTAAAAAAGGAGCATATCTTAGCTCTACGGTCTCAATTAAAACCCAATAAAAAGCAAGAAAAAAGGGCATTTGAAGCAACATTGGCAAGCATCCAAGAGCAGGATTAACTTTTTCGTCCTTATACAGCTTCATCATCGCTTGAGACATTGCTTGACGATCCCCAGACAGTCTTTCTTGAATATCTTTAAGTTGAGGCTGAATTTGCCTCATTTTACCCATTGATTTGTAGGATACGTATGACAAAGGCCATAAAATTATTTTAATCAGTAAGGTAACTAAAACAATCGCCCAGCCCCAGTTGCCGACTATGTCAAAAAAGAATTGCATTGCAAGAAACATTGGCTGACCAATCCAATATAAAAACCCATAATCAACGGCTAAAGGAAGGTTTTGGTTGACTTTGGATAACTCTGATTGGACTTTGGGCCCAAAATAAAGTGAATAAATAAAAGTAGCCTCTTGAGATGGCTGGATTTTTTCAGGTCTTCCAACGATTCCAACTGAAAACCTTTCATTAGTTTTATTTTTTTTCCCTACGAATACATTTATTTTTTGCTGATCTGGAATAATTGCTGTAAGGAAATAGTGTTCTAAAAATGCAGTCCAGCCTTTAATAGAATTTTCTTTGAAATCAGTTTCCTCTAATTCACTTAAGCCAACCTTTTGATAATTATCAGATTCCGTTGAAAAGACTGGGCCCAGGTATGCAAAGTTAGCCGGGTCTCCAAAAAACGCTCCATCTATTCCAGGGGGCTTTAATGAGTTTCTCTCTATCTTTGAATATGATGAGGAATTTATTACTTCAGATGATAAGTTCTTAACAACATGCTTAACCTTTATAAAATAATTTTCAAGATTAAAATAAATGGTCTTAGATTCTTGAACAGAAGAGGACTCTCTTACGAATGTGTAGCTTTTCTCAATCGAACTAGTGTTTATATCCCTAATTTTGAAGTCTGAAAAATCTTGATCTAAATTATCTCCATAAACGAATCCGGATAATTGTGAATACTCATTTCTACCACAAGCATCAAACATAAACTTGTTGTTGTTTGAACCTTTCTCTTCAGGATAATTTTTTAGCTCCGCTTTATTTATAGAGCCATCTGTTAAATCAATTTCGATTCTCCAATTGTTTGAATCTATTTCATAGTTATTAGTAAAATCGCAAGATGATGATGTAGAGTTTGTAATATATTCTTCAGGCTGTTCTTCTAGACTTTCATCAATAAAACCAAATTCTTCATTTTGAGAGTAAGTACTTACTTCGTCTATAGATGTTTCATTATATTGATTATTTATCGGGGGATCCCATCTAATTATAAGAAAATAGCTCATTATAAAGACGCAAGCTATCAAAAAATATCTTTGAAAATTTTCCATTATTCTTTTTTCTCTGGAACAGGATCAAACCCTCTTTTTCCCCATGGATGGCATTTTGCTATTCTTTTTATTCCAAGTTTAATCCCTGAATAAACCCCGTGTTTTCCAATTGCTTCAATAGTATATTGGCTGCAGGTTGGATGAAATCGGCAATTCGACCCTAACAAGGGACTTAAAGTTACTTGGTAAATTTTAATTAAAAAAATTAATATTTTTTTCACTAAACAGCCCTCATCAAATTTAAAAATAGAGTTTTTATTTCTCTTCTTAACTTTTCTTTTTTAAAGTTAAGAATTCTTTTTTTAGAAACAAAGATCAATGAGACTTTTGATTCAGCAAGAAATTCTCTTGACAGATTTCTTACAATTCTCTTCAAATAGTTTCTATGCACAGCAAGTTTAATATTTTTTTTCGGAAGAAGCATACCCAGTTTAAATTCCTCATTATTTGTCATTATCAGCACCCTAAAATGTTCAGAATATATTTTTATAGTCGGGTTGTTGAAGACTTCATCAAAGTCAGTTCTTCCGCTAAGGGCCTTGTATGACAATTTCAAACAGTAAGAGACTTTCTTCCTTTACTTCTTCGGCTTTTTAAAACTTGCTTACCAGAGACACTAGAATTTCTTGCCCTAAAGCCGTGAGTTCTCTTCCTTTTTAGCTTGCTTGGCTGATATGTTCTTTTCATTTTTCAAGATCTGTTGAGGAAACGAATAATATAGATAGTAAGGATAAAAGCAAGAAAAAATAAAAAAAGTAAATAAAAAAAAACAGCAGTTAACAGGTTATCCACAGAAAATTAATAACTTATCCTGTGGATAACTTTGTGTATAAAGTATATTATCCTTCATAAACAATGATGATTAAATCTTGGAAAAAATGTAAAAAAGCCCTTCAAGAAGAAATGTCTTCTGAAGAGTATAACGCTTGGATCAATCCTCTAGAATTTACAACAAATAAATCTCCCTCGGGAAACAAGGATCTCTTTATCCTTGCCCCAAATGCCTTTATCAAAGAGCATGTGAGAGAAAATTACGACGAAATAATAAGAAAACATCTGCTTAAAGGTGAATTAAGTGACTTACCACTTGTTTATGAGCTTATTTCAGTACGTAAACCATTGATTAATAAGGAAAAAAATAAAAATTTAAACCTTTTTCTGAATAAGGATAATACTTTAAATCTTGATTACACTTTTGAGACGTTTGTTGAAGGAAAATCAAACAATATCGCTCTTGCTGCCGCAAAGCAGGTTTCCGAGTCAAAGAATGCCGCATATAACCCGTTATTTATATATGGAGGAGTAGGTCTTGGAAAAACTCATCTAATGCATGCTGTTGGTAATAGGCTTTTAGAACAAGATAAATCAAAAAACATTGTTTATGTTCATTCAGAAAGATTTGTTAGTGACATGGTTAAATGTCTGCAGTTAGGCTCTATAAATGACTTCAAAAATTTTTATAGGTCTGTAGATGCTCTATTAATAGACGATATTCAGTTTTTTGCTGGTAAAGAGCAATCCCAAGAGGAATTGTTTCACACCTTTAACACCCTGTTAGAAGGCGGTCAACAAATGATCTTAACTTGTGATAAATACCCAAAAGAGATAGATGGTTTAGAAGAAAGGCTTAAATCAAGACTTGGATGGGGTCTTCCGGTAAGTATAGAGCCTCCTGAACTTGAAACAAGGGTTGCAATTCTTTTAACTAAGGCAGAGGAAATGGAGCTAAGCTTGTCTGAGGAATGTGCATTTTACATTGCTGAAAAAATAAGATCCAATGTAAGAGAGCTCGAGGGAGCTTTAAGAAGAGTAGGTGCAAATGCTAAATTTACAAGCAGAAACATCGATATAAATCTAATTAAAGAGTCTTTGAAAGATTTACTAGCAATACAGCAACGACAAATAAGCATAGAAAATATTCAAAAAACTGTTTCCGACTATTACAACATAAGGGTTTCAGACCTTTTATCAAGTAAAAGAACGCGCTCTTTAGCAAGGCCACGACAAGTTTCTATGTGTTTATCAAAAGAATTAACAAATCACAGTCTTCCTGAAATTGGGGATTCTTTTGGGGGGAGAGACCATACAACAGTCTTGCATGCCTGTAGAAGAATCAAGGCATTAAGAGATGAAGATGCAGACATAGCTGAAGACTACACAAAGTTAATAAGGGCTCTCACAGCATGAAATTTTCTGCAAAAAAAGAAGTTTTAGGAGACAAATTGTCCTTGTGTTCATCAATTGCAGAGAAAAGACAAACTATCCCAATTCTCTCCAATGTACTTTTAAAGGCAAATAAAGGTAATTTAACAATTGTTGCCACAGATCTAGAAAGGCAACTTTCATTAATTATTGAAGACTGTGCCATTTTTGAAGAAGGAGAAACCACCGTATCAGCCAGAAAACTTTTTGAGTTAATAAGGTCAGTTCCAGACAATACAGAATTAAATTTTGAACTGACAGAAAATCAATTAGAAATCTCAGCATTAAGTTTTCAAGCAGATTTAGCAGTTCTGCCTGTACAAGATTTTCCATTCGTGGACCTTGAAGATCACAATTTTAATATTTCATTAGATGCAAACAAATTCGGGAAAGTTTTAGAATGCACAAGTTTTGCTATGGCCCAAGCAGATGTTAGATATTATCTTAATGGACTATTATTTGAGACTTCCCAAAAAAAAATTAACATGGTTGCAACTGATGGTCATAGACTTGCCTGGGGGTCTTATTCTCACAATGAAGAATTGGAAGACAAAAAATTAATTATTCCTAGAACAACCGCGCTAGAGTTACAAAGAATTCTAAATTTATTTCCTGGAGAAATTTCCTTTTCTTCAAATAATTCGCAGCTAAAGATTCAGTCTGAAAACTTTACTTTTATAAGCAAGTTGATAGAAGGGGCTTATCCAGATTATAAAAAAGTTTTTCCTTCAGGCGAGGAACAATCTCTTGAAACATCAAAGTCTCCTATTCTCACAGCGCTTTCAAGATCTGCTGTACTGTCTAATGAGAAGTTCAGAGGGGTTAAGTTTGAATTAAGTAAAGACAAATTAAAAATTCTTGCGAACAACCCAAATAAAGAAAGTGCGGAAGAAGAGTTAGACGTTATTTACTCTGGTGAAAACTTTGAAATTGGTTTCAACATAAATTACGTACAAGAGTCTTTAAATTATCTTCCAAGTGATGATGTTGAGTTTGTTTTCTTTGGATCAGAAAATTCTTGTCTTGTTAAAAATTCTTCTAATGATGATTTGGTTCACGTAATCATGCCGATGAGGTTATGATGAAATGTTTCTTTCAAAAATACATTTAAATAATTTTAGATCATTTAAAAGTTCTTCTTTTAACCTGGGAAAAAATAATTTAATTCTGGGAAAAAATGGGGCAGGGAAGTCTTCTCTCTTAGAGGCAATTTTTTTTATTATATCTAAAAAATCTTTTAGAACTTCTTCTTTAAATGCAATGGTAAATTTTGAATCAAGTTTTTTCAAAGTCGATGCAATATTAAACGAAGAAAAGTTTTCTTTTACTAAGAATTTATCATCCCCTATTAAATCTATTGAAGGAAATTCTCAAAATAATTTTCTACCCCTAATACTTAATAATTTTTCTTTGAATCTTTTAGAGGCACCAAAAGAAAATAGAAGATCTTTTATAGATTACCTTATGTTTCACGTGGAACATGATTACAAAACAAATCATTTGAAGTTTAAAAAAGCACTTGCTCAAAGAAACAGAGCGCTTAAAAAAAGCTCTTCATCTGAGCTTAAATCTTGGACAAAAGTCTTTATTGATTTATCTCAGAAATTAACCAAAATGAAGTTGGAGTTTATAGATTCTTTCTTGCAAAGTTTTCCAACATTTGTAGATACTTCATCCATACCTAAGGCATTACAAAATAAGTTTAAGTCGATCTCAATAACCTATGATAAAGGCTGGAAAGATAACTTATTAGAAGAGTTAAGGGAGTCTTTTATTAAAGACCAGGCAAGGGGATTTACTTCTTTGGGGCCTCAAACTTCTGATTTGAGCGTTAAAATAAATAAACAAGATTCTGGTAATATTTTATCAAGAGGCGAACAAAAGTTATTGATTTTATTGATTTATTTATTTTTTATAAAAACTTATAATGATCTTAAACCAAATAGAACCATTTTCCTGCTTGATGACTTACCTTCTGAGCTTGATGAAAAAAATTTAGACCTAGCATTAAATCTTCTTCAAAGTGCTGATTGTCAATTATTTATAACTTCTTTGGAAAACTTAGAAAAATATGAGTTTGATTTTGTAATTGATTTATAATACTTGATGCCTAAAAAAGCTCCTAAAAAAGAAGTTTATGACTCTTCAAACATTAAGGTTCTGAAGGGTTTAGAAGCCGTTAAAAAAAGACCAGGAATGTACATTGGAGATACCGATGACGGTACTGGTTTGCACCACATGATCTTCGAAATCGTAGACAACTCTATAGACGAAGCATTAGCAGGCTTTTGTGATGAAATTAAAGTAGTTATTCATTCCGATGCAAAAGTAAGTGTTAGCGATAATGGCAGAGGTATCCCAGTAGACATTCATAAAGATGAAGGCATTTCTGCAGCTGAAGTGATAATGACAAAGTTACACGCAGGCGGAAAGTTTGACGATAATTCTTACAAAGTATCTGGTGGACTTCATGGTGTTGGCGTTTCAGTGGTAAATGCTTTATCAGAAACTCTCGAGCTAGAAATTAAAAGAGAAGGAAATATCTACAAGCAATCTTACAAGGATGGCGTCCCAAAAAACAAGATTAAAAAAAGTGGTTCTACAAAAGATCAAGGCACGTCTTTAACTATCGTTCCATCAGAATCTACTTTTGGAAAGAATAGAGTATTTGATTATGAGATTGTTCAAAAAAAATTAAGGGAGTTATCTTTTTTAAACTCAGGAGTGCAAATAGAACTCATTGATGAGAGAACTTCAAAAAGTAACGTTTTTAAATCTACTGGTGGATTGGAAGAATTTGTTTCATATAAAAATAAAAATAAAACCGCGCTAAATAAAATTTTTTCTTTTAGCAAAGAAGCAGGCAAGGGCATCTCCATAGAAATTGCTTTACAGTGGAATGATTCTTATCAGGAAAACATTCAATGTTTCACCAATAACATTCCTCAACGTGATGGAGGAAGTCATCTGGTAGGCTTTAGAACTGCCCTAACCAGAACTCTAAATAACTTTATGGAGAAAGAAGGGTATTTAAAAAATGAAACATCACCACCAAGTGGTGAGGATGCACGGGAAGGACTTACTGCAATTATTTCAACCAAGCTCCCCGATCCCAAATTTTCATCTCAAACAAAAGATAAGTTGGTTTCTTCAGAAATAAAACCGGTTGTCGAGCAAGAAACTTATAAGCACCTTTCTGATTATTTATTAGAAAATCCTAACGAGGCAAAAATAATTGTCTCAAAAATATTGGAAGCTTCAAGAGCGAGAGAAGCTGCCAGAAAGGCAAGGGAAATGACT
>MDTE01031242.1_pt1 | contig 13809 bp, 7 predicted proteins | sample 811231 | NCBI WGS metagenome assembly MDTE01 (sample SAMN05326651, study PRJNA326480) | marine metagenome | isolation source: seawater | place: Indian Ocean: Red Sea | collected 2010
CACGTTGAGCCCAAGCGCGGAAGTTCCGAAAGCGAACGAAAGCTATGCGGAATGGAAGGCTCGAAAAAAGAAAGCAACAGCAGGAGCTTCGTAATACTAGTTACAACTCTTTTTCATTTATATATCTATTTCACGTCCTCATTCTTCTCCTTCTTCGAGGCCATCATATCTATAGCGGGTTTCAAATCTTCTTTCTGTACACGCTTCAAATTTTCCTTGAGCGTTTTGATCTTTCGTAAACGTTCTTCCGGGTTATCGTCGCTCGTTAACTTCCGAATGACGCGACTTTCTTTAATTTTTGGATTCGACGTTATTATCTTGTCGGTTACTTTATCTATGCCTTGGTTGATTTTCTTTACCGATGGTTGCAAAACTTCCGGGACTGCCTCCGTAATTTTAGCGCGCACGCGCTGAATTTTTGGTCCTATCGGTGGCGACGCATCGTCCGATTGCATTTTCATCTCCGTTAATCGAACCTTTAAACTCTTTAACTTTTCCAACTCTTCGATTTGAGACTCGACTTCTGCCATGCGCCGCTTCACGTCCAAAACGCGCTCATCTTTTGAAAATGCTGGTTGTGCGATTACTTTTTTTCTTGGCTTAGTAATACCATCTTTTGCTTTATTCTTGGTATTATCGATATCTTCTTCTTTTTTCAAAGGTAATAACTTCTGTTCGATTTTTTGATTCGACGAAATCGCGGGCAATAAAAGAGGCTGCGTCACTGGAGGAAGAGACGGCGATTTTTGAGTGATGGATTCCTTCTCCGGCGTTGTCGGAGCTCTGCTTTCTTTTCCATCCCTTGCCTTTGGTGTCGAGACATCTGCCTCACTTTGCTCTTCTTTTTCTGTTTTTTCTGTCTTCCCGTTTTTGTTTCTTCGGAAACGTTTGAACAAGTTTCTTACGCGCTGAAATCGAGGGATTTTCGGCTTTTCGTTACTCGGAGAAGAATATTTTGAATCAGTCTCGCTTTCCATACCGAAGCGCCTTCCGGCAGAGACGACGATTTTCTTCGCGTCTATGTCGTTTAAAGATTGAACTCCGGTCAAATCGACCGGACCATCTACTAGTATAGCAAATCTACCTTTTTTATTATCATCCATGGCATTTCTCTTGACGCCGGAAGCGCGAAACGTTCGCGGGTCGAATCCTCTCGGCGGCGGACGCCACCTCGGTCGACTTTCATAAATCGGCACTCTGCATACCGGTCCAGCCAAATTCAAGAACGCGCGTAATTTTCCTCTCACAGTGCGCGAAAGATTGCCAACGGCTGGTCCTCCGCATGCGTAGACCCACGGAATCCATGAGGGTATACCTAGTATATCAGGATTCGTATATGTGTAAAGGTGAAACACGTTAATCAACACAATCTCAATAATTGGTCCACCAACTGCCGCCGCGCCTGCTATGGCTAATCCTTGGTACGTTTTATCAAAGTAAGCCCACACACCTGCCGCCCACAATAATAAAAACACATCTATTGAGTGGTACGGTAAATGCCCTTCGCCACCAAGAAGATCAAAATCGGGCGATGCGAGCATCCCAGAAGCGGCGTATTGTAATGCAAAGAACGAAATTGAAGCAAGTGTAAATGCCCAAGAAGGCTCCCATCCACCCACAGGTTTTGCAGGAGATGCGGATATCAAAGATTTTGTTCGTACTGGCTGTAGGTTTTCTTCAATTTCTTTGATTCGTCGCGCTTTGACGCCATTTCTGAGAAAAATCGAATCGAGCGTGGTGGTACCTAATCCCATGATGATGCCAGCGACGCCAAAAAGTGGGCCTACCCACCAGTCCGTTTCGAATGTCCCAGACTCGCCGACGAAGAAGAAACCGATCGGCTCAGAGAACATGCTTATAAATTGCTCGGAAAGCGGATTATGGAGAATTGGAGCCAATATGATGTTCATGTCTAAGACAAGAGGGTGAGTGTAGTGCAAAACATCAAATCGCGAGTGTTGATGATCGAGTAAAGGACCGAGCACGAAGGATGCAGCAAACATGACCAATGCTTCGTTTGCCAGTGCAGTCGCTTCAATAGTCTTTTCATTCTCTAACCACTCTCCGCTCAACAATTTCGTTTTTGGTCCGGCGTCATCGTCGCCAGCATCTTCGTCTTGTGTTTTTCCATCTTCCTCTTCTTCGTCCAAAATTTTATTGTAACTTTCCGTCCACTCTCGCGGCTGCTCCTCCGATAATCGTTGTAACTCGGACAGTGGAGAGATATCTTTCTGGTTCTTCCTCGGCATGTTTTCATCTTTATTTCTTCTTCTGTCTTCGCCGTTTTCCTTCGTCGTTGCTTTAGTAGTAGTTCTTGTTATCGTTGTTGTTGTTGTTGAATTTCTCCTTATTCTTTTCCTTCTTCCTCTTTCTAACAAGAACGAGTTGTTGTTGTTGTTGTTGTTGTTGTTGTTGTTGTTGTTTCCATACGACGTGGATGCTGTCAACGAGGAAAGTGCACGCATGATGTTGGAGGCGATGGTGGATGCGTCTCGACGCGCGCGAGAGTGGAAAACACAAAGTGAGGAAGGAAAGAAGATGCGAGCGAGACTTGCGGTGTTCAAAAAGAATGAAGAATTCGTAAAAGAAAAAAACAAAGAAAAGAATCTGCACTTTTTCTTCGGCTTTTGTGGCTCCTTTGTGTATTCGGAGTTGACGGTGGTGGTGACTACGAGAGTCGGGTAACGACAATGGAATTTAAGACGACGACGTTAAAGTACGGTTTGAACCCCGCCGCGAAGGGTGGCGCTTCGAAAAAGAACAAGACGAAGAAACCCCCCGCGTTGAGTCTTTTCGAGAACGAGAGCGACGACGACGAAGATGAAAACAATACTAACGGCGTGAGTGAAGCAGAGAGAGCCAAAAAACGACACAACGAGGAAATTAAACGACAGCAAGAAGCGGCAAAAGCGAAGGGAGACGCCGAAGCGAAGGAAATTTACGAACAAGCTTTGAAAGAAGACCCGAACATTTTCGCCTACGACGACGCTTTAACAGATATTGAAAAAGGAAGAGAAGCAACTTTGCGAGAGGAACACGGGGAAAAAATCGAACGGAAATCGAGGTATATAGCTCAACTGAAAGAAGCGGCTGATTTCAGAAAGCGAGAACAGGATATCACTTACGAACGACGACTTATGAAAGAGCGCGAGAAGGAGGACGAGTTATACGGCGAGAAAGAAAAGTTTATAACATCGGCCTACAGGAAAAAGTTGGAAGAAGATGAAAAGTGGAAGAAAGAAGAGCTTGAGCGCGAACGGAGAGAAAAGGAGCGAGAAGTAGACGGAAAATCAGATATGACGTCGTTTTATGCTAATCTGATGAATAGAAACGTAGCAACTGGAGGTGATACTGCGACGCATTCCAGGAAGGCACCAGAACCGAAAGCCGCCGATTCTTCGTTAGTTGTTTCGCAAATCGAGAAGAACAAAGAAAAGGAGATAGAAAGGACAATAACGAAGGAAAAATTTCCAAAGTCAGGAATTTTCAGCGACGATAAGAAAGAAACACCGATGAGTGCAATAGAAAGAACGGTAGATGATAAGAAACAATTAGAAGACCAGAGTGAAGATGACTTGCGCAAAAAATCAAATGTGGAAGAGATTGCAGTGAAAAAGTCAGCAACGATAGATAGAGAGGAGAAGGCTAAGAGTGCTCGCGAGCGGTATCTCGCAAGAAAACGAAAAGAACCATCATAATTAGGCGCCAATAAAACATAAACAGCGGACAGTGCTTTTTGTATTCTACACGCATGAAGCTATGTAATCACTACAACAGTCTCCAGTCGATACACACATTGAATCACAGCAACACACATTCGATTCATCTGTGTAATCGCACAATCCGCATATATTTGGACTCTGCACAATACAACTGCCGATGTGCATATGTGTGTTCTGCGGCTGCGGTGGCGGTATTTGCGGTGGTGGTAGTGATGTAGTTGTAGAAGGTACTTCTGGCGGTGGAGGACTCTTTATATCGACGGAAGTTGTTGTTGGTGGTGGTCTTGTTTGATAGAGCCAACTGAATTGCGTCACACGCCGAGGAGCTGGAGGTGGCCTCGGAGGTGGTGGCGGAGGCGGCAAGCTTTCTGAGAGATATTCTTCATAGGTTGAATCGCCCTGCTCATCTTCGAATAATAGCAGAAGAGAACTGTGATAGCGCCCGATCGGATGTAAAATGCGGTCAACGAGGATTAATTTCATCCCGTTGTGTGAATGCGCTCCGTTCGTTAATATCAAAGCTTCACGTTCTGTTTCACCGTAAGCGAAGTTTCTGCTCGACGCGAAGGCATTATATCGCTGCTCAACATTGTTCGTGGTGGTGGTGGTGGTGGTGGTGGTGGTAGCTTTTTGTTGTCTCGACAAAAAGTACTGGATTGAACAAAAATACGAAAAGTCACCACAACAATCGCCATTTGCCATACACGCGTCATCGCAACAACACGTTTTCAGTTCAATGTTATCGCAAGAACCGCAGCGATTCAAACATGTTGTAGGGCTAACATCCGTATTTAATGACGAAAAAGATACGTTTGTGCTAGCAACTTCGGTTGCCTCATCATAAGGCACAATATCAATTGGTCGTAACGTAGTACGTGCAGATAGAGTTGAATCATCACAGTATTTCGAAAACAACGCATTTTTTGTGGAAACTTTGCGAAATGAAAATGAATCGCATACGTGCTTGTCAATTATCGATACCGAACGCAATAGCGAACTCAACGCTTTTCTATGAACTAATAGTGCGTGTGCGCCCGTACTGCTGTCTCTATCTCGCGAGAGAAGTATTTTGAGCGCTTCCTTTTCACCAAGTTTTGAAATAAATTTAGATTTTACATCGCTCAACATCATCGACGGGTCAATAGCATCAAACATATGCGCACGAGCAACATTTCTCAGAGTTGCTTGCTCGGAAGAGAAAGAAAAGTCATCATATTCAGACCTATTCCCCCCGTTTTGTTCTCTCAAAGAAGAGCGAAGAAACAAAAATGCATCATCGATGGGCGCAAACAACGTGATAGCTTTTTGGATCGCTTGCAAACGCATAAGTTCTCCACTTATCTCCAGAATACGTGCAAATTTTCTCAAGTTTCTATTCTTAATTATTTTTGTCGCGATAGAACTTACGCATCGATACGCATTCGGAATTAACATGGACTGACACCATTTATAGTTGTCATAAAAACAAGCGTGTTGAATGGAATATGCGGTGGTGTTGTTCGTTTGTGTTATTTTCCCGCATTTCCCGAATTGCGCACCATCTTTTAAATCGGGACTTCCAAAAGTAATGTTATTCGAGCCTACGCGTCTCAAGTTCTGTAATCCATCGAGTGAACGTAAATTCGTTGTTGCATTTAAGTTCAAATTCCCTTCGACGGTTTGCAAAGCCATAAAGTTGGAAATATGTCTTATGCTTTCTGCGAAAACCGTAAAATCCCGGCCAATGTGAAACATGTTTCGAAAACATCCAATCTCAAGAACTTCTAAACTTTTAGTCGCGTTGATTAAGAACGATCCACCAACACTTTCGAGTGACGGAAATGCGGTCGATTCAATTCGATGTACGCCTGCGTGGATTCCAAAATTTTGTCCAACTTTTTCGAGATTTGTCATCGAGTTTTGAATACTCAACGAGGATGAGGAGGATCGCGTCTCAATGTAGACGAATGACCCCCGAATAATTCTTAAACTTGGAAAGAAATCGTTTCGCGACAATAAAGCATCACTGTTTCTGATAGTCAAGTTTCCTTTTATATACAACAATGACGTCAGAGAGAATGAGGCATGTTCTAAGTCAAATATGTCGAGATCGTGGACAATTCTGAGTTTATTGAAAACATTTTGCTTGCTCGGAAACGTTCCAGTCATCGAAAGTTTTCCCGTAATACGGGTGACATTACGTGTAACTACATCTGCATCATCAATGCTTTCAATCCCGGCGCCGCTTCTTTTGGATATGATAATTTTTTTGTTGCTCGAAGAGGATGCGAACAAGTCGCCATCAAAATTCAAAGAAAAGACGTACCGAACGACGTGCTGCACAACGAGTAGAAAAACAACGGCAGACATCGCTTTAGCCGCTTCTAAATCTTGAACTAGTCATAAGACGCGCATCTATGAGTATACGTGCGCGTAGAAGCACCTGCAATCATCAGTCGTATTTTTTATTTTTGGAAAAAATGCATGCGTTTTTATTGTTTTGATATGATTAGCTACCGTGTACGTCGTAGTGCATGGGGGTATATTTACACATATGTATTTTGTGTGTATCTATTTTCGATCGTCCAACAAACAACATACCACTCGAGCGATGCGACAGTCGTAGGAGAAGAAGGCACTTTGTTCCTCCTCTTCTTCCTCCTTTTCTTCTTTCGAACGGCCTGTAAAATCACGATCGTGGGACGGAGCTATTCGTTTACATTGTAAACGTATCTGTACGCAGAACGTATCTGCGCGTAACGAGCCGCAGGCGATCCAAAAAAAGCCTCCTCCTTTGGTACTGCGTCTTCTTTTTTCGTCGTCGCCCTTGTCGAGCGCTTGGGATAGGTCCGTTATTTTAAGTGGTACCGTTTTTTCTTTGGTTGAGGTTGTGATATCGGTGGTCGACGTATTTTCCACCGAAACGCGGACGTAGCGAGGGTTTGAGAACCATCGAGTAGAGGAGCGCGAGCACGGACGATGTTGTTTTTGGCGCCTATCGTCGGCAATAGTTTCTTCTTCTCCTTCACCAAGATAGTTACACTTGAATCTTTCGCCTCGAACGAGTTTCGACGTATCGTTTGTGTTTTCCGCCCCTTTATTCTGCAAGAGTGTAACGTTTGCGTCTGGAAGACGGCAATCCGTGTCGTTCGTGTCGAACGTATACAGTAACTCTTGTCGATGGCCATTTCGTGCTATATATTCTTCGTTGTCGTTGAGTAAAAATTGGACGCGAACGGTGTAAGTGGACGATTTCTTTGGTATTATAATAGTATCATTGGTGTTCGTAAAGCTCTCCCAATTGTCGAGAACATCATAATCTTCATCGAACATATTGAAAACCTCACGGCGCACTCGAGTCGCGTAGACGTCGAAATTTTCTGAATGCCTCGACATGAAACCATCCACCCAGTGCGACGCGCGCTCTTTCGCCTTCTTATGAACGGTTAGCCGAAAACTTGGTGGTTGAATAGGATGAATTAGAGTAAACGCGCCGTTTTTTGTGCTTTTGTCTTGAGATGAATCCCCTGCATTCATGTCCTTACCTTTCATCGCGTTCATATTTTTCGTCAAAACGTGCGTGTCGCATAAAGTCGTTTCCACGCGCGCGCGTCTGTTTCTTTGAATTTCGTGCAAATGGTACAAGATGGCGCGTTGGAGCCCGTCGCCACCTAATTGAGGAATCTGATCAATTAGCCGACTTCTACCGCTACAATCCAGTAATTTCGATTTTAGGTCAGTTAAGCTGCGTTCAAACGTTGGATCAAAATAGTCGTGTCTGCCAGAACACACTGGCTCGGCTAAAAGTGCTCGCAGACACAACCAAACTTGTGCTTCTGGTTTCGGCATGTGCGATAAAGTCTTTGCATTAATCCACTGACCGTCGTTGAATACTTTTTCTTCTCCCTCTTGAAGCCACGGTGTTTTCAATAAAAGTGTCGGAAGTAAATGCGAATGAATTTTGTGCTTCGACACCAATCGCGCGATAACCGAGAGTGGCAATTCCGAGACTCTGTCGCATGCGCTCCGTAAAATTGACAAGCACGACATTGCGCGGGAAAAGTATTCTCCATTATCTGAATCATTCCAAGTCCACTTTTCTCCTTCACACTTCATATTATTCACTCCTTCTAACCGTTCCACACAAAAATCCAGCAGATCGAGCAGATTGGATTCACTCAGACTTTTACCTACCGAACACGAGCTCTCGAACACGGCTATTTCTAACACGCCGAGAATAGAGCTTTGGAGTTGTCCCACGTGTAGCAACAACTTTGACTTTGCCAAATATTGCGTCATCATTTCTCTCCTTTTTCGTTCAATTCGAACCAACAGCTCTGGTAAAATTCCATCCGTCCACGCTTCCAGAGCAAACAAGCATTGCACCACATCATCCAAAATCTCCGTTGACTGCAAATCTTCTCTAATACTATCATCACATCTCTTCTCGGAAAAGTCTCCTCTATTCACACTTTCCAAAACAATACGCAAACCTACTTTCCTCGCCCGATCCGCGTTCAACACAAACTCATACCATTTCGGCGAGTCAACGCTTTCTGGATTTTGCAGATACGCTACTCCGGACTCTCCCTCCTCCCGCTCGTCGTTGTCTTCCTCTTCGTCCTTCTTTTTCGTCAAGGCGGTTGTGGTACCCCTCCTCCCCCTCGTCGTCGTCGTCGTCGTCGTCGTCGTCCTACTCGTTATGTCGTCAAACATCGACCGAACGCAGCTTCTCACCGAATACTGCGCAGAGAACGACGACGACGGGGCAAGGTATCGAACGTCGTCACCCCGAAACGCGTACTCGTCCGTCCGCGCGATCGCAACTACCATTACCGTTTCTCTCTCTCTCTCTCTCTATCTGTATATATATTATATCTTTCTGTTCTTCTTCTCAATACCAGGCGCGTTTTTACTTCCCCGGAGACGACAAAATGCGGTCAACACCGATCGCTTCTTTGGTTGTGTTTTTGTGTGAAACGCGTGTATTTTTTTATTTTTTTACTTTCGTTTCAAAATCACCTAATTAAAAAAACGCTCGAATATTGGAAAAGAAAAAAAGCGGCACAAAAAGGCGCGCACCTACCTCGACGATATCTCTGCGCGCACGACCGATCGAAGCATGTTTTTTCCATCGACGGCGACGAGTTTCTCTTCTCTTTTGTCGTTCTTCGTGCTGTTTTTGTCGGTAACGTCGGCAACGCACGCGCCAGCCTCGCCGTGTTTTCAAGTGTTGAACGACGTGTTGGAAAAAACGGAAGTGTACGCGCAAAGCGAGCGTCCCGCTTCATCCTATTCCTTGTTCTCTAGAGCCGTTCAATACGCGCTGTCTGCTGGGGTGAACAACAGAGCGCTGTCAGAAGGGAGCGCGAGTTTAGGTATTGGATCTTCATCTTCCGCGCGCGGTGCTTTCGCGTCTGGAGTGTTTGCCAACGCTGCTGCGGAAGGCGCGAGTTCGCTAGGAGGAGGCACAGATGCGACTGGAGTTTTATCCGCGGCTCTGGGAACGTATACAAGAGCTTCAGGTGTTTCGAGTATGGCTACAAATGTTGGTTCAGAAGCGACAAGCGATGCTTCGTTTGCTGCGAATTTGCTGACTAAAGCGTCAGGTATTGCCTCCTCGAGTTTTGGGAGACAAACTGTTGCGTCTGGAGATTACGCAAACGCGTTTGGGGAGAGATCAGTAGCTACAGGGAGGTCGAGCATGGTATCTGGTGAAAACAATCGTGCCAACGGTCGAGCTTCTGTGGCAGGAGGTATACGGAGCGTAGCACAAGGAGTTGGGAGTTTTGCGAACGGCTTAATAAGTCAATCATACGGGTCGGGTTCGTTCACGAGCGGTATTTTAGCTCGAAGCTTTGGAGAAGGTAGTAGCGCACTGGGGATATCTTCATTCTCGGCTGGTTTGTCTTCCTTTGCGAACGGGTTAAATGTTCGCGCAAATCTTGGTATTGCCAATTTTGCATCTGGGGCAAATTCGCAAGCATCGGGTCGCTTGGCATCCTCTGCGTTCAATCTGAACACTACTGCCGGTGGGAGCGCGAGCGCATCTTTCGGCAACGGCACTTCGACAAAAGCAGCAACGAGCTTCGTCATCGGTCAAAACAATAAGATTGAAGTCAATGCCACGAACTCGTTCGTTGGTGGTGAAAATTCCATCGCGTATGATGCGAACAGTTTCGTTTTCGGCAAAAACGTAGTTTCAAGGGGTGAAAACAACGCTGTATTTGGCGGTACGGTTTACGCAGATAATTTTAAATTAAACAAGGGTACATTTGGCGACATTGGGCTAATTGTAGATCGTATAAACGAGTTGTTACGCGTGGCGCAAAACTTGAACGACCGAGTCACTGAGATAGAGTTGAAGTATATTGGGAAGTAACATTAACATCGATTGGTTTAGTTTATTCGTTGTATATTCATATATGTATATATGTGTGTATTTTTTAACACGTTCATTCAAGCAAACCCCTAAAATAGCAATAATACTCGTAGACTCGTAGTAGTAGTAGTAGTAGTAGTAGTAGTAGTAGTAGTAGTAGCAGCAGCAGCAGCAGTGGCAGCATTCGTTTTCGTTACGGAGTGTATGGTTGTAATTCTCTTTGGAGATTGAGACCAGCTCCAGGTCGATACCCGTTGAAGATGCACAACACCGTGACGTTGTCGTTATATTCCAACCCGTTCAATAATTTTGGCGTAAGGAGAAAGCACTGCGGCGTTGTCGGTTTCGATGCTGAGTCGACCATTTGTTTGAACACTTTTCGTTCGTTCTTTGGATCCATGCCTTGGTTAATTTCGTCCACGACGCGGAATGGACATTTCGTCAGATTTTGGAGCGATATGAGGTACAACATCGTCGCAACGGCGCGTTCGCCACCAGATTGTCTATTCTTATCGAGCGCATGTAACTCCTCGCCCGATCGGAATTTGACGTAAATATCCAACGCATATTGTGAAAACTCATCCGGCTCTTCGGGCTCACGAATTTTGACTTCTCCGGCGATACCAACTGCTCTGCAATTCTCCTGAAACGCTTTTGAAATATCATTAAGAACGTTCTCGAGCTGCGGCAACCATTTCTTCTTAAGTCCTTCGATGACCTCTTGTCCACCTTTTACCGTTGGCGCGAGTGCCGCAATTTTCTCTTTCAGGTCTTTCCTTTCGGCCTCATACTTCTTGTACTGCAACATGGCAGTCGGGTTATTGCACACGACAGCGCGCGCTTTCCCTTCCCAATGGTCAATTTCCCTTAACAATTCGTCTTCAGTATCCGGCATATCTTCAAACTTCTTAAGCAATTCGTCAGTAAGCGGAGCTTCGGCTTTGGCTTGTTCCCGCGCTTCTTTGTATTGTCGAGCACTTCGTTGCTTCTTTTCAGTAATCTCGTCGTGCGCGTCGGATACCTCCCTCACGTCATCTTCGACTTGCGCTTGAATGTTCTTGTAGTGCATCAAGCGTATCTTCGTGTCGGTGTACTTCAGCTCGGCCAAGTCCTGTTCCTTTCTCGTCGCGAAGAGCGCATCTAAAGCAGCGATATACGTCTGCGCTTGTTGCGCTCGTTGCATCGCGAGAGTCGTGATAGACTTCTTCAACTGTTCTCGAAACGCCGATTGATTCGTGTTCGCTTCTTGCAGCTCCAACGACGCCTTCAAACTTCTAATCCTCGATTCATATTTTTGTCTATCCGACTTCGGTTTGTTTAACCGTGCTTTTTCCTGTTGGTACGCATTATAGGCTTCTGACTCTTGCATTTTGAGCGCCTTTGACTGTCTGTCGATATCATCCAGACTCTGTCGAAGTTCCTTGACTTGTGAATTGGCGAGCGCTAAATCTCTCTTCACGTTTTCCATGTCCGCTCTGTCGATTTGCGCGCCAAACAGTGTCGTTTTGTTCGGTCTCATTTCCTCCGTTTCAAACATACTCTTAGAATTGTATCTCGATTTCACTTCAAGAAAGACGTTCTTATTCGTATACACTTGGCCAATCTTCCCGAGTTTTGCGTTAAACATTTCTTGGCACTTCATGGCGTCTAAGACTTTAGAGTCTGCGATTGCGGCTCTATCAACGCCATTCAAAGCGACCAAAGTCTTCATGACGCAGTTTGGTGCCGTAAACGTTGAATCTAACGTTGCTGAAATGCCGTAGGCCTTGTACTCGTTCTTAAAGTTCACACCCCTTTCGTGTGCGCTCGTATCTGTTTGGTTGTTGCAATTTAAATGCCACCGTCTCTGTTTGAACAGATTATTGATCGCCCCCATCAACTCCTGGTCGTTATCGATGACATAGCTCGACAATATCGCAAGCCCTAGATGTTTTTGTAAGAACATCTGGTTGTTTTGATTGTTGCACTCAATTTCGCACAAAATCGGTCCTTTGAGCTTCTTCTCCTTGTTTCCCCCTAATCTTTTCGCCAAATCACGAACTTCTCTATCGACTATCGTCATATCGATCCTCCCTCTGTGCGCTTGCGTCAAAGCTTTCAATTTCTTGCCACGAACGCTGTCCAAATCTAGTTGGCGACTTTCTAAGTTCCTCACCCTCTCTTCCGCAGGCCGCAACTTCGCATTCGCTTGATCGATTTGAACATCGAACGGAATGCGTTTTTTTCGTACGTCTTCATGTTTTTTCTTCAAGTTTCTCAACAAATCGAAGTTCATATCGGTGACCTCTGGGATTTCGCTCATCTTTTGCGTATAATCCCTGATTTCGTTCTTAAGTCTCGCTACGTTTTTTTCCGCATCCTTCTCTTTTCGGGTCGCCGAGTTAAGCTTTCCGACCTTATCATCGTGCGTCGTCCCCAAGCCTTTCAATTTTGTGAGTGCGGTACGCTCTTTAATCTCCGCGTCCATCGTCGCCTTCCTTTTCGCACCATACTCCTTGCCCATCTTGTGTTCCAACACTTCCAGTTCCTGCACGGGTTTGGCCGCGATTTCTTGCTCTGCCAAGCAACCTCTCAACCTTTCCTTTGACGCGTCATATTCTTCTTTGATTTTCGAAAACTCGAATTTCTTCTTCTCCACTCTGATCCACGGGATTTTCATCTTGTATTCATTCGCCTTCGTTTGAAACTCTTGCTGCTTCTCCACTTTCTCCTTGTCTGCGGACAAGGTGTTTAAACTTCGCTCACTTTGTTCTAAATCATCTTGCAGTCTACCCAACCTGCGCTCGTCGTTGCGGATGTTTTCTTTCTTATCGATCAACTCTTCGTGTAACTTCCACAACTCTCCGTTATTTACTGTCTGTTCCGTCGTCAACAACTTGTCCATTTCAGACAACCCGGCAAAACTCGCCACTTTATCTTGCGGTAAAAAGTTTGTCAAGTTCCCCAATTCGACGTGATGCTTTCCTTTTACCAACGCGTCAACGTCCGATGAATTCGCCGGATGTCCGTTGATGTGCCACGCGCTACTCGTGTGCGCTTTCGTCCCGCCCTTTGCTTTCGTCAGCGTTCGTTTCACCACGTCCACCTCGTCGCCTCCGACGGAGTTTCGTTTCAACGTAATCTCAATCACAGCTTTCGTCTCGCCTCTTTTCACGAATTCCGAGAGTTCTTTCGCCCTTCCTAACAGCTCTGTTTTACCGTTCAAACCTAACGCAATCGCGCACACGAAACTCGACTTCCCGGTCCCGTTTGGGCCAATCAACACGTTCAAATCCGGACCAGGTGTCAACGAGACGGAGGAATACGTCATGAAGTTCGATAAAACAACTTTCGTGATTGATCCGGCGGAATAATCGGAGAGATCGTGCGTCTCTCCTCGGCGTTGATGTTTCTTTTGCGTCGCCATCGCAGAAGCACCGATTCGTTTCTTCCCAACGCCTTCTTTTCCCGTCGTCATCTTCGTCTGCGGGTCCACGTTTTCACGATGCCCGTTCTCGATGCGATTCATCTACGATTTACCGAAGACGTTTCCAAAAAGAAAAAACGAAAGCTGTTGAACGCGCGCGCGCTCTTTCTCCCTCGTTTCTCTCCCTTTCCCTTTCTCTCTTCCTCTCTCACTCTCACTCTCTCTCTCTCTCTCTCTGCGCGCGTGTTTCTCTCGTCGTCGAGACAGAGGTACGAAAGAGTGTCGAAGGAAGGAAGGAGGGGCATCGGGTCTCTTTTTGA
>MDTE01036681.1_pt1 | contig 13808 bp, 7 predicted proteins | sample 811231 | NCBI WGS metagenome assembly MDTE01 (sample SAMN05326651, study PRJNA326480) | marine metagenome | isolation source: seawater | place: Indian Ocean: Red Sea | collected 2010
AGAAATTGTCCAGCCGCACCATCCGGAAAACTAAGTTGTTGTAACCCAACAGCATTTGTTACATTACTTAAATCTTCTCTTGCCAGAGGAAATCCACCAACCGTAGTGTTATCATGTACTACCAATGTATCCTTAGTAGAATCAACTGTTACTTCACCATCACCTCCGGTAAAGCCACCGTTTGTAGTTGTATGATCTACCGTACTGCCTCGTCTTAATCGAACTTGTTTAGCCATTTTATTTCCCTATGTTATACTCTACACTTTAACAAAAATCTTACTCCTGATCCAATCGTACCAGAACCAATTTGAGCAATTTTGAAAGTTATATTATCACCAGAAGAAAAACTATTAGTACTTAAAGTACCACCTGTTAATGTTGAACTACCAATATCAAATCTAGGAGGAGTAGCATATATCGAACTTCCATTCAATTCTATATCACATATAACAGAAGCATTTGCAGATGCATTTTCTATTGTTCCTACTTCACCATCAAAAATACCAGAACGTCCCATAACTACAACACCATATGTTCCAACCTCTAAATCTTCTACAACCAAGTCTGCATCATATCCAGCAGCAAATGCCATATCATATGGTAGTTGTGTTAATGATGCTCCTGAAATTGCTGGTAATGATCCTGTAAGTTTACTTGCTGACAATGATTGAATTTTTACATCTGTTACACCTGCATCAATTATTTTATTTGTTACAACACTATCAACAGCAAGTTTATCAGAGGTTACACTTAGATCAGCAAGTTTATCAGTAGTTACATTTGCATCAAGAATTTTTGAAGTAGATACAGAGTTACTTGCAAGCTTAACTTCGTTTACCGCCAAGTTTGTAATCTTTGAAGTAATGATAGCATTGTCTTGAATTTTATCAACACTAATACAATTATCAGTTAATTTTGATACCTGTATTGTGTTATCAGCGAGCTTATCATTTGTTACACTAAGATCAGCAATTTCAGTAGTACCAACAGCATTAGCAACTATCTGTGCATTTCCTATAGTGCCTGATAAATCTCCACCTATATTAGAACCAGAAACATCAACAACAACAGGATCTACAAATAAAATATTTCCTGCTCCGTCAGCTTGAAGAAGCTGTCCACTAGTAGGATTACCAATACTTGAAAGTTTTAATTGTGGAAGTCCAACAGCATCAGAGACATTTGCCATATCAGCTCTTGAAAGTGGAATACCCGTTGGGTTATTAGCATCAACAGGTAAAACACCGTCATGTACTCGTATCGTCTTATCTGTAAGGTCAACAGTTATCTCACCCTCTCGACCTTCAAATCCTTCATGTTGCTGTGCAGTACCCCTTCTTATCTGTACGATTTTAGCCATTTTGTTTTCCTAATAAAGTCTTTATCATTTCTTTAAGTTCAGCAATATCTTTTTTCATATTATTTATATCTTCGATTTCACTCAATTTTCTTTTCCTAGCAATCTTATAACTATCTAATGCTTTCTTATTTGTATTAAGAACGGCTTTAGAATTTACATCACGTTCTAATTGTGAATTTTCGATTTTAACAGTTTTCATATTACTACGCTAACGCTATAACTCGTAAATCTTTTATTAATGGAACCTTAGTCGTCTTAGGAGATGTCATAACAATTTTAACAGCAAAGGTTTTAAATGAATCATAAGTAACCAGATTGGAAACATAATTTGTATTTGTAGAAACAGGTGAAAACACAAGCTCCAAATAATCATTTAAATTAGTAGATGCGGAAACACTATTACTATTTGATGTTTCAGACATTAAAACCCATGGTCGATTATCAAAAATTTCAGAATCAAATTGTGACAACACTTTATAATAAACAAAAATCTTAGAGTTTGCTGGTCTGTTTGCTGTTAAATATACTTCTAAATCTGTAGCGTCAAAACCATCTTTAAGATTAACTCTCCTTGTAATATATCGCGCAATCGCATCACCACCCGATACAATACCATCAGCATCTGCTGTATTATTAATAATATTTTCAATAGTTATTACACTATTTCTAGCAGTATCAATAATAGGACTAATAAATTTATTTCCAGAAGATAATTGAGCTCTTGCTACATAACTACCAACACCTGCAAGATTTGGACTGATTTTCTTTTGTTCATCTAAGAAATAATTAGTATTTTGAATAATAGGTCTATAATCAGTATCAAATGTATCAGAGCCAGCATCTGTTAATTTTACACCCCATTCAATATCGGTCTTATTAATCCTTACTTCTTGTGGAACAATCTGAATGATGTCAGCTTTAACATCTGATGCTACTTGCACATTTTCAAATACAGCATTTGCACTATTCTCAATAGCAAACTCTGCAATATTAATATTGAATGTTAAATCTTGATTTTGTTCTGGTGTCCACGTTGAAGCATTTTGTGATTTAAAAAATACACCAGCATAAGGTTGCTCAGATATTTTTCTATCTGTACCAACAATGTTCTCACCCAATTCAGCAATAAATGCTTCGTACTTTAAACTATTACTTAACGCAACGATTGCATATTCACCAGGTTGTAAATAAACTAATGATGGAAATGTAAACTTAGTTGCAACTGAGGCATCATCACTTACATTAACATCAGCAGGAAATAAAGTAACATCTGAAAATGGAACAATCGTCTGTGCAGGATAACCATTTAATGTATCTCTGATTTGTAGTGTAACAGGAAGTCCATCTTCATCCTTAGTTTTGAAAAACAATTCAACATCAGTTAAGAAAACTCCATCAGGATATAACGCAGCGTCAACTAAAAATGTTTCTGCAAGTGGATCAACCCAACCAACAACATTAACACGGTTAAAGGTATTTGTAGTAGTCCTAAATTCAGTAGCACTACCTTGTGCAAAAGTCTGTATTCTTGGGACCCTCGTAGATACTACAACATTCTCTCTTGTCTGCAATAGACCTTGTGCTTGATAAACAACTTCAGCATAAGTACCAGCTGTAACTAAATCACCAGACTGATTGTCTGTTAATAAGAATTGTCTTTCACCAGTTCTAAACCTTAATGTATCAGAGTTTGGAATCTTAAATGTTAAGTTACTAATAGAACCAGAATTATCTGTAAATACTGCTTCACCAAAACTCGTACCACCATCAGGTTTAACAAAAGCAGTAACATCTTCACCATCAAATCTAGCATACACTCTCGTATTTGGTTTCATTCCTGTTACATTAACTGTAATTTCTCTTTCTCTAATAAAAGGTATAACAGAAACATCAACTACTCTGTCACCAATACTGTTTCTTACAGTATCAGAACCAGTAATCTCGTTACGAATACCAGTTCGTGTTTCTAGTGTTTGTCTTTCAACTGTCTGTGTAACTGTAATTGCTCTACCACTTCTACCACCTCTTGATGCAACAACTCTTTCTCTACCAGTACCAAAAGTTTGCCAATCATTAAACTGTGTACCGAATGATAATCCTACTAAACTCTGCCACGCATCATTCTCACCTTGAAGATTTACAATAACTTCTGGATTTGTTGTTGTATCAATCCAGTTATCGTTTGGAGGTGTTAAATCAATATTACCAACCCAGGCCAATACTGCAAATGGATTTAGATTTAAAGCTTTACTTGCAATCGGTTGTGCGACAAAAGGTACATTATTGTAAGGTAGTGTAATACAATCTCCTGTTTGTCTTATACCTGTTGATGCCGATGTATTAAGACTAACATCAACAATATCTGAGATGAATCTAGGCCGTAATGTTTTTTCATCAAAATCAATAGAACATTGATAGTCGTTAGTTAATACATTTCCTACACTATGACCATTGAAACCATCAACCAAAAATCCATTCTTAAAACGGTCAAGACCTGCATCATCTTTAATAGTTAATGCTTCTGCATCTTTTTCTAATAATGACAATGATGTATAGTACTCAACATTAGCAAGTCTCTTTTCTAACTTACCAATATCTCGCATAGTATATCTCTTATTTTCGATATACTCTGTCGTTACATCCTTTGAATTAAAAGTATAAGCAGGAATGAAAATAGTATAAAGATTCATTGTTCCATCAAGTCTTGCTGGAGGAGTTGCTGTTAAAGAAGCAATGCCTTTATTGTTTCCAAATTTTCTTTCTCTACTTAAATATACTGTATCTGTTCTTGGAACATAATAACTAAAATCTGCTTCCCAATTTGTATTCGGTGCAGGCAATTCAATATTTTCCATAGCAGTACCACCATCAGCTCGTCTTGGCCTAAAGTCAACACAATCACGCAACTCTACTTCAATACCAGTTACAGGACTTGTAAATTTTGGAATATTAGAAAAACCAACAGAAGATAAATATGAATCAACAGACAGATAACCAACACCGGTGTGTGTAAAGAAATCAAACACAACTGAGATTTGTCCTGTCGGAGCAGTAGCACCGGTTTTCAACTGTATACTGCCATGGTCATAAAAGTTATCTCTTTGTCCGTTATCTAAATCATATCTATCTGTAATAAGAGTGTCACCCGCAGTAACACCTGTAACAACTTTTGTAAAACCAGTAGTCGCTCCAGTAACATTTTCTGGAATAAAAGTTCCTGAAGTAGCAATATAAGTTACTGAAGTTGTACCACCAGCACCCTCAATAACAATACCAGTCGCACCAGAATTAAGACCCGTAATTGTTTCACCCGGCATCAAAGTATCAGAAGTTTGGTCAACTGTAAGTGTTGGCAACACGGCTGCAGTACTTGGATCACCAGAATCGTATATTGCTCTTAATTTCCAAATATCAGATTTTTCAAGAGAATGTGATACAGTACTTAAATTACTTGGAGTAGAAATTGGTTTAACTGAAGATTTTACTATATTTTTAATTTTTTCTTGCTTGCCACTAATATTCAATGTAGCAATAATATCTGCTGTAAAGGTTGCAGCATTATTAGCATCAAATACTGCACTAGTGTTTTGTGGTGCTGTAACAGTTATTGATGCACCAACAGTATCAAAACGAACTATATCACCTTCTGCTAAAGTAGAACTTAATGGATTTTTTACTATTGCAAAATAATTTTCTCTTTTAACAGATTCACTAAGAGAACCACTACCAATAAAGGTTTCAGAGGCACCAGCAGTAGCAATGGTAGTAGTACCATTATTAAATTGTTGATTTTTGAAAACGCGTTTAGTTGTGTAATTTGTATCTATTACATCATCAAGTCCACGAATAGTCTGTATAGTATCTTGAGGAAGTTTAAAAACTAATGTACTGTCAGAAGTTTCAAAAAGTTTTGCATCACCAGCAGAAGAAACACCTTCTTTCCCTGTATCATCAATATTTGCTCTTGCCGTAAGAACAACAGGAGTAACAGTATCATTTTCCGGAACAACAACAGATTCAACAGAACCAAAGGTATTACTCATCATCTGAACATCATAAATGTATAAATTAAAAATTCTGTTTGCACCAGCAGTTGATGATGAAAAGTCAAGACTTCTAACTTTAGCTGTTCCAATTTTTGAATTAGAATAATTATTTAAGTCTATATTTGAATATGTAACATTATGAAGGTCTACTTCTTTGTGTGTTGTAATATCAAACAAACCTTTAAGTTCCTTCACAATCATATAATTACCATATTGCATCAAACGATCAAAACCATTAACATTAACAGTTGAGCGTGCTCTATCTACTTCAATATCTTGTGACACTAATGTTTCAAATTCAAACCCTTCAATAAATGCTTTACCAGGATCTAATCTTACAATAAATTTTGATTCATCTGTTGGATGATCTTTAAGTTGAATATTAAATGATCTTACAGTATAACTTCCAGACTCATCAAATGTTCTTCTTGCAAGAGTATCCTCTAATACAGAATAAACAGGAACTTTAATATCTTGTTGCTTAATACCTTTATCAATTCTAAGAAGTTCATAAAAATCTGTATCATCTTCAGAAGTAAGTAACTTCTTTGTTAATATTAAATTATATTTTAAACGATCTGCACCAGGTGCTGCAAAGTTTGAAGAGCCCTGTGCATTATCAAGTAAGCTTAAGTCCTCACCAGAATTAACAATCATCTCTGATGCAGTAAGACCAACCTTATATGATGGATCATTAAAATACTTATCTAATATTACAGTCTGCTGTGGTGTTTTAATAAAGTTACCATTAACATAAAACACACCCTCTGCGATTGATACAGCACTTCCTTTACCTACTGCTGTTGCTAGACTACTAGTTGCAAGAGCATTAACACCACCGGCAGGTGCATCTGCAATAGTAACAGCAGGTGCTTCTGTATATCCAGAACCTTGATTGACAACGGTGATAGATGTTACAACACCACCACTAATAGTTGAAGTAGCTGTTGCATTAACACCGTTTACTGGTGCATTTGCAATAGTAACAGCAGGTGCTTCTGTATATCCAGAACCACCTCTAGTAACAGTATATGATTGAATATTAGTTGGTATTGAATCGACAACATTAGCAGAAATACTTAAATCAGTTGAGTGGATTCTTTCACCCGATAGAAAACTGGGACTAGTTTCTAGTGTTGCTACTGCTGATACACCATTACCATTACCACCCGTAAAACTTATAGTTGGAGTTGTAGTATAACCCGAACCACGACTAGTAACATTAATAGCAATAACCTGACCGTTAGCAATAACAGCCAATGCTTCAGCACCACTACCAGTTCCTGTTATTACTACATTAGGTGCTATTGTATAACCACTACCAGATGTGTTAATACTAATACCCTGCACACTATCCGTAATAGAACCACCAGTAATATATTTAACATATATAGTATCAGGATCACCCATAGAATCATCTTTAGGTGAATTTCCTATAACTAATGCTTTAGTACCTGTTTGTGTTCCTACAACAGTTTTACCAGCAAATCCTTCTACATTAATATCTACACCATTAAATTGTGGCTTTAATTTTACATACTCATAATCCAAATTTAAAACAAGTTCACCACCCGTAACTTTACTACCATTTTTGAAAATATGATCGCCAAACTTCTTTACTTGATCTCTGATTATACTTTGTTGTGTAGTAAGCTCTCTAGCCTGCACAGGTAACGACGGTTTATATAATACTTGATGAAAATTCTTATCATCATCAAAGTCGTCAAAATAAGGATTTTGATTTGTATTTATTGTAATGTTATTCGACATAGTAAGGCCTTTTTAAAATTCAACAACAAGTTTTATATCTTCAGTAGAATCAGTTGATCTATGAATTGGAGGACGAAATTCTGTATACAAAATTATTCCACTATCTTCTAATAAATCTTCACCCCTGTATGTATCAGCTGTTGCTACTGGTTGAGCACCAGCACTTACTTGGGGATTAAGTATAACATGAACTTTTCTAAAATCTTCATTAACAAAAAGACTACTACCTTCCATTCCTCTTAGTCTTACATTCATCATTACAAAAGCACCACCCAATTCTGCCACGGCATCTTTACCATGACCACCAGCTGGATTTATAATTACTTTTAAAATTGCACCAGCACCACTACCACTCGTTATAGTTGCGGTTGCTTCACGATAAGCAGATATTGGTGTTTTATCAACAATAGTTATTTCTTTAATAGCACCAGCAACAACACTTGAAACTCTAGCTGTTATTCCAGAACCAGCACCACCTATACCACCACCAATACCCGTAATTGTAACAGCAGGCATTACTTGATAAACACTAGTAGTGTTTGGAATATTATTAGTATCCCAATCAGCTGAAAGACCAGTTATAGTTCTACTTGGCCCATCATAATCTGTAATTGTTCTGAATTGTCCAGCACCTGCACCATCTGTAATATAAACAGTCATACCATTATAAAAATCATTTGTAGGCTCTGCTACTTCCGTAGTAGAACCACCAGCTGCATTTTGCAACGGTAAGGTACTTGCAGTAGCACCAGCAACAGGAACACCAGTAGTAGACCTGTAACCATTTCCACCATTAAGAATTTTTATATAATCAATCGAACCATCTATTGCGGCAGTCTGCACATCCCATTGACTTGTTCCATCATCAACAGTTAATGTTTTAGCTGGAATCCAATCGGTTGTTACAAATTTCAAAACATCAGCTTGTTGGACTTCGTACATAAATTTCCATACATATCCGTCTGCTGGAGTTTTGATTAAGCCAGGACTATTGCCTGTTGGTTTTGTTATTGACTCAGCCCCACCACCATTACTGATACACTTATATACTCTGTAATCTTCAGTAAATACATAAAATGGTGATTCTGTAACATTAGTGGCTGGATTTTTGTTGTCAATAATATCATCTCTTTCGTGGTCATATTCTCGGTAAATAGTACCACTTGTCCAATCATATCTAGCAATTACATGAGACACATCTTGTATTCTCTTGGCTGATCTAATATCGTTCCAATGTAGATAGTGTGCTTGACCTGTATCAACTGGAACAGGAATATCAGTATCACTAGCTGCATTACCTGAAGTAACCTTAAATTCAGAAACATTATCAGCCGTTGTACCACTCCATGGGTCCGTCTTTCCTATTGCCAAATAAATATTATTTTTTGTTACAGCAGGATTACCGACAGTTTCAGTAAACCCTTCTATGAAATTATCAGCTTGAAATTTTCTGAAGCTATTATTGATTATTGCACTCATATTGTAATTCCTTTGATATTGTTATACTTATTTTTATATTTATAATACTTTTTTAAAGAATTTTAAAATTATACTGGCGTAAATGGTAATGCTACGTTATTTTCGTTCCCATCCCCAATATTTCCCCGGTGTTCAAAACCCGTACTGTATTGAGTTATCATAGTATTAGTACAAAGATTTGTCTTTAAGCCTGCGAGAAAGATATATTCAGTTATTTTCTTGTCTGAAAAGTTTTGAATAGGCGAATGAGCAGTTCTTTGAAATATTGCTGTTGCTGTCGCTGTTGTCCCAGATGTTGGTGCATCAATAGTGATAGTAGGAACCGTAGTATATCCAGAACCAATGTCATTTAGAGTAATACTGACAACTTTATCAGAATCCGCACCTGTGCCTAAAACAGCAGTAGCAGTAGCAGTTGTTCCACTAGCAGGAGCAGAAATGGTAACATTTGGAACAGCAGTATATCCAGAGCCTTGTTCAAAAACCCCTATTCGGTCAATACCATTTACTGTATTTACAGCTTGACTAAAACCACCTTGACTATTAAATTTCTGTCTTTCGATTGTTCTTTTTAATGGGCCAAGTCTTAATTGTGTAAACGAGCTTGGATTTTGGAATAAGAATCCATAATCTTCTGAACTTGTTTCTGCATCAGTTACAGATCCCTCATCTTCAAGTGGTGGCCTTGAACTTCCTGACACCTCACCAGGTAGAAGATCAGTAAACAAATAATCTTCAAATCCACCCAAGCTTTGTAATCTTTGAATTAATAAATCTTGTTCATATATTTGACACTTGGTTGGTAATATAATAAATTGTTCTTTTGTAACTAAATTATAATCTTCTGGATCAAGATCCTGAACACCAGAATCAGTATCACTATCTGTAATTAATCCAAAATCAGTTGGTGAACAAATACCTATATCAAATGGAAATCCCTCATCACCAGGACAACCTACATCTGCCGGACGAACAGATGCAGCAGGCTCAAACAATTCACCAAAACTTTCCGTTGTAGAAAAAGCAGTACTTAATGTTTCTGGTGATGGTTGATAATCTTCATCATCTGCTGTAAGTGTGTAGTCAGTTTGTAATGTTTCTGGTGATGGTTGATAATCTTCAAGTAAATCAGATAAATCAAATCCACCATAATCATCACCTTCCCTTATATCCTTTTTATCTTGTGCATCATCACATGACTCTATTGTTAAGTCTAAAATATAAGGAGGTTCAATATCACCGTCATGGAAAATAATAATATATCTATCTTCAGTACTAGGAACAATGCTTGTAAGTGATAATGGAACTTCTAAATTTGAAAGAAGTTGATACCTACCAAACAATGCCAAACCTGCAGGATGAACTACACGCTTAACAATATCATTCCACTCTTTAATATTTCTTGAAGATGTTATCTCATAAGAAAATAATTGATAATAATAACTGTCTTGTATAAATTTATCTGAATTTAAAAAACCATCATTGTTAATAAAGTTAAGACCAGGTGTAGGATTATATCCACCAATAATAATATCTGCGGTTGCTGTACCATCACCATGACCAGTAAAGTCTAATGTAGGATCTGGTTTATATCCGAATCCAGGATTAATAATCTCTAAAGATTTTATACCACCAATAGTAGTATCACTTATAACAAAAGAAATATCTGCACCAGTTCCAGAACCACCCGTAATTGTTGGAAGTCCTGTATAACCACTACCTTTGTTTTCAATTTCTATATCTATTATTTTACCATTATTGTCAACTTCTTTTACATATACACTTGCACTACGACCATCAATAACTAAATTCGTTCCATTATTAACAGTTAATATATCATTGTTTTTATAACCAGTACCACCATCATTAATAACAACTGAGTTAAGTGAACCAGTATTAACTTCAGAAACTCTGATAAATCCACCGGAGCCAAGACCACCACCCATTATCGGTATAGCATCACCAACTTTATATTGACTACCAGCATTCGTGATATTAGTATCAATAATTACACTACCAACTTCAAAATAATGTGTACCATCTGTAATGTTTTCTTCTGCTTGAAATGTTCCAAAAACACTAGAAAGAGATAATGTAGTAACTGAGTATCTTCCAATAATTTCTGTTATAATATTTTCAACTATACCTTCAGCACCAGATGTTACACCTTTGATTGGCTTTCCGATTAACTTAGAAGAATTACCAGTAATAGTTGAGTCTATTATTTTGATAACTTTATTATCATCATACTTACCATCAGAAGTACGAAGAATATTCTGACCGGGAAAATCAAGTGTAACTTCTTCTTTATACAATAATCTAAAAAGAAATTCAAAAGACTTTGTACTACCTTTTGTTCTATAAAAATCTCTAAGACGTTTTACGACAAATGGCTTGTTTGCATTTTGAAATATTGCTTCTGGAATATCCTCACCAAACTGCTTCTTAAAATATTGTAAAAACTCAGTAACAGTTTTGTCGATATTAGCATAATTGTCAAGGTTACCAATAATCTCATAAGGCTTACCTTGTTGTTCCATATATTCATAATAAGCTTCCATGAAAGCAACAAAAGTCTCATGGTCTTGTTTTATGAAATTAGGTAACTGACCTTGTATCTTAACACTTATACGTTCATCAAACTCAGGATGAATCGGTTGATTTGGAGTTACAGTTGACATATTAAATTATTGTTTCCGGTACCATGTTAATAATAATTGATGCTGCTTCATTAGCATCATATGTAAGAATCTGCTCTCTTAAAGGAGTAATATCACTATTGTTTATTTCAGGTGTTACATTTATTTTAATACTATTAGTTCCATCTGTAATAGCCAACGGTCTTAAACTATTCAAAGTTATTTTTCCTGTATCATAATCAATAGTACCTTGAGTTTCAGAACCATCCGGTTGAATTAAATATACTTCAGGAATATTAACTACATTATTGGTAGTTTGAGCTGCTTTTATCATTCCTTTTGAATTATCAACCAAAGAATATGTATTACCATCTGTACCAGTAAATGATGATGAAGAAACACTACCCTTTTCTATCTTATTACTAAAATATAAAATAAAAGTCTGTGGAACATCTAATACATTAGGTGATATTCTTTGTTGGTATTTAATCAATGTTTTATTATTTCTAATTGAATCATTTGTATTATCTATATCTTGCACCAATCTTGAATAACGAAATTTTTGGTCAAATTTTTCCAAATTAGTTTGAAGATAATTTTCAATAGACGTTTTAATATTAGTTCTTAAAGTATCTTCATCTGTTAAGTTTGTAATAGGATCATAATTAACTGTTGTTTCAATATTAAGATAAAAGAAAATAGGATCAATAAGTTCTGGTGTAACAGTAACAACATTAACTTTTTTCAGTATAGTATTTTTAATAGATTCTTTTGTTGCTGCACTAAATGTAGCATTTGCACCAGCAGGTTTTAGAGCAATAAAAACTTTTCCATATTGAACAGGATCGGCATCCTCACCCCCATAAACAGTAATAGATTCTATATCTGGTCTTTGTTCCAAAATAATTGCTTTATAATCACCTCTAGTAGTTGCACGTTTTTGTGTTTGATAAAGTTTTGGAGCTTGATATTGCAAAGAAGTAATACTCTGGATGTTTGTGCCACCTGTAGCATTTTCATTCGTAGTTAATGTATAATCACTTGAAGATAAACCAGCGACACTACCGACTGCTTTGAATGTTGAAGCAAAATTACCAGCAGTACCACTCGTTACAATATATTCAACAAAAATAATATTACCATCTGACAAAGGTGCTCCAATAGTACCATCTCCAAAAGTAAGTTCATATTTTTGTTCTTCTACTTCTTGTAAAAAATAAACTCTATCAGTTCCTTTGATAGTAGTTACATCTAAAGAATTACCATCTATATATGTAAAAACTTCTGAATCTGTTGACGACTTTTGAACCTTAACAGTAATAGTATCCGTATCAACATTTGCACTAGGTATAATAAATCTTTGACTAGTATCAGCACCGTTTACTGTGAATGATCTATTTAAAATTCTACCTTCCATAATTTCAATACCCGTAGCAACATATGTTCCTGTTGATGAACGTGGAATCAGAGTTGCTTTATTTGTTGTATAGGTATATGCAACTCCGTCAATACTTGATTCAAATTTAGTATTTTTTTCTATTGTCAATGATGCTGGTGTTCCAGTAGGTGTGAAGTTAATATCTATTTTAGCTTTTGCAGCTTTGATGGATGTTGGATGCACATTGAGATGTTTAGCATGTGAAACAACTGACTCTCTAAGAGAAGAAGAATCCATAAACATTTCATTACCAAGCATATTCGCATAGTAACCCATATAATGAGTATTGTATGCTAAAAGATCAATCAACACCGCCATACCACTACCTTCAAAATCATAATCTTGAAATTGTGATTGATTCTTTAAAAATGTTATTAAGTTTGATTTGATACCTTCAAACTCTAAGTCTGTGATTTGTAGTTTATCGGATGATGGCATTATCTAAGCCTCTCTAAAAATAATTCGATTGTTACTGGATTGGGATGATTGACAACTGCAAAAGTAATAGTTACATCAAAACCATGCCTATCAAAATCAGAGTCATTATTATAATTAACAAAAACATCAAGAACTTCTGCTCTGGGTTCAAAATTTTTAATAGCAAATTTAATAGCAGTTTGTACGTCATGTTTCAAATGTGGTGAAGAAGGCCCAAACAAATGCCTAGTAACTCCACCATCTATATCTGGTTGAAATGGCCGCTCATAACGATTAGTACGAATGATATTCCTTACTGACCTTTTAACAGCTTCTACATCTGTTTTAGTAACAATATCTTTAGTAACTGGATGGGCTTTGAAATCTAAATCCAAATCACTCCAGCGTCTACTATTGGTACTTAATCCTCTTGTAAAAATTTCTGGCATTTTTTAACCTTTTTCCTTGTGCAACTAATTTTTTTATGTTAGTATTGATATGTGGGTGGGTTCAAGTTTACTTTCTTCCCTGTCCTCTATATCGTTTCCAACATCTTCTCTTATGTTTATTCTTTGGTGTACTTCTCGTTGGATGAGCTCCAATAGATGTAACTTTCTTAATACGTTCTTTCTTTACTGAATCTAATCCTTTAGCTTTAG
>MDTE01015375.1_pt1 | contig 13807 bp, 6 predicted proteins | sample 811231 | NCBI WGS metagenome assembly MDTE01 (sample SAMN05326651, study PRJNA326480) | marine metagenome | isolation source: seawater | place: Indian Ocean: Red Sea | collected 2010
CGGTAGTGGAGATGCTTTAGTTCTTAATGTAACTTCTGAGTCTTTTACTTCTGACGGTACAGACTTAGATATTAACTTCTTTGACTCTAGCCGTGCGTCCCTTGGAACGTTCAATTTATACTTTGTATTTAGTGATCGTTCTTCTGGAAGACTCCTTTATAAACTCAAAGATGCTGTAATTAACGAAGCATCTATTGACTTTGATATTGATGGTATTGCAACTATTAACTGGTCAGGGTTTGCAGGACAGATTCAAGAAGTTCCCACAGGACTCAATGCAGGTCAGTTCACAGCTCAAGACACATTCCCGAACCCAGGAGCAGCTGGTGCAATCTGGATCGATACAAACGATAGCGATAAGTTTTATATTTCAACATCTGCTACAAACGCAGCAGCTAGCTGGTATGCCGTTATTGATGAAGGTTCCACAAGCACAGGAAACTTTATACGTAACCGACTTACCCAGTTAACTCTCGCACCTGAAACTAGCTTCCGAACGAATACTACATTTACGAATGCAGCAGGTAACTCAGATAGCTATGAAACTTCTTACAACGTGGCAATCACAGGTGGAAACGTAACAATTAGTAATAATATTAGTTACTTAACTCCTGAGGAACTCGGTAAGGTTAACCAACCAATCGAGCACGTTACAGGAACAAGAACAGTTACTGGAAGTCTCACTTGCTACTTAGCAAGCTCAGACGCTGCAACCAATCGAAGCCGTGACCTGTTTGCTGATTTGGTATCTGATATCAATACAGTTATTAACAAGTTTGCGATTACATTGCAAGTTGGTGGAACAGATTCTACGAAGCCTCGCTTCGAAATCGCTATGCCAACAGCTCACTTAGAAATACCGAGCCACTCTATTGAGGATGTAATTTCACTCGAAACTAACTTCCACGGTCTTGGTACTGGTGTAAGTGAAGGTGACGAAGTAACCTTGAAATACATTGGAGTATAGTAACCCCTAAAAAATAATTCTTGACATTACTGGTGTTTTGAAATATAATATAGGGTAAAGATTAGGGGGTCTTTATGGCCCCCTTCTTATATGAAGAGAAGAAATGCCTAGTTTCAGTTTTAAAAAGGAAGTTGAAGTACGCCTCGTTTATAATAACAATCGGTATGGCATAGGCGTAAGTGAAATTGAATTTGGGCAAACCTTTCGAGAAAATAGTTTTGAGGTAAAAACATTACATAACCAATCAAGTTTTGAGGGTTCTGTAATAAATCGAGCGAACCCTGCTGAGTTTAGCTTGACTACTCCTCTTCTCTTTGACGATAGGCATAGAATAGTTTTTGATAGACTACTTGATTGTCAAACGTTTGATTTATACATTTCAAATCCTGGGGGCATTCCGCTGGGTCTTCAACCTAGCCCCATCCCAGATGAAGTTTGGAAGCTTGAAAAATGTGTTATTCAAGATGGGACGTTCGAGATTAATAAATCTAGACCCTTGAGATTAGCAATAACTGGACAAGCGACTAAATTGTCAAAATTTACAGGAACAATACCAGGAAATGATTTTACATATCCTGCTCCAACTTATGTTGTTCCTCATATTGTCACACTTACTCTCGGGTCTGATGACGTTTCAGATGGCGTTGTCGCACTGTCTGTGGAGCTTCAAAATAATATAACTTGGAACCCATATGATACTGTACATGGAGCACTTACAGCTACAAATGCTTCTAACTCCATGTATGCCAGCGACTTTACTATTGGCACGAGAGTACTAGCAGGATCTATAACTAAGTATTTAAAAGATAATTCTACTAGTGTTCTTACTTGGAATAATAATACGCCTTTAAGAATGGTTATTCAAAGTGCTCCCTCAGGAGGTAGAGGGCTAGACTTTAATATTACGAATTGTTCATTTACGAACAGGATGTCATCTCCTGATATATTTCTGGAAGAGTATAATTGGAGGATGACTCAAAACCCAACAGCGCTTTCAAGCGTTATAACTTACCAAACAGGATAGGAGTATATAGTTTTATGGAATTAAAAAAATTGGTGGTCGATAGTAAGTCTACATGGATAGACTTCGCAGGCCTAGAGGGGTTCTCTGTTGAGGTAGCAAATCTATCTCGCAAAGAGCTAACTGGAGTACGAAAGAGGTGCACTACATCTAAATTTAATCGCAAGACAAGACAGATTGAAGAAATTTTAGATGATGAAAAGTTTGTTACTGAGTTCACGCGTAAAACAATAAAAGGCTGGAAAGGTCTTACTTTAGCACACTTAGAAACTTTAATTTTAATTGATACTGAGGGGCAAGACCTTTCTAAAGAAGTAGAATACTCGGAAGAAAACGCTGAGGTTCTTGTAAGTCAGTCAGCAGAATTTGATACATGGCTCAACGAGGTAGTCTTTGACCTAGAGAACTTTCGTAGCGAGCCAAAAAAAGCAGTGCCTAAAGCAGCTGGAGGAACTGTTTCAAAATCTTGACCAAGGAATAAGTCAAGATAAATATGTAGAAATGCAAGAGCAGCTTGGTCAAGAAATAGATCTTGATAGGATGCCAAAAGACATAGGTGATTTTCCTGATATAGTTGTACTTGCGATTAATACGTTTAATAGATTAGGAGATAGAGTTTACCCAGAGATAGGATATATCGGTAAAGACTACACTAACTTAAAATTATATATGGATTTATATGGAATAGATACTCAAGATGAAGACTTTTTTCTGGAGCTTTTAGAGTGGCTAGACGCCAGAGCAATCAAAAAATCCGCAGAGCAGTTAAAGCGGGAATATGATAAAATAAAGAGAAAGAATAGTGGCAAACGAAGTTAGTCTAAAGATTAAAATAGGTGATGATGGAACCCTAAAGATAGTTGCAAAAGACGCAAAAAAAGCGGCAAAAGCAACAGATGAGTTAGGGCAATCTACTGATCGTGTCACAAAAAGTCGAAATAGATATCACAAAGCCGAAAAAGGCGTAGGACAGGCGGGGTTATCTAGCGCAAAAAGTTTCTCTAAGATGAATCAAACGATCGGAAGCGGAAGCTCTGGTCTTGTTGGTGCATATGCTGTTCTTGCTGCAAATATATTCGCTCTTACTGCTGCTTTCGGAGCTTTGCAACGAGCCGCTCAAGTAGAACAATTAGAGCAAGGTTTGAGGTCTTTAGGTACTGCATCAGGTATCGCTATGCAGAATCTAGCAGAAGGTCTTCAAGAAACAACTGGCCATGCTCTCGCACTCGCGGACGCTATGCGAGCAACTGCTCTCGCAAGCTCTGCAGGTTTTGATTCAAGCTCGATTCAAAGACTTGGCGATGTTGCAAGAAAAGCAAGTATCGCACTTGGAAGAGATACTGCCGACTCTTTGAACCGACTCACAAAAGGTGCAATTAAACTAGAGCCTGAACTTCTCGACGAACTTGGTATTATGGTAAGGCTAGATGAAGCCACTGAAAACTATGCTCGTCAATTAGGCAAAAGTGCTAATGAGTTGACCACTTTCCAAAAACGCCAAGCCTTCATGAATGCAGTTCTAGAGGAAGGCGAGGCTAAATTCGCTGCAATGGGGGATGTTGATACAAACCCCTTTGATAAGCTTTCCGCTACTTTTCAAGACCTCACAAAAACTCTTATTAATCTACTAAATGTTGGTATACTTCCTGTTGTAAACTTCTTTGCGAACTCACAAGCTGCACTGTTCGGTGCATTAATACTATTTGGAAAAAGTATTGCTACTGCAATGATACCTGCTCTTGGAAATTTAGGTGCAAAATATACAGAAGTTGCAAAAGCAGCTGCAGCAGCTTCATTAGAGCAGTTAAAAAGTTTAAAAAATATAGAAGGCGGCGGTAGAAATCTTGCAAAGATGGCGAAAGCGTATGATCCTGCGATAGATGGGCAAGCTGGGTTAAATAGAATGTTAGCAACTGCTCAAAGATCGTACAAGAGTAACAGTGATGGTCTTGCAAGAATGGCTAAAGAAGCAGGTACAACTGCAGAAGCTCTTGCAGCAAAAACAGCAAAAGTAGAAGCCTCTAAAAATGCTATTAATGTATTAAATAAGTTTCAAGAGGATTTTAATAGGTCTACTACAGAGGACACAAAAGCTACCGCTATTGCGGCTGCGGCTCAAGGAGAATTTAGATTAGCTTTATCAGAGTTAAGTAGTGCTAAAAAGAAAATGACGGCAGACAGTAAAAAAGCCACAGCAGGATTAACCCTTTTTGGCAGAGCATCAGGTTTTGTTAGTTTACAAGCGGCAAAAGCTGCTATAAGTGTCAAAGTTCTTGGAATTGCATTTCTTACTGCCATTCCTTTTATTGGTACAGTCATCGCAGTAGTAGGAGTTTTAATTTCTGTACTTGGAAGTCTCGCAGAAAAGTTTAAAAGCGAGGGGACAAAACAATTCGAAAAAGACTTAGAGGGAGTAAGAGCCCGCGCAGACGAGCTTGCAGAGTCATTAAGAGAGGTGCAAAAATCTTTTGATGGACAACAATCCTCAATTAAAGGAGCGTCTGCTCAGTATACTGCTTTAAGTAATGCTCTTGGAACTTTTGCAGACGATCTTGCAACACTTAACGATTCAGAAGATGGAGGATTTTTCTCTCTATTTAGGGCGGAAGCAGCAGGGTATAACGAAATTATAGATACTCTTTCTTCAACTACTCCAGCTTATGGAGCGCAGTTAGCAGATCTAGCTAAAAAACAAGGCTTAAGCCAGAGACAGTTAAAAATATTAAATGAAGAGGGAATAAGTGCTGTAGGTCTTACTAAAGAACAGGCCAAAGCAATACTAGAAGAGTTTCTTCCTGCGGCTCAAAGGTTTCCTGATGCTGTAAAAAATATGTCAAATAGCGTAAAAGAAAACTCTGCTGCGATTTCTGATTTTATTAATGCAGAGCAGGTAAAAACTACTGTAGATGAAGTATTAGCAGCTTTTAGTGATATAGATAAAGGTTTTACTGATTTACAAAAAAATACAGAAGACGAATCGAAGAAATTTTTTGAGTCATTTAAAGAAAAAGCATCTGATGACTTAGTAGGAATTATAAAACTTGATGAACTCATCGCACAAAGTCGAGGATCAGGCATGAATGCCTCAATAGATTTTGCAAAACTAAACGGATTGATAAAAGAGGCTTTGAAAACTGAAAAAGAAACTCTTAGAACCAGACAAAAACAAGAAAGGTTAGCTAAAATCACTACTGCAACTGCAAAAGCAGAGATTGGCTTTCTTAAACAACGTAATCTTGTTGCGGGCACAGCCGTGGAAATACTTAGACAAGAGCAGATAATAAGAGATAGTGAAATTGCTACTTTAGATAATCAAATAGCTGATGTTCAGAGATTGATTGACTTAGGAAAAGATGAAATTGACAACGGAGAGAAAAAGAAGTCTTTAGAAAGGCAACGAGAAATTTTAATTCAGCAACAGAATACCGCTGTTAAAGAAAGATTAGCAAACGAAGAACAAAACCTAAAGATATTACAAGATAGCCAAAAAGTAGAAAGAGAGGGTCTTGATATAGGTCAAAAGAGGCTTGACTTACTGAAAAGAGAAACCAGTGCAAGAGAGAGTCTTGCACTGTCGACTGCGGAAGCGCAAAATTTAGGCAATATACGAAATAGAGGAAAAGCAGAGCTTTCAGCAGCCCAAAAATATCGAGCAATCTATCAAAAGACTGGTGATCAACAAGAGAGTGTAGCTGAAGCAAATATAAAGGCTGTAAAAGAAGAATTCCGAATTAAAAGGGAGATGATCGACTTAGAGTTTGCTTTACTCAAACAAAAACTGATTGTTCTTAAAGAAGAAAGAAATAAGATTGCAGAAGAAAGAGGAGTAGCTTTTGACGATACAGAAATAAATAAATTTATATCAGGTATAGAACCTCTAACTGAAAGAGCAAAATCAGTTCTTGAGATTGAAGAGAAGGCGGCTTTACAAGTAATAGAAACTGCTAGGTTAAAAGCTCTTGCTGACGTAAAGAAACAATTTCGAGAAGGCGGAACTACAGACTCTGGCGTTGGTTCCTCTGGCGAAGCAGGAGATGTATTAAGTCAAGGAACTCCTACAGCGTCAACTACGGGAACTACTACAGGTACTGGAAATGCGGATGCGCCTTCTATTCTTGATAACATTGCCAGAATTAGAACAGAGTTAAGCGGCCTAATGGAGCTAGGAGGAATACTTGGGCCTGAAGGCGAACTAGTAAATATGATTGCAGGAGGAGCTTTAACTATTGCTGACTCCTGGGCTGTTGCAGCAGATTCAATCAAAGACGGAGTAGGAGGAATGCAAGATGCAATAGCTATTGGTACTGCTATTTCATCAACTATTTCTCAAATTTCTCAAATAATGAACGCCGCCTCTCAAGCAAGAATCGCAGGTGTTAATAAAGAAATAGAAGCAGAAAAGAAACGAGATGGAAAGTCAAAAGAAAGTCTTGCAAAAATAAAAGCTCTTGAAAAGAAAAAAGAGCAGATGGAAAGAAAGGCTTTTGAAAACAATAAGAAAATGCAGATAGCTTCTATTATAACAGCAACTGCTGTTGGTATAATGAAAGCAATCGAGCAGGGGGGACCTCTTGGATTTGCAACAGGAGCAATAATTGCAGCTATGGGTGCTGCACAGTTAGCGATTGTTCAAGGTACAAGCTTTCAAGGTGGCGGGTCTGCTCCGAGTGCAGGATCCGATCCTTCAAAAATAGCTGTAGGAAAGCGTAGAGATACTGTTGATATAGCTAGGTCTCAATCAGCAAGGGGAGAACTTGCTTACTTCCGAGGCGAGAGAGGAATGGGTAGCGGTCCTGAAGCATTCCGCCCTGCATTTTATGGTAAGAAAAATAGAGCCGTAGGAGGAAACACAGGATTTGTAGTAGGCGAGCAGGGACCAGAGTTGTTCATGCCTGATAGACCTGGAACTATAGTTCCTGCAGATGATACAGCAGAGATGACAGGAGGAGCAACAAATGTTGTCTTTAATATAAATACTATAGACTCCCGAGGAGTGGAGGAAATGTTAGTAGAACAACGAGGAAATGTAATTGGAATGATTCGAGAAGCTTCTAATTCTCATGGAATAACCTTTTTGGAGGAAGTAGATACTGATGTACTTACTCCTGCGACTGGTGGGGTGAGTAGATACTAATGTCACAATTTGCAAGTTTTCAAAATATACTACCTGATCCGAATAATGCAATAGGAACTGCAGGGCAGCCTACGGGTACGAATGGTCCTGGATTTGCAAGTGTCGCCCTTACTTCAGAGCAGAAGACATTACGAGATTTTACAAACTCTGGAAGAATACTTGCAAGAGCTGTTGCAAGCCATAGATGGAAAATTAAAATAGACTATAACCCGTTAACTCGTGATGAGTTTGATATTGTGTACGGATTTATGCTTCAACGAAGGGGAGGCATAGATCCCTTTTTTGTACAGCTTCCTCAGTACAGTCTTCCAAAGCAAGCAGCATTTTCTACTTATATAAATGCACAGACTCATCTTATAGCAGACGCCACAGGTGTAGCGGGTGCAACAACAATGCTTCTCAAAGCAAGATCAGGAGAAACTTACGATAATGATACAAATGGTACTCCTACAGCAGGCGATTTATTTACTATTACAAGTAGTGCCAACTCAAACCATAAAAAGACTTATATGGTAACTCGTGCAGAAACTGATAATGCATATAACGGCACAGCAGTTGCTGATGATAGAGTTAGAATACATTTTGTTCCTGGTCTTGCAAAAGCAACATCCTCATCTGATGAGTTTGTTTTTAAAAATCCACTAATAAGAGTTATACCCGTGAAAGATCCTTTACAGTACACCTTAAATTCAAATAATTTATTTGAGTACTCTTTAGATTTGATAGAGGCACAGTAATGGCACGCTCTTTAAACACAGCCCTTCGAGATTCTTTAATTGAAGATCAGCCCTTCAATTATGCTCATCTTATAAAGTTTGAAAGGCCTACAGCTTCAGATGCCCCAATAAAACAAAAAGCTATAGACTATTTGTACCTTACTGATGGCTCTCATGATATTGTTTTCGATGATGGAAGCACTGATATAGAAGGCAATGCAAATGGCTCTCAAAGCTACATTGCAAACAAAGTAGAGAAAGTAGGATCAGTTGCAGAGACGATTGAGGCTCGTGCAACAAACGTAACTTTATCAATCTCTGCTACTGCATTAAATACTTCTCTTTCAAACACTCGTTTAATAATAACTGCACAGTCCATAACTGCACCTGTTGATTTGATTGAAGTAGGCTTTAGAGAAGGGGATACTATACAGCTCACTACTTCTTCTGGGCAAAACAGCACAGCGAGAGTAAGAATTAATAGCTTTTCAAATTCTAATCTTACAATGTCTGTTTCAGCCATAGATAAATTAGTTTCAGGCGAGCTAACAGATATAAGCAGTACAGGACTTACTGTAGAGGGCGGCTCTCCTATAGCTTCAAGTGGTATTGTATATGATATTGACTTTGTAAGTCCAGAGGTTGGAGGGGTAATTACTGCTAAAACATCAACTACATATGCTCAATATATAAATAGAGAGGTATTTATTTATAAAGCCCATATATCTCCTGATACGGGTTTAATTATTGGGGAGCCTTACGTTCTCTTTAAAGGAATAATATCTAGTGGAAAACTTTCGGAAGACCCTAACAGAAAATCTACTCTAACTTGGACTATTACTAGCCACTGGGGAGACTTTACTAGAGTAGTTGGTAGATTAACTTCAGACAGCTTTCATAGGGCAATAGGCACTGATGGAAAACCTGATTTTGACGCTCTAATAAGACCTGCCTATGCCTCGGACTTTGGGTTTCAACACTCCGAACAAGCACTAAATATAATAGCAAAATATGATGAAAAAGTAAAAGATTATGAGCTTAGGGAATCGTCAAAGTTTTTTGGTCTTATCAAAAGGTATCAGCAAGTAGAAGTAACAAGACTAGAAGAGAGAGAAGTAGACTTATCTTTCAACTTAGATGCAAGATCTTTACCTGTCATTTACGGAGTAAATAAAGTTCCTTCGATACCAGTATTTGTAGATACAAAAAACAATGATCCTTCAACTGTTTATGTGGTATACGCTATTTGTGAAGGAGAAGTTAGTGCGCTTTTTGATGTACATAATGATGGAACTTCCGCTATATGCGTGAATAAACAAGATCAGGACAGCAGATCTCCCTCAGCAGGAGCAGATACCGCTGGAATGGATGTAATATGTACAGGAAGAATGGATGCAGGTTCTGTTCTATTAGGAAAAGCGATTGCCAACCCTACGGGCTCAATAACAGTTTTTCGATTTTCAGGTGGGACGTTTATTAGAGACCCTAGTGGGCAAGTTAGACCTGCTACTCAGCAAGAAATAAGAGACTTAAATACGGGAGGCGATGCTCCAACACTAGGTTCGGTAACAAACGGATTTGGAGGAACTACCACAGAGGTTATAGATGGGACTATAACTAATGGTGGATCAGGATATACTTCTGCACCTGATGTTACTTTTTCTGCTCCTCCTGCTGGCACAAATAATTCTACAGCATTAGGCATAGCCCAGATAACTAATGGGGCTGTTACAAATATAGTAGTTACCCACAGAGGTTTTGGGTATACTTCTGCACCTACAATTAGTTTTAGTGGAGGAGGAGGCTCGTCTGCTGCAGCAACAGCAGTCTTAGGTACAACTTCTGGCTTGCTCGATAAAATGTCAGGAGAATTTTCCACGCCTATTGACTTTCGTTACACTTTTCACTCTGGAAAACCTTTTCAACAAGCAGACGAACTATTAGTTAGTCAAGCCTCAAACATGAAAATTGCAAATGACTATCACTCGGGCAAAACTAGTGAGTATTGGGGTCCTGCCCATAGGCTACTAGATACTGCTTATGTTGCTGCAGAATTTACAATAGGCGAGGGAGAAACAACTATACCTAGTCTTGAGTTTGTAGTGAGAGGAAAGGGAATAGATTGTTTCAACTATGATTTTAGTTATACAAGAGATACTAGATACACATCGACTCTAAATGCAGCAGGAACTCCTAATTTTGAGTATCAAGTAAAAAATACAGATACAGACGCTCTATTGGGAACCGTATCCATAGCTGATAAGTATCAAATAACAGGTACAAACGGAGAAAATATTGATAAAATTAAATTTTTTGAAAAACCTCCCATAGGAAACCTTACTAAGTTTTATATAGAAGAGCCAGCGTCGGGTGCTAAATACTACTTAAGGGCTTTTGACGATACTATGCTAACGGGTTCTCCTGCCATAAGACTTATAGAGACTATTACAGGATCTGTTGCAAATGGAGGCAATGACGGTTTTAATGTAACAACTCAAAATGAGACTTCAGGCAAGTCAGCCTCTGCCCTCTCTTTAGGTGCTATTTTTTGTATAGCTGAAGAGACAGGAGAGCCTTCAGATTTTCTTGATAACTTTAGTGTGTATACATATACAAGTGGTCAAACAATTAGTGATTTAGGAACTACGGGAAATAATGCAAGCGACCAAATTGGAAAAGAAGTAATTATAAAAGATTGTATAGCTCTTCCAAATACTGCAGGAACAGATGTTGTTGGAAAACTTATAACTTTAAATCACACTTTTTTAGATGGATCAGTAAAAGTACAACAAAGACTCATAACAGCATTTGATAATACCACAAAAGTGGCAAGAGTTGATAGGCCTTGGGATGAAGATGGTATTCCTTTTACTACGGATACTTTTACTGTTTTTAGCGGAGACAAAGATCAACGAGTAACAACTAATCCAGCAATTCAGTTATTAGATTATTTAACAAATCCCAGGTATGGTAGAGGATTGGACTTAGACAAAGATATTGATAAAGAAAGTTTTTTTGCTGCGGCAAGAGACTGTGATACTCAATCCGAAGTAACGATTTTAATGGATACAAATTTCAATACATCTGGGGACACTTCCGAGATGGTTGGAACTTTTTATGAATATCAAGGAGAAGTTGATACAGGATCTGGATTTTCAGGAGGCACCACCACACTTCATCCAGATGCAAGATTCATAGGAAAAGTAAAAAGTGTTGAAGATATACGTATTGGAAACGATACTACTCGATTTAAAAAGGTAGTATTTACTGATGTTTATGGAAAGTTAGGAAATAGGTACTTTGACTGGAAAGGGTATCGAACAGGTGCTTTATATTATGATGAAAATGGAAATCTGGATAAAGTTACAAGTGCCGAATCAACTAACTATAAAGAAAGAATAAATAATCTTCCTGCGGTTGTTGCTCCCACTACAAATAGTGGTAATTTTAATTTACGACTGAAGAAAAGTGCAGGAGCCGCAAATACAGGAGCTGGAGGACCTACAAGAATAGGAGTAGATACAGATAAAAGCAGAATAACATTTGATGGAAATCCTGTTGTTAAAAATATAACTGTAGATGCTTCTGGCAATATTACCGAAATTGGAAGTGGATATAATCTGTACGACTCTGATGATGTAAAGTACTGGAGATATTGTGGTTGGGAGCACCAAGAACAAAGATGGGTTACTCGTCACCAAACTAATCATGTTATTAGCACGTCAGCTTCTGTATTTGATAATATAAATGCAATGTTAGCTCATTTTAATGGTATGCTTCGATACTCAAATGGAAAGTATGCCTTAGCTATAAAAGGAGCAACAACAAGTAGCTCTTTTCCAACTGTGACAGTAAATGGAGTAGGACATGTTATAGAAGATATTCAAGAGGACGACATAATAGGTAGTGTAAACCTTAGTGACCCTGGACAAAAAGGAACATTTAATCAAATATCTTTACAACTTATAGACCCTCAAAATAAATTTGAGAGTAGGTCTATAACTATGCTTAACTCTAATTATTTGAAGGAAGATAAAAGAATACCAAAGAAAGGGGATGTTCGAATACCTGGCGTAACTAATTTCTTTAATGCAAGAATGAATGCAAAACAGATATTAGACCAATCACGATTAGGGTTAAAAGCAACTTTTACAATAGGCCCAAGAGGTGCTTTACTTCATGCAGGAGATTTAATTAGATTAACTTATTCTCGATTCGGATTTAGTAGTAAATTATTTAGAATTACAAACCTAAATATAAATGAAAATTGTTTAGTTCAAATTACAGCAGAAGAACATGACGATAATACTTTTTTAATTGAGACAGACTTGCCAAGTGCTATAACTCAAGATGACTTAAGTTTTTCCCCTTTTAAAGCTCCTGATGCTCCATCAAACCTTTCTGCCACTCAAAATGCGAGAGGAGGAATTGACTTAACTTGGACAAATACAACTAGATTTAATGCGGCTGTATTTACTGTGCAAATATGGAGATCGACAAGTAATAATCTATCAAATGCAGTATTGGTTGGAAACTCAAAATCTGACAGATTTACAGACCCAATTACAGGTGATGGAACCTCAACTTTTTACTACTGGATACGGTACCAAGTTTTGCAACCTGGAAATAATCGGATTGCACCAAAAGAGCTTTTCTCAGCTTACTTTCCTACGAGTGCCACAGGAGGAGTTGTAGGTGTTTCTGATGGTGCAATGGATGGTACATTTATAAACTTTACAAATGATAATGTGAGTATCGTTGCAAATGCGGCGGGTACTCCTACTTCTTTTGATAACTCAGGAACTACAATTACCGTTTTTATAGGAAGCACACAGCTTACCTATGATGATTCTTCTCCTTTTGCTGATTCTACTTTCCGAGTTACTGCTTCTACAGCTTCAGGTGTAACCAAAGGAAGCGAGTCGACTACATCTAATAGCTTTAGTTTAGCGAATATAAGTGCAATGCCTGGTGACACAGGAACAATTACATATACGATTGTTGTAAAAGATACTCTAGGGAACGAGACAACATACACAAAAGTTCAAACTTTTACAAAAACAAAGAGAGGAGCAGATGGAAGTCCTGGAGGCACTGGTGATGCTGGAGACGATGCGGGTCGGGTAGTTACTGGGTATATTTACTGGATTGGAAGTGCAGGAACAACTCCTACAAACAGTAACCTACCTGGTACCACTACGTATAATTTCAATACAACGCTGGCAAATACTACTTTTAATCCTTCATTAGCAACAGGTAGCAATAATTCAGCAAACTGGAGTATTAGTCCCCCTGCTGCAAGCTCTACTCGACAGACAACTTTTTATGCGCCTTTTACTGCCATTGAAACCGTATCTAGCGGTAACCAAACAGGAAGCGGCTCGGTAACTTTTGGGGACGTAGCCCAGGGTATAAACTTTACAGGTGTAGTAACCTTTAGCGGTACAACTATAACTGCTCCAGGAGGAGAAAGCCTTGATATTACCCAAATAGACGGCAGTAAAATAACAACGGGAAGAATACAAAGTGCAGATTTGTCCGTGGTAGGAAATAAAGATGGAAGTGCTTTTACCTCCGATGGTGCGTATATTCAAATAGCAACTAGCGGAAATGATAAAGCAGGTTCTATAGCATCTCCTAATTTTAGATTAGAGGGAGATACAGGAGAAGTAGAAATTGGAAAATCTACAGGAACCAGTGCGGGCCAAGGTGCAATATCATTAAATAGTAATGACCAACAAATCCTCATAAAAGATGCAGGAGCAACGCGTGTAATAATAGGTAAGTTATCTTCATAACCACCAAAAAATAAAACTTGACTAAACAGGTCCTTTGAGATATAATTTCAAAATGGAGAAATATAATGACTGCAGCAACCTATGACTTGGTGATCGACCAAGGCTCCGACTTTGCGATTGACTTAACAGTTACAGAGTCAGGATCAGCTAAAAATCTTTCTGGCTACTCAG
>MDTE01082717.1_pt1 | contig 13806 bp, 13 predicted proteins | sample 811231 | NCBI WGS metagenome assembly MDTE01 (sample SAMN05326651, study PRJNA326480) | marine metagenome | isolation source: seawater | place: Indian Ocean: Red Sea | collected 2010
ATCGTTATGGCGCAACACACGACGCCGTGCAGTGGAGTTCGGTTCGCTCTCAGCAGCGTCGATTCAAAGTGCTCGCCGATGTGGTCGATCAGGATTCGCGGATTCTCGATGTCGGCTGCGGACTTGGCGATTTGCTCGGCTATCTGCGCCAACATCACAGGTTCGTTGGTCAGTACGAAGGGGTCGATCAAGTCTCCGAGTTCATCGACACTGCTCGAAATAAATACAGCACCGACACAAAAGCGCAGTTTCGGATCAGTGACGTCACCCAGGAAACCCTCGTCGGCCAATACGACTGTGCGCTGTCATCGGGGTTGTTCAATAACCGGCTACACAAACACACCGACAACTGGCCGTTGCTGACCTATACCGCAGCTCAACTTTTCGACGTGAGCCAACGGGTCGCCGCATTCAACGCTCTTTCGGCATGGATGCCCCCCCGGGAGCAAAGTCTTTTCTATGTCGCCCCGGAGCGTCTGGTCAGCTGGTGCGCAAAGAACTTGACCGACAATTTGGTCCTGCGGCACGACTACAACCGTGACCTGGAGACGGGTATTCCACGCGATTTCACTATCTATCTGTACAAATGAACCGACAGGGTTGCGTTGCCCTTTCGCCACTTAGAGCCGAAACACGCTAAATCAGTCGCTTATCCAGAACCGGAGGACTGAGAGAGCTTGGGGGACCACCTCGCGCAACGTCCATGCCAACTAGCTTCGACCTGGCACAACACATTGGTACTTCGCCTCACAGCAACCATCGGATTCGCCGTACAAATTGATGAATTCGGTGAACTGACCCTTCATTCATGGCCACAGTCTGCCGAATCTAGGGTTAACCTGACAAAATTTTAGATCTTAGTCTGTGACGAAGCTGCACATGGCGCTGGAGTTCGAAGTGCCGCCGGAAGAGATTGAAGAACTCGACAGCCTCTACAGGCCGCGTGACGTCATTAACGACCATCACCGCAATCGCATGCCACGCCACCTGGGCGGTGTGCTGAAAGATTAGGTCAATCAAACGGAGGAAGCGCAAATCCGGGACACAGTCGCACATTCAAATCACGCCTCCGCCACCCACCTTTCACTCCCCCACAGCAACGTCGGGAGTGGGGCAAGAGTTCAACCAAGCTGATCACAGAATCCCGTCCGACTGCTCGATAACGACACCGGCATGATGTATCTCCCAGCCAGCCGCACGATCACCATTCTGGTTGAAACATGCCGCCGGATGCCCACTGTGGCATGATTGTCCGCCTCCAGACTCACGGCTAATGTCTATGTCGGAATCAGAGCTTCACTATCAGACTCTCGGCGAGCTGCGTCATGCACTCGACGCAGGCGCGACCACCTCAGTGAACATCACCGAAGCGCTATTGGACAGAGCAGAGTCGCTCAACGGTCCATTGAACGCCTATCGACTCATGTGCACGCAACGTGCGCTCAAGCAGGCTCGCGAGGCGGACGTGCGAATGGCCGCCGGTTCCGCCACTCGCCTTACAGGTCTTCCGTACGCGGCCAAAGACTTGTTCGATGTTGCGGGCTTCGCCACCAGCGCTGGCTGCCATCTGTTGGAGCATGAGCCAAAGTCGAGCAACTCGACAGTGGTCGACCGGCTGGAATCAGCCGGTATGGTGCTGCTTGGAAAGACGAACACCGTGCAATTCGCATACGGTGGCGCGGGAGTAAATCACGACCACGGCACACCGCATAACCCCTGGAGCGATGCTCATCATGTTCCGGGCGGTTCCAGCAGCGGCAGCGGGGTCGCCGTTGCTTCAGGTCTGACGCCGATGGCGCTCGGAACTGACACCGGTGGCTCGGTTCGTATTCCTGCGGCGCTGTGCGGCGTCTCCGGTTTGAAAACCACCGTCGGACAAGTCAGCCGAGCTGGTGTTTATCCGCTGAGCTGGAGTCTCGATTCGGTAGGCCCGCTGGCGCGTTGTGTGGAAGATCTGGCGTGGGTCTATGAGTGCATGCAGGGCGCCGATCCGGGTGATCCGACGACTGGAGGCCGTAGCGGTCACGATGTCACCAGCGAGCTGCATGCTGGTGTCCGGGGTTTGCGACTGTCGTTTCCGGTGGATGGCTTCTGGGACGGAGTGGACGACGAGATTGCCGACCATGTGCGCAACACCCGCCAGGTGTTCGAAGAACTGGGCGCGAGCTTCATTGATTTCGATTTCGAGGAAGCGAGCAAAGCGCGAGAGCTCAACAGTCGTGGACTCATCGCCGCAGGCGAGGCCTGGACCTGCAACCGCCATTTGCTCGAGGCGCATTTCCATGAGCTCGATCCGGTAGTCGCGTTTCGAATGATCAAGGGCCGGGATATCTCTGCGGACGAGTATTTGCACATCTGTACCGAGATGCTGAAGCTGCGTGCGGAAGCGGCAATTGCCTTGCAGGATGTCGATGCATTGCTGGTGCCGGCGACCATGATTCCGCCACGCAGCGTGGCCGCGCTGGACAACTCGCAGGAAGCTTACGCGCAAGCCAATCTCTCCTATCTACGTAACACGGCGATCGGCAATGTGCTCAATCTTTGCAGCGTATCGGTACCCTGTGGCTTCACCGCCGAGGGTTTCCCGGTGGGTCTGATGGTTTACGCCAAACCCTACCACGAAGACATGGCGCTTAGAGTTGCACAGGCGTATCAATCCTCCACCCAGTTTCATCAACAGCACCCGTCACTCGACTGGGCAGTTTGAGGGAGACTTCGGTCAGTTTTCACCCGAACACCCCTTGCAGATACCAGTGCGCCGGATGACGGCGTTCTCGAAACACCCAGAATGACTCACCGCCCTGGTTGGTGGCTTTGAAATAGTCTCTACACACATCCATCCCATCCCACCAGCCGGTCTCGATGCGTTCACAACCCGATGTCAGCAACAGCGCGCCACGGTACCAGGGCGTACCTAGACGACTTTGCAGCAGTACCGGTTCCTCCAACAGCCACAACGGCCGGTGGGCATGGGGCAAGTGTCGGCCAGACAGAGCCCGGTTTTGTTGCGATGGTGCTGTCGTCACCCCCTGATACTCCGGACGATGCTCTTCGGCTGTTGCCAGCGTTTTAACTGCATGACGGCCTAGACGTGCTTGAAGTTTCTCCATCAGCGCCAACCAGTCGTCATCCATCTCAGCACGCCCCCCGAACAAATCCACTTCCGGGGGTGTATAAGCCATGAAACGAGTGGCGCAGAGCTCGATGCGTTCCACTGCCTCGGGCAGGCGCACGGTTTGCACCTGCTCTTTGAGCAAGCTCTGAAAATGAGAACCATCACGTTCCGCACGAAGCATACGTACATCAATCACAGTCGGATCGGCGCGATGATGAAACAGCTGCAGGCAAAAATGCTGTATGGCGCAGTCGGTGCTTCTCAACAAACCGGCCAGCTCCAACACCAGGCGCTGAGCAGCAAACAACAGTGGCTCAGTGCTGTCGATCGCATCCGGCAAGGACAAGCTGTTGCGATAATGGCGCGCCGGCACATGCACCTGTCTCGGATCGGGTGCTCGTCCGATCACCTGGTCCAGAAACACCAGCACCTCGACACCAAAACGACGAGCCAAGCCCTCACGCGGCAAGCGATAGCAATCTGCCAAATACTCGACACCCATCTTCTGCAACGAGCGAATGGTCTTGCCCGCTAGCGCACACTGCTCGATCCGAACATCCTCGAGCCGAGAGCTCAGGCTCGAAAACCCGGTGATGATGCGCTCGATGCCGGCTTGCGCCAACAGTGACGCGGACAAAGGCGTCGGTGTCACTGCAAAACGGCTGTTGTAACCGAGCTCGTCAAGACCTGCTTTGATCCGGTACAGCAGAGGTTTGAGCCCACCGAACAAACGTTCACTGCCGCCGATCTCGAGTAGCAGAGTGCGTGATGCTGTAAGACTCACCATGGAGGTGAACTGTCCGGCCCAGTCAGCAATATGGGTCAGGGTCTGCTGTTCAGCTTGCGCATCATGCTGGGTCACCACGAGCTCCGGACACAATGCATAGGCCGTGCTCAATGAAAGCCCGATGCAAACACCTTTACGTCGAGCTTGCTGGTCACACATCAACACACAGGGTTGCGGGGCATCATCACTGATCACCAAGGGAGCCAGAGTGCGGACGGCACGGCTGTTGATCTCGAGCGCCAGGCACGGCAGATGAATCGCCAGCCAACGAGTCGTTGTTGCGCGACAGACTCCAGATTCGGCAAGCAATGACCGTAGCTCGACCGAGGACTCCGCTGACAGAGAACGATGACGTTCAGGCTGGCTCATGATGCTCTACCCGAAACCGTTCCCCCGGGTGACCACCCCGGCACTTGAGGATTTCGACCCAGGTGTGGTTCGAATCGGGTTCGAGACGCAAGCGCAAGGCCGATGGCGATGCCCGCCCTGCTGCAGCCCCGGTACTGAACAAAAAGCCTGCGCAACCGCCCGCCTCGGCGGCCAGTTGCAAACGACGAAACCGACGTTCCTGCAGAACCGTCGACGACCACAACAACACCGCACCGGCAGCGGGGCTTCGCAAAATCTGCTCGGCAGCCCACAAGCTTTCATCGCTCCCGGGCGCCTGTACGGCCAGGATCCAGGGCAGATCCACTCCGTGATGAATCAAAGCTGGCGCATAAGGGACATATGGAGGTGACACCCAGACCACCCATTTGCCACGGGCGGTCAGCTGCGCAAGCGCCGGCATCAATAATCGCAGCTCACCGAATCCTTCTGCGCTACACAGCAACTCCGTCAGAGCCCCGAGCGGCCATCCTCCACCTGGCAGCCGGACCGACAAGTTTTCGTAACCCGTCGCAAGACCTGTTTGCTGCCTGCCACAAAGCTCGGAAAGACGTGTCAGACCCGTGGGTAACCGACCTTTTTTAGTGACGATGCGTGTTGGTGCCAAACCCGAGCGAGTGATGGTCATGGCCACAACTCACCCGTATCGTTATCACATGTGGTCGCGGATCACGCCCACGCCAATGCCTTCGATGACCAGAGATTGCTTGCGCAAATCAATGACAATAGGCGTGAAATCCGGATTCTCGGGCAACAGACGCACCACATTGCCGCGACGCCGGAAACGCTTGACGGTGACTTCATCATCAACCCGGGCCACCACGATCTCGCCATTGAGCGCCTCTGGCTGACGATGCACAGCCAGCAGGTCGCCATTGAGAATTCCGGCGTCTCGCATGCTCGCACCTTTCACTTCGAGCAAATAATCCGCACGGGGATGAAACAAATCCGGGACGAGTTGACAATGAGCCTGGACGTGCTGCTCAGCCAATATGGGGCTGCCGGCGGCCACCCGTCCAATGACTGGCAGACCGGATGGCTGCGACGGGGTGGCAAAACGAATACCCCGTGACGCCCCAGCCTGAAGCTCTATGACGCCCTTGCGCGCCAGTGCTTTTAGATGATCCTCAGCTGCATTGGGTGAGCGGAAGCCCAACGCCTTCGATATTTCCGCCCGGGTCGGGGGATAGCCTTCCCGCTCGGAAAATTGACGAAGAAAATCGAGGATCTGTTCCTGACGATGAGTCAGCTTCCGCATGCCGGGGACCTAGGCTCTCAAACAAAAACTGTAAATATATACAGTATTTAGAAAGATTCAAGTCCTACCACCCAAATGGGCAACAATGCGCCGTGGGCTCGATCGGTGGTCAGCTGCGGGACACCATGCGCCCCATCGGTCGTCCCCCCATCAAATGCATGTGCAAATGGTAGACCTCCTGGCCGCCCTCCTCGTTGCAGTTGATGATGAGTCGATAGCCCGATTCGGCGACCCCTTCCCTCTCGGCCAGCCGCTTCGCGGTCAGCAAAATATGCCCGGCAAGCATCTGATCCTCTGGGTCGAAATCGTTGACAGTCGCGATTTCCTTGTTCGGGACAATCAGAATATGCACCGGTGCCGCGGGATTGATATCCCGGAAACAGGTCACCAGCTCATCTTGGTGGACAATATCCGCCGGCAACTCACCGGCGATGATTCTTGAAAACAGAGTTGACATCGCGCTACCTCTCCAAATTCGAGTACTGGAGAGATCATCGGGACAGTACTGGCTGTGTTCAAGCAAAAAGTTTTTCGCTATGTTCTTGACCAGTACTGTCGCGACAGATATTTCGAAACGCCGGTCACAAAACGAGGATTCCAAATGGCCAGTTCGTCCCACACATTGACCCACTTCATCGACGGCAAACATGTTGCCGGCGAGAGTAACCGTTTTGGCGATGTCTTCAACCCCGCCACCGGCGAGATCGCCGCCCAGGTCCCGTTTGCCAGCACTGCCGAGGTGCGCACCGCCATCGAGTCCTCCAAGGCCGCATTCCCTGGCTGGGCGGCAACCCCACCGGCACAACGTGCACGGATTCTGTTCAGATATCGGGATCTGGTCGAAAGTCACAAGGAAGAGCTGGCGGAAATCGTCTCACGAGAGCATGGCAAAACCATCGATGACGCCAAAGGCTCGGTTACCCGGGGCGCTGAAGTCATCGAGTTCGCCTGCGGGATCCCACAGCTGCTCAAGGGCGACCACAACGAGAATGTCGCCAGCAGTGTAGACAGCTTCTCCGTGCGCCAGCCGCTCGGTATCTGCGCGGGTATCACGCCATTCAACTTTCCAGCCATGGTGCCCTTGTGGATGTATCCCATCGCACTGGCTTGCGGCAACACCTTCATCCTCAAGCCCTCCGAACGTGATCCGTCCTGTGGTCTGCGTCTGGCGGAACTCGCCATGGAAGCCGGTCTGCCGCCGGGGGTGTTGAATGTCGTCAACGGCGACAAGGAAGCCGTTGACGCGTTGCTGCACGACCCGGATGTGGAAGCCATCAGCTTTGTCGGCTCCACGCCGATTGCCGAATACGTTTACAAGACCGGCACCGACCACGGTAAACGGGTTCAGGCACTCGGTGGCGCCAAGAATCACATGGTGGTGATGCCTGATGCCGATCTGGATCAGGCCACGGATGCGTTGATTGGGTCTGCCTATGGCTCGGCCGGTGAACGTTGCATGGCCATCTCGGTGGCAGTGACTGTCGGTGACGACACCGCTGATGCGCTGATCGAACGGCTCGCACCCCGAGTTCGTGGTCTCAAGGTCGGCCCCTACTCCGACCCTGAGGCCGAGATGGGCCCATTGGTGACCAAACAGCACTTCGAAAAAGTCAAAGGTTACGTCGACACCGGTGTCGATGAAGGCGCGGAACTGGTGGTCGATGGTCGTGGCACTCAGGTCGCTGGTCATGAATCAGGCTATTTTCTGGGCGGTTGCCTGTTCGACAAAGTGACGTCCGGCATGAAGATCTATCAAGACGAGATCTTTGGTCCAGTGCTGAGTGTGGTTCGCGCGAAGGACTACGAAGAAGCGCTGCGGCTGGTCAACGACCACGAATATGGCAATGGCACCGCCATCTTTACCCGAGACGGTGACGCGGCCCGTGACTTCACCACTCGCGCACGTATCGGGATGGTCGGTGTCAATGTGCCGATTCCGGTCCCAACCGCCTACCACAGCTTCGGAGGCTGGAAGCGGTCCTTGTTCGGCGACCATCACATGCACGGCCCGGAGGGCGTGAGGTTCTACACCCGGCTCAAAGCCGTCACCTCACGGTGGCCATCAGGCATTCGTGAAGGAGCGGAGTTCTCCATCCCGCAGACCCGCTGATCTCATGTCCGACACGTTACCGGCTTTGCGTGAGCAACGCCGGTGACGCTCGCGTCGGTTAGACGACCTTGCCGGGGTTGAGAATATTGCCCGGGTCCAGGGCTGATTTCAGCGTTCGCATGAGGTCGACCTCCACTTCCGAGCGATAGGCCTTCAAATCGTCACGTTTCAGCGAGCCAATGCCATGCTCAGCACTGAAGCTGCCGCTCATGCTTTGCACCAGGTCGTACACTCCACGACGGATGGCGGGCTCTGGGCCGAGGAACTCGTCCTTGGGCATGCCGGCTTCCGCCACCATGTTGAAATGAATGTTGCCGTCACCCATATGGCCGAACGGAATCAAACGCGCGCACGGATGCAGATCTCGGACCAGTTCGCTGCCACGCTCCAAGAACTCGGCGATGCGTGACACCGGCACCGAGACGTCATGCCCGATACGGGTGCCGGTGATTCGGGTCGCCTCCGGAATGTCTTCGCGAAGTTTCCACAAGGCGTTTGCCTGCTCGACACTGGAGGCAATAGTCGCGTCCTCGACTTCATCTGCCTCGAAAGCCGCTGTCAATACATGCTCTAGAGCCTCTCTGAGATCACTACCGGTCTTCGATGAGCTGAGCTGTAGTAGCACATAGTGATCGTGCGCCTCGGGCAGCGGATCGCGGCCGCCAGGTATGAGTTCGAACACCAGGTCCAGACAATTGCGGTGGATATACTCGAACGAAGAGATGTTCTCGCCACACTCACTTTGGCAACGGGTCAGCAACGACGCGGCATGTTGTTCTGTCGACAACCCGACCAGTGCGCTCACCGCTTGTTTCGGTTTTGGGAACAACTTCAACACAACACGGGTGATCACACCTAAAGTACCCTCCGTGCCAATAAAGACGTGCTTCAAGTCGTAGCCGGTGTTGTCTTTACGCAAACCCCGCAAGCCGTCCCATATCCGACCGTCGGCCAGCACCACCTCCAACCCGAGAACCAGGTCTCGGGCATTGCCATAACGCACAACAGCAGTACCACCCGCATTGGTCGACAAGTTGCCACCGATGCGACAGCTGCCTTCTGCCGCAAGACTCAAGGGAAACAACAAGCCAGCGTCATCCGCGGCCACCTGCACGTCGGCCAGCACGGCTCCTGCCTCGACGGTCATGGTCGCATTGCCCACATCGACATCGAGAATCTTCGTCATTCTCGACAACGACAATACAACTTCTGTCTTACCTCGCAGGGGCACTGAGCCTTCCACCAGTCCGGTGTTGCCACCTTGCGGCACCACGCTGACGCCGGCTTGCTGACACAAAGCAATGACGCGTGAAACCTCCGCGGTGTTTGCCGGTCGAACTACCACCGGCGCGACATGCGGCTGGGCGCTACGCCGGTCGGTGATATAGGGCAGCATGTCATCCGCATCGGTGATGCAGCCCTTCGCACCAACCGCTTCGATCAGTGATTCGAGCAGCGCCGGGTCGAACCGGCCCTCAGTCGACCCGGGAGTTATGTCAGGTGATGTCATCGACACAAGTTAACGGGATTGACGTGCGGTGAAAACCCTTACAATTGGACCAATCAGATGGTGGAAGTGGTCATTGACCTTGCTGCTCGTCATGATAGTCGAGCCTGTGTAGTTGGGCATATTCGGCAACATCAACCGGTCTGCTGACTGGTGCACCGCCGATCGGGCCAGTGTGGGCATCGCACCTGATCCGGCTTTGCTCAAGGAAGCCGGAGGCTGCATTGGCCGAACCACCGGGACAAGCTCCAGGTGCGGATTGACGCTGTCATCCGCACCTCGACCCTGTCTATACTCTCGCCTGGTAACGGCCGCATCAGGCCGAACCTCTAAGCCTTCATCGAAGACGGAAGCCGCAGTACCTTGACCGACTCCAATTCTCGTCCCGAGCCTATCGCAGACGCCTCCATCTGGGTTTGGCTGTGGCTACCCCTGCCGGTGGTCATCAGCGCCGAGCTGGCCGGACTCTACGCTCGTCAATGGCATACTAAGGACACTCCTGAATGGGAAGCCTCCATGGCCTGGTATCAAACCTGGTTCGTGGGTGAAATCAGCATCATCGAGCTTGGTACCGCATTGGTGTTGTTGTGTGCGTGCATCATGGCTGTTCGATGTCTGGTACATCCCACCAACCGCGAGCCGTGCCAACTATTCCCGTGGCTCGTCATCATGAGTCTGGGCTCAGTATATTTCTTTGGCGAGGAGATCAGCTGGGGCCAACATCTGGTGGGCTGGTCAACACCCGAGTGGTATACGGACGCCACCGGCAATCGGCAAGACGAGACCAATCTGCACAACATCAGCAGCTGGTTCAATCAGAAGCCACGTCACTTGTTTCAAGCCTGGGTTCTCATCGGCGGCGTCATAGTGCCGCTCTACGCGCGGCTTCGCGGCACGCCAATCAGCCATCCCGATCGCATCATGTACTGGTTCTGGCCAACGTCGGTCGCCACCTTCATCGCCGCGCTCGCAATTCTGGTGCGTGTCCCAGAGTGGGTCGCCGATGGTTTGCAGAAGGCAGGCCGCGACCCGCTCTATGACTGGCTGACTGCGGCTCCGCCCGCGGAGCTGCAAGAGTTTTGTCTCGGGGTATTCCTGCTGGTGTACTTCTGCTCTATCCACCGACGCCTGCAGACGCGATGACCGGTCGATTCAGCGACTGCTGAAGTTACGCACCAATCCGGCCACACCGAGCAGCACGAACCAAATCAGTACCCAGGTCGGCATGGTGAGTCCGAGGAATTGCCACGACACTTCGGCACACTCTCCGGAGCCCGTGAACACCATGCTCAAAGCTTCACCCAGTGGAAACACGTCGAGCATGTAGTCGAGCCCGGGCCCGCACTCGGGCACCTGGTCGGGTGGCAGATTCTGCAAGTAAACATGCCTCCCGGAGACCGCGCCACCAACCGCAGCAGCCACGAACACCAGCACGCCGTACACACGCGCGCCCATCACACCTGGGTTGTGAAGCGCCGCGACCAAGAACACAACCGCAACCGCGATCAAAGCCACACGCTGAAAAATACACAGCGGACAGGGTTCGAATTCGAGACTGAACTGAGTGTAGTAGGCGTAGCCCAGCAGGGCTGCGCAAATCAGGAAGCCGAGCACATTCGACAGTCGTTTGGAAACCAAGGTCATGACTTCAGTCCAGAGCTAGCGCCCACCAGGGGGCGCTTTGCCATCGTCACCAGCCACTTCGCCAGGGTGACCCCAGCGCTCGGCCGCCTGGTCATCCGAGCTCCGTGCATCCACCCAGCGTGTCGCCCCGTCATGGGTGGTCTCTTTTTTCCAAAATGGCGCACGTGTCTTCAGAAAATCCATGATGAACTCACACGCCTCGAATGCCGCGCCTCGATGACGACTCGCAACAGCCACCAGCACAATTGAATCTCCAGGCTCGAAACGGCCCACTCGGTGCACGAGAGTGGCGTCCTCTATGGGCCAGCGGTCACTGGCCTGTTCGACAATCTGCGCAAGCGAACGTTCCGTCATGCCCGCATAGTGCTCGAGTTCGAGAACACTGACGTCGTCACCATCGTTGATGTCACGCATCAAACCGATGAAGCTGGCAATAGCTCCCACCGAGCGTCCACCTGCACGCAACCGTTCGAGTTCGCTCGCGACATCGATGTCTTCAGTTTGCACACGAATCATGAAAGTGACCTCAGGTGAGCAACTGCTCGAAGCTGAGATAGGCAACGACATCACCGACATCGACGATGGTTCCTTCCGGAATTTCTACCAGGCCACTGGCCCACACCGTCGAGCTCAGCACATCCGAGCCTTGTCGTTCGAACAGCTCCGCGGAAAGTTCGCCGTTGGCGTTGGCGGTCACCCGAACACGCACGAACTCTCGCCGACGCATTGGCTTCGGCCACTCAAACTCGGCGCGAACGGGCATCGATGTGGGCAGTACGTCAACCGCACCTTGTCGAGTGAGGATGAACGGCCGGGCAAACATGCAAAAGGTCACCAGAGTAGACACTGGATTGCCGGGCAGCCCTAAGAAGTCCGCATCACCAATGCGGCCGAAGGCGACGGGCTTTCCGGGCTTCACCGCGATGTTCCACAACGTCAGCTCACCGATAGCTTCGATAGCGGCCTTGATGTGGTCCTCTTCACCGACCGACACACCACCGCTGCTGATGACCAAATCCGCGCTGTCGGCGGCATTGGCCAGCAAATCCCGGGTTGCGGCAAAGTCGTCTTCGACAATACCGAGATCCAACGGTACACAACCCAAGCCCCTAAGCAGCGCGGACAGGGCATAGCGATTGGAGTTGTAAATTTGACCGGGTGCGAGATCGTCACCGGGCTCGACCAGCTCATCGCCACTCGAAAAGAAGGCGACTTTGAGCGGCCTGATGACTGGCAGCGTACTGATGCCGACTGCAGCTGCGAGAGCGATATCCTGCGGCCGCAGTCGGGTGCCGGCGGCCAGTACCTGTGCGCCTTTGCAAACGTTGTTGCCCCGGGGACGTACATGCTGTCCTGTCTCCACCGGGCCGGCTATGGTCACTTCGCCGTCACCGAAGACACAGTCTTCCTGCATGACCACGGCATCCGCGCCGTCGGGCAATGGCGCGCCGGTGAATAATCTCGCCGCCTGACCGGGGGGCAACGACTCGCCAACAGCGCCGGCGGCAATGCGCTGCGCCATTAGCAGCGTCGCGCCCGAGGCCGGTACATCGGCGGCACGAATCGCCACGCCGTCCATGGAGCTGTTGTCGAATCCCGGCACGTCGATGCTCGCATACTGTGGCGCCGCCAACATGCGGCCTGGCGCGTCGGTCAAGCCCACAGACTCGACCGCAGTCAAAGGGCGAGCGGCGTCGAGAAGCAAGGTCATCGCCTGCTCGACCGTTAACATCGTTGGCTTGGCGGCGGTCTGTTGGCTGCGCTCGGACATGGCGCGTCATTCTATCGTGACGCTTCACGCGCCTGCCATTTTTTGAGTCCAGCCAGGATATACTCGCGCGGAAACGACAGAGTCCACGAGAGAGCCCTCAATTGTCAAACACCAGTGAAACTGCCTCGCCCACCTTGCGTTCCACGACGGGGGTACTGCTCACAAACCTCGGTACCCCCGATGATCCCAGCACGGCGTCGGTAAGGCGCTACCTGGCCGAATTTCTCTGGGACCCCCGGGTGATTGAGCTGCCGCGCATACTCTGGTGGGTGATACTCCGCGTCATCTTGCTGATTCGACCCGCCCGTTCGGCCGCCAAGTACCAGAAAATCTGGACCGAGCAGGGCTCCCCGCTTCTGGTCAACCTCGTCCGGCAAGCTGACGCGCTGCGCAGCACGCTCGAGCAGCGATCGAGCGCGCCTCCGACTGTTGGCTATGCGATGCGCTACGGTCAGCCGAGCATCGAGAATGCCATCACCGATCTCTGCAACCAGGGTGTTGAGAAGCTGCTGGTGTTGCCGCTGTATCCGCAGTATTCCGCAACCACCACCGCTTCGACGTTCGATGCCGTGGCCGCCGCCCTCGAGCGCCGCCGTAAGCTACCAGCCCTGCGTTTTGTGACTCGCTATGGAGAACACACGGGGTACTTGTCCGCTCTGGTGGAGAGCATCGAATCCTACTGGACCGAGCAGGGACGTCCCCAGAAACTGTTGTTCTCATTTCACGGCTTGCCGCAACGCTATGTCGACAACGGTGACCCGTATCAGCAGGAATGCCAGGCGACGGCGCAACGCGTCGCTGCGGCCCTTGGTCTGGACGACGACATGTGGCACGTGAGCTATCAGTCTCGGGTCGGACGTGAACAATGGCTGCGCCCTTACACCGACGAGACCCTGGCCCAGTGGGGTCGCCAGGGTGTACAAAAGGTGAACGTCATTTGCCCAGGGTTTTCCGCCGACTGCCTCGAGACCCTGGAGGAGATTGATGACGAGAATCGGGAAATTTTCGTCGACAATGGGGGGGGCGAGTACGCATATATTGCCGCCCTCAATGACCGTCCCCGCCACATCGAGGCGCTGACATCCCTGGTCGAAACCGAGCTTCGCGGCTGGCAGGAGGGCAACTGAGGTATTTGTTGGGTTCACCTGGCGCAAGCTGGCTGCATCCGCGCCAACCCAACACGAGCGTGTGTCGGCGCCAATTTTAGGACTCGTGCTCATTGAAGCA
>MDTE01037694.1_pt1 | contig 13804 bp, 12 predicted proteins | sample 811231 | NCBI WGS metagenome assembly MDTE01 (sample SAMN05326651, study PRJNA326480) | marine metagenome | isolation source: seawater | place: Indian Ocean: Red Sea | collected 2010
CATTAAACCCCTCTCTTGCTTGTAATGGAGTATTCACAATAGCAAAGCCACCTGCCATTACAGCATGCCCGCCTATAACCGAGTTCATATCAAGCACTAAAACATCAATACCTTCACGACCCATTTCAACAGCCGCTGAAAGCCCTGCAATTCCTCCTCCAACTACTATTGCCTCTGCATCAAAATCAAATGTTTTTTCGCCTTCAGTCTCTGGCCGTGAACATGAAATATTTACGAAGACACAAAAGAGAGTAACTATCCTTAGTTTCCACACTTTACTACTCCCATTTACTTAAACCCTTTCAATGAAATCAGCATTAATCTGGCCAATTGAAACTACACCTGCTTCCTGCATAACCCGACGAAATTCTGCTCTAAGAATACTTAAAACTTTCTCCACACCTGCCTGACCGAAGGCCCCAAGACCATATACGTAGGGCCTTCCAACACAGACCGCATCTGCACCGAGAGCCAATGCTTTAAATATGTCGCTTCCTCGACGAAATCCACCATCAACCAATACTGGAATCTGCCCCCCTACTGCAGCAACAACTTCAGGAAGACTCTCTATTGTTGACCGCCCACTAGCTTCCGAACGACCACCGTGATTAGAAACAATGACCCCATCGACACCATGCTGCAGGCATAGCCTTGCATCCTGAGCAGTTACAATACCCTTTAGAACTACTTGCATAGAGGTGATAGATTTCAAACGCTCAACAAAGTCCCATGTAAGACCTGAGGCTTGCGTACTGTCTACACCTGATAAATCAATATCAGTCCACATAGCCCTATTCCGTAAACGCTCTTCTGGAGTTGCATTGGGGATATGGCACTGTGTGCAATCCGTTGTATCGGCACGAACATAACGTTGAAATGTTTCCATATTCCGAGGCGCAGCACGGTCAACTGTAACAGCAACAACAGGACAACCTGCCTGTTCAGCACGCCTTGTTAAACCCTCAGCTATATGCCAATGATTTGATGGATATAGCTGAAACCATACGGGCGCACCTCTCGCCGAAATAACATCTTCTAAGGTTTGGCTTGTTTGAGTTGATAATATTTGCGTATGACCACCGGACTTTGCTCCCCTTGCCGAAGCAACTTCTCCATCAGAATGATATTTACCTTGCCCTCCAACAGGAGCTAAAGCAATAGGATTATCCCAAGGAATACCAAAAATACTTGTAGATGTATCAATATTACGAATATCCACCATACGCCGAACACGAATTCTAAAACGACTAAACCCATCCCTATTTGCAAGAAGAGTTTCATTGCTATCTGTACCAGAAACTGTATACCCATAATGCGCAGGTAAAATGCGGCTTTTAGCTACAGGCTCGAAGTCAAAAACATTTAATGCCTCATCCACCGCCTCAATCATTTCAACCGGAAGAACATCAGCTGCTAATAATTTCTTGTTAATTAAAGGGATCACTCCAGATCCAGCAAGAACAGGTGTACCAGCCAAGAACTTCAAAAATAAACGTCGATTCTCGAGAGCAGTTTTATCTGTTTTCTTCATTTTCGATCTCTCCTCTTGGAATCTATTTGTTTCACGTTAAATAATGATTACTATCCTAAAAATCTTGTTTACTATTTTGGAACACTAATCAGCTTTATACTTCAGCAATACCAACAAAAACAACCTAAATGAACGAACTAAAAAGAATTTTTTTTTCATTTTCCTTGCAACTAGTTTGTAGATTCGTCTTTATTAGTTTTTTAGCAGTTATCACCGCATGCTCAGATCAGTCTACAGATACAGACTACGCAAATCGTCAAGTGACAATTCTTGTTGGCTCCGCTCCAGGCGGCGTAACTGACACATCGGCAAGAATCATTGCGGGTTTCATGGAAAATTATCTACCCGGAAACCCCGCTGTAATAGTCCAAAATATGCCTGGTGGTGGAAGCGTCACCATGGCAAATCACCTTTACAGATCAGCCGCCAGAGATGGGACAGTATTAGGCTACTCTCTACCTGGACTAGTAGCTGCACAGTTGATGGAACCTGATAGAGCAAGATTCGATGGTCGCCAACTAAACTGGATAGGTTCAGCAATAACAGTTACTAATACGATAGCGGTGCTTAGCGAAGCGCCTGTAGAAACACTGGAAGATGCGCGTGAAAATGAAATTATCATTGGTGCTTCTGGTCGTGGATCTCTTTTATACCAACTTCCAGCTATGGCCAAAGAACTTCTTGACCTAAAAATACAAATAATTACAGGCTACCAAGGCAGCTCTGAAATAACTTTAGCAATGGAACGTGGAGAGGTGCATGGTCAAGCGACTGCTATAGACTATTGGTCATTATCACGACCGGACTGGTTATCCAATGGAAGACTTAAATACTTGACCTATGTCGGACCAAAAGACCCTCGAGCCCCTGATATGCCACATCTAAATGAATTAGTTACGACCCAAAGAGAAAGAAACCTAATTGAAGTGCTTGAAATTGGATCTAAGATTGGTTGGCCCCTTTTCGCGCCCCCGGGAATACCAGATGTACAACTCGAAGATCTGCGTTTAGCTTTCAATCAGATGCTTCAAGACAATGCATTCATTGAGGCGGTTGAATCATCAATGCGGACACCCGTTCGCCCTATCAACGGAATAATGCTTGAAAATATTGTTGATTCTGCCCTATCTACACCAGAAGAAACGATAACCGAAGCAAAAGAGCTACTTGGCTTATAAAAAAACTAGCCCGAATGTCATTTAGGAACAATTAAATAGAACTAACCTATCGAGCAAGTCATATCCTGCCCACAACAAAGTGGCGACTTAATTTTTCCCCCAAAAGATTCGCACTGATCATTAACACAACTAGAAATCTGAACTTCTCTACCATCAGGCAATTCAAGCATTCCATTTTCAAGAGAAGTATCACAACGACCGCAGCTTGCATTAACACTCATTTCACACTTAGGGCATTCATAAGTTGCCATATCACAGTCTCCTTATTCAAATTAATTAGACAATTGGCATGAGCAATCTTCTATTATGCATTATTAAAACGATTAAATTGCTTATATATCTATAAAAAGGTAACGATCAAGCCAACATTTTAGAATTTGCCTTACCCCAATATTACTTTCAGCAAACAAGAAATGATCTACCCCAGTGACAAGGTGTAACTCAGTAGGTTGCCCAGCACGCCTAAAAAGCTCTATAGACTGCTCTGCCGGACATACCGAATCTTTAGCTGCATGGAGCAACAAGAGTGGTCTTGGAGCTATCTGCCCAACCATATTTTCAGCTTTAAAGTCGAACATACTTTGTGCAGTCTCAACTGGAAATTCCATAACAGAGTTACTTGCAAGGTGTCCTCTAAGAGCTATAGGGATTGGCACAATATCGTAACGAGAGACCATCATAGATTTTCCAGTCTGCTGCCTATATTTCGCTCCGACAGTAAGCATATCAGTAAATTTTTTCCATTCTTCTGGCCTTGCATGCTGTGATCTAAACTTCTTTTCTCCATTACCCCAACCCACAGAAGAAACAACAGCTGCCGGGCGTTGATCAATTCCAGCTGTATAAATCGCCACAGCAGCACCGAAGCTGCTTCCCATCAAGCCCACACGATCCTCTGCTACTTCTGGTAGATCAACAAAATAATTAAGCGCATTTTGAGTATCTTCTACCTGTTCTAGGCAAATTATCCTTCCAAACTCTCCATCACTACATCCACAACCACGCATATCAAACCGTAATGTGACATAACCCCAATCGTTCAACATACGGCATGGGACAATAGTATTTGCGGCGCTGCTATTGCTACCAAATCCATGCAACACAATAAAGCCAGGACGTTTTTCACCAGGATTTATGTCCTCTGGCAAAGAAACCGTTCCAGTTAACTTCAATCCGTTAGATGACGGGAAAGTGATTTTTTTCTCCATAGCCACATTCTCTCTTCGCACCCGCTATGATTCAATCACAATAGAAAGTCTATTTAATGGAGACAAAATGGGGTATCTCTTTGAAGGAAAGTGGATTGATAAAAAAATTGGTTCTCAAAATAGAAAAGGTGAGTTTGTTAGACAAGATGCACAATTTCGCAACTGGATAACCGCTGATGGTTCCCCCGGAGCAAGTGGCGATGGTGGTTTTGAGGCAGAACCTGACCGCTATCATCTCTATTTTTCCCATGCCTGCCCTTGGGCCCATAGAACACTTATCTTTCGGACCTTAAAAGGCCTAGAAAAAATAATATCTATCTCTGATGTTCATTGGTTTTATGGCAAGAACGGCTGGACCTTTGAGAATACTGAAATAACAGACTCAGCAAACAATGCAAATCATTTACATGAGATCTATACAGCATCAGAAACTAAATACACCGGCGTTGTCAGCGTACCTGTTCTATGGGACAAATCAAAAAAAGTTATTGTGTCTAATGAGTCTTCCGAAATTATCCGAATGTTTAATAGTTCATTTGATCATATTGGTGCTAGAAGAGGAGATTACTATCCCAAAAACCTAAAAAATGAAATCGATGCAATAAATGATCGAATTTATTCAACACTAAATAATGGTGTCTATCGAACAGGCTTCTCAACGACACAAGATGCATATGAGAGAGCTGTTACTACTTTATTTGACACCCTTGATTGGCTGGAAGAACGACTCAAAAACCAACGTTACCTTTTAGGTAATGATCTTACAGAAGCTGACTGGAGACTTTTTACAACCTTAGTAAGATTCGATTGTGTCTATGTTGGTCATTTCAAATGCAACATCAGACGAATTGCTGACTACAAAAATTTATCTGATTACATGAAGAACTTATATAAGGAACCAGGCATATCCAAAACAGTTAGGTTTGATCACATAAAAAATCACTACTATGCAAGCCACAAAGAAATTAATCCGACTCAGATTATACCAGTTGGTCCGGATATTGAGTTTTAAAACCACAGAACCATTAAAACAAAAACTAAAAAAGAAAAGCCCGGCAAAGCCGGGCTCGTCTTACTGTTCGTGATCATCTGATCACTCTAACAATTGTGACAACTAGTCAGCTGCAAAGCAGTAGAAGAGACCGTCACCACCAGTAGCTTGGAGATCAGACTGGGAACAACTGCGAGATTGGTGCGCAGCATTCCAAGACGTGTTACCACCACCTTGTCGATCAAAGTGTCCCACCATGGCGCTACCTTCATCACTGCTAGTCCAGTTATTACAAGTGTGATCTGCGTCATCAGGGAAAAAAGCCGTGCCATCAGACATGGCCCCAGTAAGTATGTCATGTCTGTTCTGGGAATCACCTCGACCTAAAACGCGATTTCCATTCTCATCCAATGAGGTATTCCTAACTATATTATTACTCAAGTGCAGATCATCAAGATTTACCGCAATTAGTGTGCCAGCCGCGTTATACCAAGGGCCAGTACCAATTCTGCTACGGGCATCTACACCGCGACCACCTTCTCTTTCAGTTCCAAGATAAGCTCGCCAAGTTCTTTCACCCGCACCTGCTGATTCAGCTAACATCTGGCAATGAGCATCCGCACCTTCAATTCCACCTAAGTCACCCCCATTTCCAGGTCCGTTACTAGTGATAAAGAAAGACATACCCTGTGCAAGCGAAGCTTCGGCACCTACGAGGGCAATAAAACCCGCCGTTAATATGCAAAGCATTTTTCTCATGAGTAATTCTCCATAATCTTATAAATGTTATAATGTTACGTGCTAATGTTCATTAGCTGTGTAAGCAGTTTAACACCGCTTAAGGTTCCATACGACCCTAAGACCCGGGTCATTACTTTCCAACAACACCTGAGTGTGATGGGACCTGGCTACTGCATTAACAAGGCTAAGCCCAAGTCCATTGCCAATAGAGTCCCTATGTTCATCTAGTCGATAAAAACGATCAAACACTTTTTCTCTTTCGTTCTCTGGAATACCAGGGCCAGAATCAGACACTAGCAATCTTACGCTCTTAACGTTTTCTTCTAGACTTAAATCAACATTGCCTTCCTGAGGAGTGTACTTAATAGCATTATCTACAAGATTAGAGACCGCCTGAAACATAAGGTCTCGATCGCCCACCACAGCTGAACAATCACCTGCATGGCATTTCAAAATTACATTCTTTTCAGCTGCTAGTGGCTCATAAAGATCAGTCACATCTTTTAAAACCTCAACAATATTCACCTCACCATGATCCATGCGTCTATTTCCCGCCTCAATTTCAGCAATCCTGAGTATCGCATTGAAAGTAGAAAGCATTCTGTCAGCTTCATCGATAGACTTTTCAACCATTGGACCAATATCTGCATGGCTTGATTTATACAATTGCTCAAGTTGATTACGTAGTCGCGTCAAAGGTGTTCTAAGGTCATGAGCTATAGAATCCGATACTGAGCGAACCCCAACCATAAGGGATTGAATCTGGTCCAACATATCATTCAGGTTACCAGCAAGACTATCAAACTCATCATTACTTCGACTCTGGGGCATTCTTTGAGATAAATTCCCAAGTCGAATATCCAGACTTGCTCGATTAAGTTTCTCTAACCGATTGCCAACGCTACCTGCCATCAGGTAGCTACTTAATATTGCCAACGCAATCATAGCCCCAAGACCCCATATCAAGGCATCTTCCATAACTTGCCTTGCTGAATCTATGTTGCCACCCATACGCCCAAAAATAAGAGAGTGATTTTCTGAAAGCGAACCTAATCTGGCATAGACATCATCATCCCATTCTGGAATCTCAGCTCGGAATCCTCTTGGAATTGTGAGCTCAAATAGAAGCCAACCCTCGTTTAACTTAGCCTGCTCACACAGCTCCTGTGTTGACCAATTGGTATCCAGACGATTCCGATCCCCTGCAATAACATCACACTGACTATCAAGAAACATATAAAAGCTTGTTGGGTCCCTGGCAACTTCTTCCTCAATTTCGCCTATAAATCTCTCAACTCCATATGCGTCATAGAACTCTCTAGCACGCGTCAATTCCTGATCAATTGCGCTACGTAGTTCCTGCTCCATGAACGAAAGAGTTTGCCAATGTACAAACCACCCCAACACCAAGAAAGAGATTGAGAACAAGGCCATGAACAATAGCCCTAAACGAAATATCGTGCTCCGCCAAATATTATTCAGATAATTGTAGAGCATACCCAACACCTCTTACTGTATGGATAAGCTTTAAATCGAAATCCTTATCGATCTTTTGACGTAGCCTACTCATATGCACATCTATTACATTGGTTTGAGGGTCAAAATGGTAATTCCATACTGCCTCCAATAGCATAGTACGCGTAACTACCTGATTAGTATTTCTCATCATAAACTCAAGAAGTTGGAATTCCCTGGGCTTAAGTCTTATTTCTATCTCTCCTCTAGAAACCTTTCGAGTTATCAAATCCATAAAGAGACCACCAAAGCTCAGAGACGTTTCATCTTCATTTAGCAATGATCTCCTTACAAGAGCTTCGATACGAGCTAGCAACTCTTGAAATGCGAATGGCTTAACCAGATAGTCATCTCCACCCGCCTTTAAACCTTGCACCTTGTCATTAACCTCTCCAAGCGCACTTAATATTAAGACAGGTGTGTTATTACCCTCCCTGCGAATACTTTCAATAATAGAAAGACCATCCATCTGCGGAAGCATGCGATCAATGATGAGTGCATCAAAATCACCCTCTGTCGCAATTTTAAGTCCCGCTAACCCATCGCTAGCGATTTCTGTAGAGTGCCCTGACTCTTTCAGCCCACTAACAATGTATTGGCCTACAGTCACATCATCTTCAACAATAAGAACTCGCATAAAATCTCCAGTAATTGCGTGACTAAGCTTAACCACCTAGGATTGCTATAAATATAGCAAGAGATTACAAATAGTTAAGATTGCAAAAAGACTATAATAACGGCAACTTTCCCTTGCCTCGCGCTATACTGATCACCAAGCAACAAACTGCAAATCAAATTCTTAGGTGTATTTGCGGTTTATTAAAAAGGAGAACACATGGTTACCCGTAGAGATTTTTTGAGGACTGCTGGCACCACAGCCACAGGCGGGCTTTTAGCAGCACGACTGGAAAATGTATTTGGACAATCGCCAAGGCGAGAAATATCAATTGGCGGAAGACGAGCAACTACTGTAGATATCCATGGCCATTGTGTTTTCCCTGAAGTATCAGAACTCTTGGATAATACTGAATTTTCAAGTATTGGGTTTGCTCCATGGCAAGCGCTAGGGCCAAACCGAATAGATTCAATGAATCAGCGTGGGATCGACTTTCAGGCACTGAGTATTAACCGATACTGGTGGTATGGTTCAGACCGTGAATTAGCTGCCGATGTTGTCAGATTACATGATGAAAACCTTGCTGCATGGGTTGCCCAACACCCTGATCGGTTTGTAGCGCTCACATCACCCTCATTGCAATACCCGGATCTGGCCGCAGAGCAACTAGAGTATGCGATGAATGAGCTAGGTCATCGTGGTGCTTCAGTGGCTGGCCATTGCAATAATGAAAGCTTGTCAGATCCTAAATACGACCCATTTTGGGCTAAAGCTGAAGAATTAGAAGCGCCAGTTTTCATGCATCCCAACAACGCTCAAAACTTGATCCGTGAAGATGGGCTTGCTGGACGAGGCGAACTTGGCAATATCATAGGAAATCCATTGGAAACAACCGTCTTTCTTACACGCTTAATGTTTGACGGAACTTTAGATAAGTTTCCGGGGCTCAAGGTTATTGGAGCACATGGGGGAGGCTATCTACCCTCCTATCTTGGCCGGACCGAGGTCGCGTGTGAGGTTCGGAATAACGCGAACTGCTTAAGCGAAAAGTCGCCTAGTGAATATCTCAGAAGTCAAATTTTAGTCGATACAATGGTTTTTTCCGACGAAGCGCTTAGACATTTAGTAGCAGAGATAGGTGCCGAGCAACTAGTTTATGGAACTGACATTCCATTCAACTGGCCAGATACATTAGATCTAGTACTCAATGCCAGTTACTTAAGTGATGATGAAAAAATAGCAATTGTTGGCGGGAATTTGACTACCTTATTAAATATAAATACATAACTTTGTGTTTACATAGACAATCACGATTTAAGGAGAACTGTCATGGGGGAAGCTAAGGGTTTGCGAAGACTTTTTATAGTAACTACTGTGACCTTTATAGCATGTGCTTTAAATGTAAGAGCGCAAGATATTGATTTAGATACAGATGATATAGGTGGCATAGTTTCCAGCGAAAATGGATTGGAAGCTGGGGTCTGGGTAATTGCAGAAACGTATGATTTTCAAACACGTTACGCAAAAATTGTTGTTACTGACGATGATGGTCGCTATGTAATACCAGATTTGCCCAATGCTGATTATCAAGTATGGGTCAGAGGATATGGTCTTGCTGATTCTGAAAAGGTACAAGCCGTCCCTGGCAATCACCTTAATTTGCAAGCCATCGTGGCGCCTAGTGCCAAAATAGCTGCTCAAGTCTATCCGGCTATTTCATGGTACTCCATGATGCATCTACCTGAAGAAAGTGAAGTGGATTTCCTGCGTGGTGGACTAAATCAGTACATAAGCACTATGACTAATCAAACTTGTGTCGGCTGTCATCAACTTGGGCAACTTTCGACGCGTACCTTCCCAGATGCATTCAAAGATATTGAAAATTCTGAACAACGTTGGATGCGAAGGGTTCAGTCGGGTCAGGCAGCTCATCAAATGATAGAGCCTTTAGCAGCTAGACTAAGAGGCGTTCCATTTAAGTACTTAGCAGACTGGACAGACCGCATTGAAGCAGGAGAACTACCTTTCTTTATACCAGAACGACCAAAGGGCATTGAAAGAAATATTGTAGCAACGGTCAGAGACTGGGGAGACCCGAAATCATATTTACATGATCTGATCACTACAGATCGTCGAGACCCTACTGTAAATGCCTATGGAGAAATTTATGGGGCACCAGAGCTTAGTACAGACCATTTTCCCGTCCTAGATCCATTAACTAACACCGACACAACGGTACTAGCACCAGTCCGAGACGAAAATACCCCATCAACTTACAGCGACCCGATAGGTGCACCATCAGCTTATTGGGGAAATGAACGTATATGGGATAGCAAAGCTAACTTGCACAATCCTATGTTGGACCAAGATGGCCGCGTTTGGTTTACCGCAAGAATTCGAGCCCCTAATAATCCTGATTTCTGCAAAGAAGGGTCTAACCATCCTTCAGCTAAACTGACTCCTACTAGTCGTGCAGGCAGACATCTCTCGGTTTATGAACCAGCAACAGGTGAATACCATTTCGTAGATATCTGTTTCTCAACGCATCATATGAATTTTGTTGAAGACAGCAACAATACAATGTGGACAAGCGGAGGAGGCGAGGTCGTTGGTTGGTTGAATACCAATAAATTCATGGAAACAAAAGATGCCGCCATATCCCAAGGTTGGACAGCAGCAATTTTGGATACAAACGGTAATGGAAAAAGAGATGAAGGCTATGCAGAATTAACTGACCCGATAGACCCTGCCCGTGACAAACGTATCAATCCTAGGTTTTATGCAGTGATGCCAAACCCGGCAGATGGATCGGTCTGGGGTTCTACTAGCTTTGAATTTCCTGGTCGACTAGTTCGAATTAACCCAGGTGAAAGCCCACCTTCAACAGCACTAGCAGAACAGTTCAACATACCTCTTCCAGGTTTTGGTTCCCGTGGAGCTGATATCGATAGAAATGGTGTGATCTGGACTTCCTTAGGAAGCGGACATTTAGGAGAGTTTGATAGAAGAAAATGTGAGGGGCCACTAAATGGTCCGGAAGCGACAGGTGACCACTGCCCAGAAGGCTGGACTTTTCATAAATACCCGGGCCCTGGGTTTCCTCAACGCCCTGACTCAAGTATGGAATCAAGTTATTACTCATGGGTTGATCAACGTAATGCATCCGGATTAGGTGAAAATGTCCCAATGTCTACAGCCAACCTATACGATGGAGTACATGCATTAGTAGACAACGAATGGGTGACAATGAGAATTCCATACCCACTTGGTTTTTATAGCAAAGGCTTTGACGGCCGTATTGATGACCCCAATGCCGGTTGGAAAGGGCGGGGGCTTTGGGTGCCAAGTGGCGATCGAACACCCTGGTTAAAGGAAGGCGGTCTGGGAACTAGACCTCTAGTGGTCCACTTCCAAGTAAGACCTGACCCACTAGCAAAATAAAAAACAGGGACGTCTTAAATTACAAGGGCGTCTACATACATGGACGCCCCTACTATTTAATAGGCGTCTCAATCAACTTACATGAAAGGAACTGCAATAGGTTTAATGTGAAAATTTGGTTACGTCTCATATTATTAATATCAAACGGACTAATCAGTTCAAATACCCATGCTGAAGAAGCTCTGGTAGCAGTTGCAGTAAATTTTGTTCCTACAATGCGTCAGTTAGTATCTGAGTTTGAAAGCAAAACAACGCACCGAATTACAATCGTATCTGGCTCAACTGGTCAACTCTATGCTCAGATTTTAAATAAAGCCCCTTATCATATATTTCTTGCCGCTGACCAAGAACGCCCAGCACAACTTCTCAAACAAGACTTAGCTGTTGAAGGCACACAATTCACCTATGCCCTTGGAAAATTAGTTTTATGGACTAATTCACCAAAACTGAAATCAAATCTAAGTCTAAATTCAGTGAATGGCGACTATAATCACTTTGCAATAGCCAATCCCCTTCTTGCTCCGTATGGAGTTGCGGCAAAACAAACTCTTATGTCACTAGGTTTATGGGATGTGTTACAGCCAAAGTTAGTAATGGGTCAGAACGTAAGCCAAGCTTATGCGATGATTTCAACACTAAATGCAGAAATAGGCCTCATTGCGCTTTCTAATTTAGTTGCACACAACAAAAATGGAGTAAGCATTCTAATCCCAGAAAATCTCTACACCCCAATTTTCCAAGATGGGGTATTAACAAATGAGGGAGCCTTCAACCTCGCTGCTCTTTCGATGATTGAGTTTTTAAAAGGCTATCAAGCTAGCAGAATCATCATAAGAGGAGGTTATGAGTTACCCTAAGATTGCTATCAACAATATCCATTAAATATCTTCATAAATAAAACACATATATCATGAGAAATTGTTAACAATTTAAGGATAATTAAATGACAAATATGGGCACACGCAATACCCAGCGTCCTGCTCCTGACGACCTACTGAACGAAATTGCAAATTATGTTCTAGCTTTTGAAGCAGATAGCGATCTTGCTCGCAAGACGGCGCGTCACTGTCTCATGGACACTTTAGGCTGCGGTCTACTTGCGCTTCATTACCCAGCTTGTACAAAATTACTTGGCCCCATAGTTGATGGAGCTCAACTCTCAAATGGTGCAAGGGTACCTGGTACTAATTACTCACTTGATCCGGTTATGGCAGCTTTCAATATTGGCACTATGGTCAGGTGGTTGGATTTTAATGATACTTGGTTAGGTGCCGAGTGGGGGCATCCTTCAGATAACTTAGGCGGGATACTTGCAGTTGCCGATTACCTAAATCGCAATAATAAATCTTCTCTGATGATGAGTGATGTACTTACCGCGATGATCAAGGCACACGAAATTCAAGGGGTACTTGCACTTAATAATAGCTTCAACCGTGTGGGTCTCGATCATGTGTTATTAGTTCGGATTGCTACCGCTGCTGTAGTAACTCAGCTCTTAGGAGGAAACAAAGAACAAATTATTAATGCAGTATCCAACGCATGGATAGATGGAGGCGCTCTTAGAACCTACCGCCATGCGCCCAATACGGGTTCGCGTAAAAGCTGGGCAGCCGGGGATGCTACAAGCAGAGGGACTCTTCTGGGGCTTATGTCACTTAAAAACGAAATGGGTTACCCATCAGCCTTAACAGCAAAGCACTGGGGGTTTCAGGATGTATTGTTTAAGAAAAAAACTATTGCACTTGAACGAAAACTAGGCTCCTATGTCATGGAAAATATCCTGTTCAAAATTTCCTTCCCTGCAGAATTCCATGCTCAAACTGCAGTAGAGGCAGCCATCTCCCTTCATCCATCATTAAAAGACAGACTCAAAGAGATTGAACGCATAGAAATTCAAACACAAGAGGCAGGAGTCCGAATAATTGATAAGACTGGCCCTCTAATGAACCCTGCAGATAGGGATCATTGTATCCAATATATGGTCGCTATTCCTCTAATACATGGAAGACTTACTGCTAACGACTATGAAGATAAGGTTGCAGAAGACCCTGAAATTGATGTCCTTAGAGAAAAAATGCAGGTGACTGAAAACAAATCATTCAGTATCGACTATATGGATCCAGAAAAACGAGCAATTGGAAATTCAGTACAGGTTTTCTTTAATGATGGATCAAAAACAGAACGTTTGGCTATTGATTATCCAGTTGGACACCGAAGACGAAGAGAGGAAGGCATTCCCCTGCTGATTAAAAAATTTGAAAATAGCCTTTTAGATCATTTTGATCCTCAACAAGCTGAAAAAATAAATAAAGCATGTTCAGAGCAACAAAAGCTTGAGTCTATAATGGTTAAGGATTTTGTTGATCTCTGGGTCAAATGACATGAACCTTATTCAACAAAAACATCATACCCTCATAGTACATCTTGATGGTGACATTACCAATGCAATTGTAAGTGCAGGAAAAATTTTTGCACTACAACCCAATGAACGTATTTAACTCCGCAACTAATGAGAAAAAAATGAGTGAATCACAAGGGAAAAAATTAAGGATTGCCGTTGCTAAAAACAAACCACTTCAAATG
>MDTE01084270.1_pt1 | contig 13803 bp, 13 predicted proteins | sample 811231 | NCBI WGS metagenome assembly MDTE01 (sample SAMN05326651, study PRJNA326480) | marine metagenome | isolation source: seawater | place: Indian Ocean: Red Sea | collected 2010
ATTATTCCAGATGAGTATCCTCAGTTAAAACAAAGAGTCACTTTAAAATTTAGAAATTTAGATTTTAAAGAAACAATGAAATTAATGGGTAAAATTGGTGAAATAAATGTATTAGTTGGAGATGAAGTAGCAGGCGCAATTTCCGCAGAATTAATTGATGTGCCTTGGGATAAGGCTTTCCAAGCTTTATTAGATATGAAAAATTATGCCTCAGATGTGGATGTTTCAAGCAATTTAATTAGAATACATTCACCAGAAACTTTAACTTCACAAGAAACATATAAATCGGAGAGAGCACAAGCGGTTAAAAACAAAATTGAATTAGAAGATAGCGTGGATCCAATTTTTTCAGAGATCTTTAGATTATATTATATTTCTCCGTCACAAGCTAAAGCTACAATAGAAGAATTATTTACACAAAAATCTGGCGATAGCACATATACGCCTATACAAGTTACTGAAGAAATTACAACTAGATCAATTATTGTTAGAGGAAAAGAAAAAGATTTAGATGTTGTAGATAAAGTAATTAAAGAAATTGATATTAGAACAAAACAAGTTTTAATTGAGGCATTTATTGTTGAGGCAAACTCAGATTTTGAAAGAGCATTAGGTACAAGACTTGGTGGTTATTATAAAAGACAAGGTAAACAATTAGGTGGTGTTGCAGGAACAAGTTCGGCCGGTACATTTAGTTCTACAGATTCAGCGGCTTTAGGATCTACGACAGATGCAATAACTAATTTTGCAACTACTGGTGCTACGAGCGGAATAGGTATTTTAAGATCGACTGGTACAATGGCATTAAAAGCTGAGATTACAGCATTAGAGTCAATTGGAATGGGTAGAACCATATCAAATCCGAAGGTATTTACTTTAGACAATCAAGTAGCAACTGTTACTCAAGGTGAAGAAATTCCATATCAAACAATGTCAGAAGGAACTACATCAACCTCATTTAAAGAAGCAGCTTTAAAATTAGAAGTAACACCAAGTATTATTGGTGATGGAAATGTATTGTTAACCATTCAAGTCAATAACGATACACCAAACAGATCAGCATCTTCAGACGAACCACCAATAAACAAAATGGAAATTGTAACAAAATTATTAGTAGCAGATGGAGATATAGTTGTAATTGGTGGAATTAAGAAAAATAATGTAACTAATAGCAAAAGCCAAACTCCAGGTATTGGAAATGTACCGGTAATTGGTAATCTATTTAAAGGAAAATCAAATTCTGATAATTTAAATGAGTTGCTAGTATTTATTGCTCCAAGAATTTTATAATGATTAACATAAGTAGAGAGTCAGAAATAAATCTAATTAATATTTTGATAGATCAAGATATTATTTCAGGCAAAGATCTAGGAAACATTAAAAAAGTTTCAACGGAAGGTAAAAAATCCCAACTGGATGCTATTTTTGAACTAAAACTAACAGACGAGGAAAAAATTTTAGATCTTTTAGTAAAAGAACAATCTTTAGCAGTGGTTGATTTATCAACCATGCCTGTTTCAGAGGAAATAATGACTGTTCTACCTTCAAATTATGTTAACATGAATTTTATTGCACCATTTAAAGTTGAAGGCAATACACTTCATATAGCTATTCCAGACAGTTCTAAACTAAGCTTGATGAGAAACTTAAAAACAATCACAAAAAAAGAAATTGAATTACACGCAGCAAAAATTACAGATATTTCAACGTTTATTGATAAAATATTAAAAGAAGGTGGTGGTGAAACAACAATTGAGAGCATTCAACAAAAAAATAAAGAAAAAGTTCAAACTTTTGATTACGATGTAGAAGAAAATGTCGAAGTTTTAGAAGAAAAACCCGAGGAGGATATAGAAGCATTAGAAAATGAGTCAGAAGTAATTAAATTTTCTACAGCAGTTGTTGCAGAAGCTATCAAAGCAGGAGTGTCTGATATTCACATTGAACCTTATAGATTTACTTCAAGAGTAAGGTATCGTTTAGATGGAATGCTTCAAGAGCAAGAACATTTTGCTAAATTTTTACATTCGAATTATGGAGCTGTCGTAACAAGATTTAAGATTATGGGTAAGTTAGACATAGCCGAAAGAAGACTTCCGCAAGACGGAGCTATACCATTTAAAATTGATGGCAAAGTAGTTGATCTTCGTCTTTCAATATTGCCAACGGCAACAAACGAAAGAATTGTAATGAGGATTCTAAACAAAGATGCTGGCGACATTAGTTTGGAACAATTGAACTTTGACGAAAATGATTTAAAAAATTTGAGAAAAGCAATCCATGGAACACAAGGATTAATATTAGTTACAGGACCAACTGGTTCCGGTAAAACAACAACGCTTTATAGTATTCTAAAAGAAGTTTCTCAGCCTCATTTAAATATTTTAACCGCAGAAGATCCGGTTGAGTATGAATTAGATGGTGTGGGTCAGGTAGCAATTAGAGATGATATTGGCTACGATTTTGGTAGAGCTCTTAGATCATTTTTAAGACAAGACCCCGAGATAATTTTAGTTGGAGAGATGAGGGATAAAGAAACAGTTGATATCGGATTAAAAGCAGCTCTTACGGGTCACTTAGTATTTAGCACACTTCATACAAATGATGCGCCAAGTTCAATTACCAGATTGCAGAATATGGGTACACCGGATTATTTAATTTCAGCAGCTTGTTCATTGGTATTAGCTCAAAGATTAGCAAGAAAAACATGTACAGAATGTAGAGAACCAGATCCAGATGTAACACCAAAAATGTTAGCAGATTTTGGTTTTACAGTTGAACAAGCTTCAAGAGCAAAAGTATTTAGAGGTAAAGGATGTCCAAAATGTAAAGACAGTGGTTACAAAGGTCGAATGGGCATCTATGAGGTGCTTAATGTGACCAAACCAATTAAAGAAGCAATTTTAAGAAAAGCAACTACGCCAGAACTTAGAGAGATAGCTGTTCAGGAAGGGTTTAGAACTATGAGTGATATGGGTAGAGATATGATTTTATCTGGAGATTTGAATTTTAGAGAGTTCGACCGTGTACTTTCAATGGAATAATAAATGTCATCTGAAACATTTACATACAAAGGTATTTCAGCAGGAAAATATGTTGAAGGAGATATAGAAGCCATCAATCAAGAAGAAGCATCTTTTAAATTAAAAGAGCAAAAGATCATAATAACTAATTTAGTCAAAACAAAAAAGAAAGCTGTTGCTAAAGCAAAAAAGAAAGGTGGCGGTTTTTCATTTGGTAAGAAAAAAGTAAAACCAGAAGATGTTATGATTTTTTCAAAACAGTTTGCAACAATGGTAAAAGCTGGTTTACCGATACTTAATGTACTTTCAATGTTGAGAGATCAAATTGAGCACCCAACAATGAAAGAAATCATTGAAGACGTTAGAAAGAGCCTGGAAGGCGGTATTACTCTTTCAAAATGCTTTGAAAAATATCCTAAAATTTTTGACAACGTTTATATCAATTTGATTAAAGCTGGAGAGGCCAGTGGTAAATTGGATGTTTTCTTAATGAAATTGGTAGAGTCATTAGAAAAAAGAGAAAAGGTTAAAAAGAAAATTAAAGGAGCGTTAACTTATCCAGTAGTGATGTTTACTGTGGCAATCACAGTTATGGTATTCATGTTAGTTAAAGTTGTACCAGTATTTGCTGAAATGTATGAAGGAATGGGAGTTGCTTTACCCACACCAACAGCTGTAATTATGACTGCTAGTAATTTCATGAGAGGTACTGGCGGAATGATGACAGGTTTGATTAGTGCAATTTTGTTTGCAATATTTAAATACACGACAACAAAAATTCCAGCTATAAGATACAGATGGCACCAAAGAGTTTTAAAGATGCCAGTCTTTGGCGATATGATATTAAAATCATTGATTGCTAGAATATCTTTAATAATGGGAAACTTAAGTTCAGCAGGAGTAAACTTACTTGAAAGTATAGAAATCGCAAAATCGGTAAGTAATAATGATGTAGTAACTCAAGCTTTAGAAAATGTTAAAAAGGGAGTTTTTTCAGGAGATACTTTAACAAAACTTTTTTTGAAGGAACCAATTTTTCCACCTACTTTTAGTCAGCTAATTTCTGTTGGTGAACAAACAGGTAATTTGGATGAAATGTTTAATTCTGTTTCTTCTTATTATGAAGAAGAATTTGATACAGCTGTTGATAATATGTCAAGTTTAATTGAGCCAATAATGATTGTTTTCATGGGAACAATGATTGGAGGTTTGATGATAGCCATGTATTCACCTATCTTTAATGTTGGTGCAATTATTGGTGGATAAAAATTTATATTTTTTTTGTTAAAACTAAATGATTTATCCAAGGTTTTTCACCTTCTTTAAATACAACAGCGTCCATAATTTGTTGTATAAAAAAAGTGCCTAATCCCCCAGGCTTAACATCATCTATTTTTCTGTGTCTAACATTGTTTTTGTCAACCGCTCTACCTTTGTCAAAGAAACCTATCTCTAGTTCATTATCTTTTAAAGAAATTTTTATTTCCATTTTGTCAGAAGTATCTTCAATATCTTTATAAGCATGTTTAACAATATTTTGTGCAGCCTCTGCTATTGCTAAAACCAGTTCATCTTTTAAATCTTGATCTAATTGTAGCTTATCAAACACGTCTCTTGAAAAAGATCTTACATCTTTAAGACTTGCAGAATTTACTTGAAAATCTTTTTTTTCTGAAATTTGAGCCAAAGGTGAGTTCATTGTTATATTAATCTAGGTTTAAAATTTGCTCCAATTTTGCCATCATGATTACTTTTAAAACTGACTTACTTATTTCTTTAAGTATAACTTTAGTTCCAAGTTCTGTTGCTTTCTGGTGACTTTCTATTAATACCGATATTCCTGATGAGTCCATGTATTGAACTTCTTTAAGGTTTAAATGAACTTCTTTTTTTGCCTCGATTAAAGGCATTATAATCTCTTTTGCTTTTTCAGTCACATCCATGTCTATTTCACCGTCCAGATGTACTGTTGATATATTGCCTTCCTCAGTTACTTTATATGACATAAACCACTATATTTATTATATTTTCGATAAAATCAACACTTTTTACAATCTATGATTGACCCAATTTGAATAGATGTAATATACTGTAAAAAGTATTAATTGATATAAACTAATTTATAAAACAATATAAATATAAAAGAGGAAATATGAATAAACAAAAAAATAAAGGTTTTACTCTAATCGAACTATTAGTTGTTGTTGCGATTATAGGAATTCTTGCAGCTGTTGGCGTAGTTGCTTATTCAGGTTATACGGCAGGTGCAAAAAAACAAGCAGCTAAATCAAATCAAGCTGCAGTCGTTAAATATATAGCAGCCGAATTACAAAAATGTAACTTAGGTGAATCTGAAGCTATGGGAGGAAATCTTAAATGTAATAATAAAGCAGGTTCAAATGTAGCAACACAATCCGCTACAGCTTTAGGAGATTTTAAAAATCCTTACAGTACCTCGAATCCAGCAGTTACTTCATCAGGAACTTCTACTTCTGATAGTGATGTTGGATACACAAGAGTTATCGCAACAAATAATACTACATTAACAATATCAACATGCTTTACTACTTCGTGTGGTAAAAATACAAATGTAAGTACTAATACTGTAACAATAGAATAATTATATTGAACAACTCTTTTATGACCACCAAAAGCTCTGGGTTTACACTCATAGAGCTTTTAGTGGTGGTTGCTATTTTAGGAATAATAGCTGCTGTTGGAATAGCTAGTTACAATGGTTATGTTGCTGGTGCAAAAAGAAAATCAGCAGAAAATGTAATGCAACAAATTTCTTTAGGTCAAACAGAATATTATTCAGATAATGGCATGTATTATCGTAATAGTACTGGATCAAATTGTAGTCCAAGCTCGGCTACATCAACAAATATAGAAACTAACTTATTGGGTGGGTCAGACAATATTACTGATGAAATGGGTTATCAATTATGCATAGCAGATGATGCTTCGAATTATATAATCATAGCAGAAGAAACTGGAGGAAGTTGTACAGTTAAAATGACCGCACTTAATGTTATCACAAGGACTAACTGTTAAATATTTTATGAATTTTGATAATTTAAAAGAACAGTTGATTAAATTATTTGATGGCAATCTTTCAGATAAATGTAAAATTTATCTAACCGCAAGTTTAGTATGGATAATATTTATTGGCTATCTGACTTGGTGGAATGGACTGAAAAGTCCATTATTAGACAAATCTTTTAGATGGGACGAATGGTTTTGGTTTGGGATAGTTCCTGCAACCTCTCCATATCTTTTTTATTTTATTTGGAAAAAAAGGGATTAACCCTAATTCATAAAAAAAAATATAATAATTTTGTTTTATGTTTAATTCTGCATTATGCTAAACCATTATGGAAAATGTTGATCTAGACTCTGTAAAATCATTTGTTGATACTCTTTGGGTAATTGATTGTGCAATTCTTGTTTTTATTATGCAAGCTGGTTTCATGTGTATGGAATCAGGTCTCTCAAGATTTAAAAACAGTATAAATGTTGCATTAAAAAATGCTGCTGATTTTGGTGTATCAGTAGTGATTTTTTGGCTTTTTGGCTTTGGAATAATGTTTGGTACTAGCTACAAAGGATTATTTGGAACAGATTTGTTTTTCTTAAAAACAGACATAGCTGAATGGATGACTTACTTTGTTTTCCAAGCCATGTTTGTAGCAACAGCAGCTACAATTATTTCAGGTGCCGTAGCTGAAAGAATGAAATTTGTAGGATATTTACTCATAACAATTCTAGCAACAGGACTAATTTATCCTTTGGTTGGTCATTGGGCTTGGTCATCAAATTATTTAGCAAATATGCAAGGTGCTGAAGCTCAATTATTAATAGCAACCAAAACTACAAGACATACCGGCTGGTTATCTGATATGGGATTTGTAGACTTTGCTGGAAGCACAATTGTTCATTCAGTTGGTGGCTGGATAGCTTTGTCAGCAGTTTTAATTTTGGGACCAAGAATAGGAAGATATTCTGAAGCTAATAAAGGAAAGTTTACCGGATCTAGTTTTCCGCTTGCTGTTCTAGGAACATTAATACTTTGGTTTGGATGGTTCGGTTTCAATGGTGGAAGCAATGGTGCAATGGATGACGCCGTACCATTAATACTAATTAATACTTTTCTTGCAGCTGCATTTGGTTTGTTAACAGGATTAACTACTTCATTTATAATATATAAAAAACCAGATGCTTTTTATGTAATTCTTGGGCCTTTGGCAGGATTGGTTGCAATTACAGCTGGATGTAATTCAATGACATCTCTTACTGCTATTTTTGTTGGAATGATTGGATCACTGATTGCAATTGGTGTTAATGAATTATTAAATAAATTTGAAATTGATGATGTCGTAGGAGCTATTCCAGTTCATTTAGCTGCGGGAGTATGGGGAACTTTAGCTGTTGGGTTTTTTTCAAATTTGGAAATTCTTGATACAGGTTTAACTAGATGGGAACAAATTAAAGTTCAATTTATTGGAGTAACATCTATTGGATTATTTGCATTTTTAGGCTCATACATTTTATTAAAAATATTAAATTTTTTTTATCCTTTAAGAGTAAGTCCTTTACATGAAGAGCTTGGTTTAAATATTGCTGAGCATAACGCAACATCAGTCGAACATGACTTAATTGCAATTCTAGACAAACAATCTAAAACAGAAGATTTAACCATAAGAGGACCGCAAGATCCTTTTACTGCCGGTGGAGTAATTGGTCTTTATTACAATAAATTGATGAATAAATTAGAAAGTAGCGAAGCTCAAAAAGAAAAATGGAGAAGTAGAATATCGAATGAAGTTAAACTTGCGGTAAAAGTTCAAGAGAATTTTTTACCTAAAAGAAATTTAGATAATTATCCTGTAAGCGGAATAAACATTTCAGCAAGAGAAGTATCTGGTGATTTTTTTAGTTTCTATCCGCACAATGAAAGTGTTTATTTTATAATAGCTGATGTTGCGGGAAAAGGTATTCATGCGGGAATGGTTATGGCAAAAGCTTCAACTTTATTTGAAATAATGGCCAGAGACCAGGTTGATCCAGATGAAATGATGTTTCATATGAATAATGATTTGTTTGCAACAAAAACTGGAGGAATGTTTGTTACTTCAATTCTTGGAGATTATAATATAGTTAAAAATGAAATACGTTGGGTAAACGGAGGTCATCAACCTGCAATAATTAGAGACAATGCAGGAAACTACCAAAAATATGAGTCAAATTCGCCACCGCTTGGTGTTGTTAATCAAAAAGAGAAATCAGTCTACAAGATAAATAAAAAACAATTAAATGACCATAGATTTTATGCTTTTACAGACGGATTATCAGAAAGTTTTGATAATAAAGGTGAAGAAATTGGAATCGATGGTTCAATAAAAATTATAGAAAATAATTATAATGAAAGCTTAGAAAAACAATTATCTAACATAACAAAAGAAGTTATTAAAAATGCGGGCGACAATAAACTAAACGACGATTTAACGATTATTTCAGTAGGAAAATGAAATTAAGAATAATTATTATTTTATCATTTTTTTTTCTATCTATTTTAAAAGCAAGTGCTTTTGAAGACCCACCTTTTAGAAATATTACGGTACATGCAGAGCCAAAAAAATATAAAGAAATTACATTTTTAGACCAAGAAAATAAAATTTTAAAATTAAGTGATTTTAATAGCAAATTTCATATATTAAATTTTTGGGCAACTTGGTGTGCCCCTTGTAAGATAGAAATGCCATCTTTAGATGAACTGAATAAAATTAAGGATTTTACCGTATACCCAATTAATCTTGAAGGAGAGAATAAAGACAGAATTCAAAAATTTTATAACAGTTTAAATATTAAAAATTTGTCTTTTTATTTTGATGAAGATATAAATTTAGTTAAATTATTTTCATTAAGAGGGATCCCAACGACAATAATTTTAGATAAAGAAAGACAAGAAATAGCAAGAATTATTGGAGAAGTGGATTTTTCCGACGAAAAATTTATAACTTGGTTAAAAAGCTATTATAATTAAACTTAATTTGGACATAAAATTAATTTCAAAAGCAAAATTAACAAGGTAGAATTATTAAATTAAAAAGGAGTTGATATGCTTAGATTAAAAAAAATAATTTTAATACTTTCTTTTTTATTATTTGGCACTTCAGTATATGCAGCTGAGTCAATGGTTGGTCAAGTGAATGGCATGATGTGTATAAAATGTCAAAAAATGGTAACAACGAAATTGATAGAAGTAAGTCCAACAGCCCATGTTAAAGTTTCATGGCCTGAAGGTGTAGCAATATCTGCATTTGAAGGTGAATCAAATTTATCAGAGCAAGAATTTAAAGATGCTATTTTAGGAACAGGTTTTGAAGTAGTTAAAGTCGTTAAAGCAGATAAATTCATTGATGATGCCGGAGAAGCTAGAAAGTTAGTTGATTAAAAAAAATTCAATCTATGACTGAAGCGGATACTTTATCGCTAATTAATGAGCTTCAGTCAAAGATTGACAAACTTCCAACTAAAGGCACTTTAAAAGCATTAGAGTTTCGTTTAGATGCAATATTACAAGCTAACCTAGATACATTTTGGTTATTAGTCTGTGCAATATTAGTTTTTTTGATGCAGTCAGGATTCATGTGTTTAGAATCCGGGTTATCAAGAAATAAAAATAGTATTAACGTAGCGCTAAAAAACGTAACTGACTTTGGAATAGCGGTTGTAACTTTTTGGGCGTTTGGTTTTGCATTAATGTACGGAACAAGCGTAATGGGCTTGTTTGGAAATAGATTTTATTTTTTTACTACTCATGTAGCCGGATATCAAACATACTTTGTTTTCCAAGCAATGTTTGTTGCAACTGCTGCAACAATTATTTCCGGTGCTGTTGCTGAAAGATTAAGATTTTTCTCTTATGTAATAATCACATTTGTTACTTCAGGTTTTTTGTATCCTATAGTGGGACATTGGGCTTGGGCGTTTAATTTTGATAATCCGACCGAAAAATTTGGTTGGCTTGGAAAAATGGGCTACATAGATTTTGCAGGTGCTTCAGTAGTTCATTCAGTTGGAGGATGGGTTGCTCTTTCAGTTTTACTTATAATTGGAAATAGAACAGGAAGATTTAGAGAAGGTGCTAAGAAAACTTTTCAAGGAAGTAACACACCAATGGCCGCATTAGGCGCATTAATTTTATGGTTTGGTTGGTTTGGTTTTAACGGCGGAGCTAATGGTGCAATGGATCTAAAAGTACCATTGATATTAATTAATACTTTTTTATCAGCTTCATTTGGTTTGATTTTTTCAAGCATAATGGGCGTATTAATTATGAAAAAGCCAGAACCATTATTTATGATTACCGGTCCTCTTGCCGGATTAGTATCCATCACAGCTGGTTGTGCTCACGTAAATCCTTCAGAAGCAATTTTAATAGGAAGTATTGGAGGAATAGTGTCTGGTTCAACAATAGTGTTGTTAGATAAATTTAAAATTGATGATGTTGTTAGTGCAATTCCGGTTCATTTAGCATCTGGAATTTGGGGAACCTTGGCAGTTGCTATTTTTGGAAATTTTGAAATGATGGGAATTGAAAAAACAAGATTTGAGCAATTAATTATCCAAATAATTGGAATAGTAAGTATAGGTGGCTTCTGTTTTTTTTCATCTTTTGTAATATTTAAATTAATAAATTTAGTTTTCCCTTTGAGAGTGGGTAAAATTGAAGAGGAACTAGGTTTAAATATATCTGAACATAATGCATCAACAGATACTCACGAATTGTTAGAAGTATTAACAAAACAAGCTAAGTCTGAAGATTATTCTATGAGGGCTCCTCAAGACCCTTTTACTGACAGTGGAATAATTGGAACTCAATACAATGTTTTAATGGATAGGTTGGAACAATCAGAAAAACAAAAAAACAAATGGAAAAACAGAGTTTCTAATGAAATTAAACTAGCTATGAATGTTCAAAAAAGATTAATGCCAAATAGAGATTTATCAAATTATCCAATTTATGGATTAAATATTCCTGCTAGAGAAATTTCAGGTGATTTTTACGATTTTTATCTTCATGATGATCAAGTTTATTTTACGTTATCAGATGTATCTGGCAAAGGTGTCAATGCCGGTATGGTAATGGCAAAAGCTATAACTTTATTTAAAATATATGCTAGACAAAAATTTAAACCTAATGAAATCTTACTGGAAATGAATAATGATTTAATACAAACAAATCCACCAGGAACATTTATTACATCGATTGTAGGAAGTTATAATTTAACTACAGATATAATTGAATTAGCCAACGCCGGCCATCAACCTGCACTATTAAAACAAGGAGATGATTTTACAGAATTTGGTTCTTCGTCGACTCCCTTAGCAGTAATGAAACAAAAAAATTTAGATGTTTATAAACTTGAAACTTTTAAATTAAATGGAGGAAGAATTTATTGTTATACAGATGGATTTTCTGAGTGTTTAGATGAAAATAACGAAGAAATTGGAATCGAAGGAGTTAAAAATTTAATAAAAACACACTCTAATTCATCATTAAAAAAAGAACTTGAAAATGCAACAGAAGAAATTAGACAAAAAAGTCTAAAAAAAGAATACCAAGAAAAAGGCATCAAGGAAAACAATGATATCCTTGATGATGATTTGACAATCATTGGAATTGGAAAATAAAGGTTTATTTTAAAGAATAATTTATAAGCCCGCGGTTAAATAGCATCTATAAATATTGATATCTAAATCTATATTTCTCTTATGGATGAAAAAATTTTAAAAATAGGCATAATTGGAGCAGGAATACAGGGTGTTTGCTCTGCTTTGTTTCTTCAAAAAAAAGGCTATCATGTAACTTTATTTGATCGTAACGAGCCTGGAAATTCAGCATCTTATGGAAATGCGGGACACTTTTCTCCTTATGCATCTGTTCCATTGAATAGACCTGATGTAATTACAGATGTTCCTGCAATGTTGTTTAGCTCTAGAGGACCACTTGCATTAAGATGGAACTATGTTCACAAAATGATTCCATGGTTCTTAAGATTTTTATTAAACTGCCGAAAAGATAAAATGATTCATACAGCTAAAAGTATGCATCAAATCTTAGATCAATCACTACCAGCTTTTGATGAATTATTTGAAGAAATAAATCTAGAAGGATTAGTTGAAAGCAATGGAGTTCTTTATATTTGGACAGATAAAAATTTAAAAAGTAGAGAACTTGAAATTAAAATGAGAGATGAGCTGGGCGTTAAACAACAAATATTAAACCAAAAAGAAATTCATGATCTTGAACCAAACATAAAACCTTTTTATCACGGAGGTGTTTTCTATGATTATGCAAGACATACAAAAAATCCAAAAAAAATATTAACTAAATTATTTGAAAATTTTCTAATCAAAGGAGGAAAGTTTTTAAAACTAAACATAAATAATTTAAATTTTGACGGAGAAAAACCTGTTATTAGATCAGAGACACAAAGATTTATTTTTGATAAACTAGTTGTATCGTGCGGGGCATTTTCAAAAAAATTAACCGATCAACTTCATGAAAAAATTCCATTAGACACTGAAAGAGGATATCATGTTCATTTTAAAGATTGTGAACATTTAATTTCAAGACCAGTAGTTTATGCAAATAGAGGTTTTGGCATGACACCAATGGAACAAGGTTTAAGAGTTGTTGGTACAGTCGAATTTGGAGGACTCGAAAATGCATTATCTAAATCTAGAATTAAAAATCTAATTTTAAATGCAAAAGACATGCTGGATGGATTACCAGAGCATAAAGATGAATGGTTAGGTTTTAGACCATCTTTGCCAGATTTTTTACCTGTAATAGGCCCGTCAAAAAATTATAAAAATGTTTTTTACTCATTTGGACATCATCATTTAGGGTGGACTTTGGGAGCTATATCTGGAAAAATAGTATCTACAATGATCGCCAATGAAAATACAAATTTAAATCTTAAACCTTACAGTTCTTTAAGATTTTCTTAAATTTAGTGGAAAAAAATATATAAATAACATTTAATTATAAAATCATGATTGGAATTTTAGGTGGAATGGGAACTCAAGCAGGCTTAGATTTTTGCAATAAACTTGCTTTGATTAATAGAGGAAAAACAGATCAACAGTATCCACTTTTTATTTTGTATAACAAATCAAATATTCCAAAAAGACCAGAGAATATTAAAAAATATTATAACGTTCTTAAAAGTTTGACCAAGGGTATTTTGTTGCTTCAAAAAAACAATTGTAAATTTATTGTTATGCCCTGTAATACGGCACACTATTGGTATGATGATTTGCAAAAAAAAATAAAAATTCCTATATTAAGCATGCCAAAACAGGTTTATCTGTACACTAGAAAACATTGTAAAAAAAATTCAAAAATAGGCATACTGTGTACAGAAGCAACTTTAAAAACAAAAGTTTACAACAAATATTTTGATGAAAATTATAAATTAGTTAGTCCAAAAAAATCTTTACAAAAACTTAGTGTTAATAAAGCAATAAAATTTGTAAAAATGGGAAAAATTAAATTAGCAGAAAAAGCAATTAGACCTGCAGTAAATGAACTCATTAAAATGAAATGCAAAAAAATAATACTTGGATGCACCGAATTGCCCATAGCAATTTTTGCATATCAATCTTTTAAAAAAATTGTAAAATCAAAAATTTTTATTGACCCAAATTTATTATTAGCCAACGTTTCTATGAAAAAATATCTTAGAAAATAAAAATTTAATTATTAAAA
>MDTE01020558.1_pt1 | contig 13802 bp, 9 predicted proteins | sample 811231 | NCBI WGS metagenome assembly MDTE01 (sample SAMN05326651, study PRJNA326480) | marine metagenome | isolation source: seawater | place: Indian Ocean: Red Sea | collected 2010
TAATTCGATATAATTGGCTAGAAAAACTATTTAAAGAAAATCCAATCCTGATTGATTATAATAAAAAGAAAAAAGAGTCATTTACTGAAAGAGTTGACAAATACTTAACTCACCCAATTATAGGGACAGGGCTATTTCTAGGACTGCTATTCTTAATATTTTGGAGTCTTTTTAAATTTGCTGAGTATCCGATGATGTTTGTTGAATTTATTATGGGATCTATAAAAGACTTCACCTTTAATATAATGAGTGATGGTCTACTGAAAGACCTGATGATAGATGGAGTTCTATCTGGAATAGAGGGAATTGTTATTTTTATTCCCCAGATCCTAATCTTAATGTTTAGCCTGAAATTTTTAGAAGATTCAGGATATATGGCAAGAGCTTCATTCCTAATGGATAGATTTATGTCTAAAATCGGACTGCATGGAGGGTCCGTATTACCTTTAATGAGCGGTTATGCATGTGCAATCCCTGGAATTATGGCTGCACGTACTATTGATGACTGGAAAGAGAGATTAATCACAATCCTAGTTCTTCCATTAACTAGTTGCACTGCAAGACTTCCTGTTTACATTATTATGATAACAGCCTTTATAGAAGACACGACAACGCAAACATTATTATTTATGCTAATGTATTTTTTAGGAACAATAACCGCTATTATTGTAGCTAAAATTTTAAGTATTTTTTTAAAGGAGAAAAAAAACCCTTCTTTTATAATGGAGCTACCATCATACAAAATTCCAATTTTCAAAACCCTATTTATCGATGCTTATAGTAAAACTAAAGCATTTGTAGTAGATGCTGGTAAAATTATTTTTGCTATATCAATTATTTTATGGGTACTCGCTAGTTTTCCAAAAGATTCAAATAATGATATTGAAATTGAAAATTCTTATGTTGGCTCTATAGGCAAAACCATTGAACCTATAATAGAGCCTATGGGATTTGACTGGAGAATCGGAATCGGTTTAATCACCTCTTTTGCAGCTCGTGAAACATTTGTAGCAACTATGAATATGACTTACACAGACCTTGATGAAGAAGATAATGACGGCTTAAAAGAAAAATTGAAAAAAGATTACACACCTCTTATCGCTCTATCAGTAATGGTTTTTTATGTTTATGCAGCACAATGTATGTCTACTTTCGCAATTGTAAAAAGAGAAACCAATACTTGGAAATGGCCCGCCTTCATGATAATTTATATGACACTACTAGCCTATGTTGGCTCTACCTTAGTATTTCAAGTAGGCTCATGGATAGGATACTCATGATTGAATATATAATAATATCAATATTATTCACACTATCAGCGATATACTTTGTGAAGTATATCTATAATCTAATACACCCCTCACAAAAACAATCTTGCAACAAATGCACGCTTGCTAATAAATGAAAAGTGTAATACTAACTAAATACGGTCCCCCTGAAGTATTAAAAGTAAAAGAATTTGATACTCCTGAGCCCTCTAGCAATGAAGTACGAATTAAAGTACACTACGCTGGAATTAATTTTGCTGAAATTATGGCTCGAATGAAGCTTTATCCAGGAGGGCCAAAGCCTGGATCAACTCTAGGTGGTGAGGTAAGCGGAATTATCGAAGCTATGGGGCAAGATGTGAAGGATTTAAAAATTGGGCAAAAAGTAATGGGACTATCTCTGAATGGAAGTTATAGCTCTCATGTATGTATGGATTCAAACTCTATCATACCTTTACCTGACAATTTTAATCTTGATGAAGCTGCAGCATTTCCAGTTATATATATCACTGCATATATGATGATGTTTGATTTAGGAAACCTTCAAGATGGAGATACTTTTTTAATTCATGGAGCAGGCGGGGGTGTTGGAACAGCTGCAATCCAATTAGCTAAAACAAAAAATGTTAAAATAATAGGAACTTCATCATCCTGGAAACATAGCAAACTTATAGATATGGGCGTAGATAAGTGTATTGATTATAACACAGATAATACAGAACAAGAAATCATGAACTTTACAAATGGAAAAGGAGTTGATTTGGTGATTGATCCAGTAGGTGCTAAAAATTGGAAATTAAGCTATAAGTGCCTTGCAAGGATGGGAAAACTCATCATCTATGGGGACCAGAACTTAGTTAAAGGGGAAAGGCTAAACCCTTTTGTCGCGATGAAAGAACTTTACTCTATGCCAAAGTATCGCCCTATGGATTTAATGGCTAATAATAAAGTAGTAATGGGTTATCATTTAGGAAGATTTAAAGGACATGAATGGAAGGTAAAAAGATCTATTGATAACCTAATCGACCTCATAAACAAAAATGATATACACCCTGTCATTGATAGCAAGTTTTCATTCAATGAAGCTCCAGAAGCACACCGACACATTCAAAATCGTAAAAATTTCGGGAAAGTTCTACTAGACTTTACTAGTGCCTAGTTATCAAGAACTAAATTAATAACTAGCAGAACATCTAATATATTTAATATTCCATCTTGATTAAGATCTGCAGAGTATAATTCACACTCTGGAATACCTGTATCAGAAAGAACTAAATTAACTGTCAAAATAACATCCAACACATTATAAATATTATCTTGATTTAAATCTCCAATAACCCAATCTCCACATGCATCTCCATTAACTGTCAAAGTTATTGGAACATAAACATAAGGCTGCTGAAAATCATTTGTTTCTAGCACCATTTGATACTCATAAACACCCTCTTCAAGATTATTTGCATCAAATAAAAGCTCAAGCACTAAAGATCCTCCCGGAGCAAGACTACTTTCAGAAATTTCAAGATCAAGCCATGAAGGGAAACGATAAATTAAAGCAGATAACTCATCGTGAGCAAAAATAGAATTATAACTTAACTGAGTTCCAAGCGAACCATCAGAATTCTGCACTCCAATTGTTGCAGATGAAGCATCTCCTAGCATCGATCTATAATTAAATCTTATATCTCCGCTACTATATAAAACCATTTGAAAGTCATAGTTACTACCTTCAAAGTTTGTAGGCCAGTGATCTACACTATCAAACCAAACAACTGCTTTATCACTCATCGATGAATACTTAATCAAACCATTCCCAGAACTGTTAGAATCGTTAACAGGATTCAAATCATCCCAAAAGCCAAAAATTGCATTTAAGGGCGCTTGAGAATTAGGTAGCGATAGATTATCCCATCCAGTATTGTCTGCTCCAAACCCAAGCCAACCATTAGAGTTTACAATAAAGGATGAAAAAGAATTTTCGTAAAACGGAAAATTAAAATTTAAATCAATTGATTGCTCTGATGCATAATCATTATGAAGCATATTTAAAGTTTGATAATCAGATGTAATATCAATCCACTCATAACTTAAATCATTATTATCAGAATTAATTGATTGGTAAGATTCTTGATCGATAGAAAATAGCAGATCTGCTTCACCTGTATTAACAATAACAAATTCTTCAGAAGTATTACCTCCAGAGGAAAGCTCGACATCAAACCCTGCCACATCAATAAAAATCTCTGGAGAATTCAATAAGTTAAGTACAGATTGATAGGCATTTACTCTCCCATAACCAGTTTCATTGTCAAATCCAGGACTTCCAATATCATCTGCATTCATTTGCATTATTGTTCTAACTTGTTCTGGAGTCATATTTGGAGCAACAGATAATATGAGTCCTGCAATTCCTGCGGCATGAGGACATGCCGAAGATGTTCCATTGAATGTTGAGGTGTATCCACCAGAACTTGTTATTGTGTTAATTCTTACACCTGGAGTAACGAAGTCTAGATCAGAGCCATAATTACTTCCCCAATAATTCTCTCCATCACAGGAACCTGTATTCTTTCTCTCATTACATGGAGACATTGCACCAACTGCAATACAGTCATCATAATGAGCTGGATAACTTATTGTTCCATTATTATCATTCCCAGAAGCTGCAAAAACTACTGTCCCAGCATCAACCGCATATGAAACAGAATTATCCAAATAAGAATTATAACCTCCGCCACCTAAACTCATGCTAATAATTTGAACCCCTGCCGCTGCAGTCTCTTGAATTGCAGCTGCAATAACCGTGTCTTCTCCATACCCGTCATCACCTAGTACTTTGACAGGCATAACGCTACAATCCCAACAGCCTCCAGCTATTCCTGAATTATTATTTCCTTTAGCTGCTGCAATTCCAGCACATGCAGTTCCATGCCCTTGGATATCGCTAGGGTTATCATCTTGATAAACATAATCATAACCAGGAACCAACCTTCCCTGTAATTCAGAGTGCTCATTAACTCCAGTATCTAATATTGCAATAACAATAGATGGATCTCCGGTTGTAATATCCCAAGCTAAATCTGTATCCGTATCACAATCAGGAGTTCCAACACTTCCTCCAGAAGCGCTATTTGCTTGGCCATAATTATCATGGGCCCACTGATCAGAATAATATGGATCATTAGGCGTAAAATATGCTTCCTTTATAAAAACAGGCTCAACCAAATCAATGCCTTCAATTAATTCTAACCTATTTTTAATATCATAAAAATCAATTTCATTATCAAACCTTAAAACATAGTAAAGATGTAAAAAATGCTTATACTCTAAATTTCCAAAATTATCATTATTAATAAATAAAGGTCTAAATTCTAAAATATCTAAAGATTTAAATTCTGAAGATAATGCTAGTAGCTCTCTTAGCTCAAAAGGTTTTTCAAATCCTAACTTAGGAGCAATTTCACTATCAAGTTTTATAACGATTTTATTTTCAATAACATCATAGCCATCAACTTGATTAAAAGAAAATGCCATAGTTACTATAAAAGCACATAATAATATATTTATTTTTTTAATCATCTATTAACCCCATTTATCATAAAATATTTCAATAATAATCTAAAAAACCCAATTGATTATTTTTATATCAAGATGTAACAATTATGGTCTTTTTCTAATAACAAAGAAAATTCCGATTAGTGATACAATTCCACCAATAATAGTATAATGCCAATTACTAGGAATCAATTCATTGCTCATTGATAAAATAGGGAATAAAATTCCCCCTATAATAAGTGCAATAATTGGCTCTGCCAAAGGAACAGCAGCAACAATTGTAGGCTTAACATATTTTAAAGAATAATAAAATGCATTATGACCTACAATAGTAGGGATTAATCCAAGATAAGCAAATCCTGAAAATAAAAACACATGATTATTGCCTGGAATAATATCCTTATCTAAAAAAACTAAAAGAAGGAATAATGTGGCTGCTGCTGAAGTATATAGGGTCCTAGTATATACTATTGTACTCTCAGACTTCCGAACTCTTTCAGAAATAAGAAAACTAATAGCTAAAATTAAAGAGCAAAGTAAGGCAAACATATTTCCAAGCATATCATTATCTTTCGGAGCTCCTAAAAAAATTATAAATGCTCCAAATAAGGCACAAAATAATCCCAGATAAACACTGCGATTAAATGTTCTTTTAAGAATATATATCTCTAGAATAAGTGTAAATACAGGGGTTAGCGTACCAAGGAAAGTAGCATTTGCCATTTGAGTTAAGTCAAGGGCTATAAAAAATAAAGCAAAATGTAACCCTAAAAAAAATCCAGATAGAATAGACTTTTTAAAATTTTGAAAATCTTTAAAACTTCCCTGACTTTTAAAAAAAGAAAATAGCCAAATTATTATTGATGCAAAAGCCATCCTCCAAAATGCTAGCATTACACCTTCAACCTCATTACTTTGATTTAATATTTTTGCAGCAACAGGAGATGTGCTTACTGCAATCATTGCTAGAAAAAGGATTAAAGATATGTTGATTCTATTGCTTGAACTCATTTAATTCTAATATAAAATATTCAGATTGTGATTTGATTAACATTTTTAAATATAATACATAGATAAATTACTTTATGATGTTTGGAATCAAACCTAAAACTTGTGATGATTATAAAGATATTGTTCAGATAGATAACAAAGAGCAGGCTATTAAATATTTTTCAAATAAATTAAAATTGGACAAAAAAAAGTTGTTAAAAATATATCAGGTATGTCTGGTGCGTCATTAACTGCTAATCTAATATAAGATTAACAATTAGAACTACATCTTGTACATTTAAAAAACTATCTTGATTCATATCTAACCAGAATAACTGATTTTCAGTAGGTGTATCAATCGATAAAATAAAATTAACCAATGTGACAACATCTAAAACATCAATGGAGCCATCAAAATTACTATCTCCTAAGTAAGATCCACTAAATCCAGTATCACATGCCCACTGAGAGTTCCCACAATCATTATAGCTCTCAATACAATAATTGTAAATAATCCCAGCCTCAGCATATGTATCTATATACTCTAAATCTTGATGCGGGTACACTAAACTAATCCAAGCATCATCTCTATAAATTCTATAACCATCAACATAGTCAGATCCACTCCAAGTAACTTGTACTTGATTAAGCTGCTCTCCATTCTCAGCATAAACATTAGATACAGAATTAGGGGCATTTTTTAAAGATCCAAGGTCACAAACCCAGTCTGAGTTACTGCAGCCATTCAATGTTTCAATACAATACTCATGCTGAACGCTATCATCTGCTGAATAATCTATTAATGATGTTTCCTCTAAATTATCTGTTTCAAATATTAAATCAGAGTCTCTATAAACTCTAATTAAATCAGTTTGAGAATTAGGCTCAAGCTCCCAATTGATTTCTATATTAGAACAATCTTGCTGGTCTTCAGCAATTAAGGATAAAGCACTCTGAGTTTCTATGCAGCTATAAAAAAAATCAAATCGAACAAAATCAATTACATAATTATCCTCAGAGCCAATTGTTGGCATTAAAATTCCTTGATTAAATATATATGGGACAATAAAAGTATTGTCTGTATAGTTAATGCTAAGTTCATAATCATTAGACCAACTATTATTATCATCTTTTAGGCCCATATATGTTTCAGACCACAAAGGTAAGTCATCACATTGAGCCCCTCTTACAGTCACTCGAATCTCTTGAATATAATCATAATAAGGCGGAGTAAATGCCCACCAAGCCTCTCCATAGTAATCAAATGGATTATACCAACTTTCATCATAACCTAATTTAACACAATCATCAGATTGATTATCAATACAGGCACATGTATACTCAATTGCTTCATCACTAGAATATGTGCCATAAGTATTATTCCCTTGCTTAGTCTCAGTCCAATAAAGCCTATTATCATCTGGGGGGCTATATTCATCATTTAGAACTATAAGATGCTGAAAATCTAAGAGCTCTTGAATCTGATTGAGGTAGCTAGATGAAATGATTCTATGATAACTAGCGGGCCCATTTATAAGCTCAAGATTAGGAAAATTCTCATCAATAATTTGATACAAACTATCATTTTTTAAATTTAATTGAATTAAGCTTAAATCCTGATCTCCATTTTCTGCCATACCATCTAATCTGCCTGAAGGTATGAAATTTCTTTCAATCATATCTTGCTGAGCAGTCAGTATAGAAATAGTTAAAAAGGAAAAATATATAATATTATTTTTAATTCTATTCATTTTCTATTTCAATGTATTAATAACTCCTCTTATGTGCAAGAAAAATTAACACAAATTCGTCACTATTTAATAACAGGACACTAAAAATAAGGAGCCCACCCAATGACATATTTTATACTATTTATTACCATAATATCGCTATCCCTCTCAAACTCAAACACAAACGATATAAGCTTAACAGTTATTGAAGATCAAAAAAATCTAAAGCAATCAATAAAAATTCAAGAAATTAAAGCAGGAACATTAGTTAGAAAAATATCCGGAACAAATGAATATGAATTAATCCCTCAAATTGAAACAGACGTTACAATTGATATACAAGGAATGGTTAGCAGCACAATCATGGATCAAATCTATATTAACAACTCTGATAAACCTATAGAAGCTATGTACGTATTCCCTCTTAATCATCATGCAGCAATTCATGATATGTACTTTATAATTGATAATAGAATTGTTAAAAGTAAAATTGAAGAAAAAAAAGAAGCAAAAAAGCAATACAATCAAGCAAAGCAAGAAGGAAAGAGAGCATCTCTCCTAAAACAAGAAAGGCCCAATATGTTTACTCAATCAATTGCCAATATTATGCCTAATGATACTATTATGGTTAGAATTAAGTATGTTGAGGAATTAAAATATGAAAATCAAGAATTTGAATTACGATTACCTCTAGCAATAACCCCACGATATACCATGGGCGGAGTAGAATCAAAATTTGATATAAAAGATGGTACTATAAAAAAAACATCAACAAGTGTTGAGAAGGCTAAGGATATACAGCCTCCATTTACTCCTCCTAGTATTGAAGCCTCTAAAGGCGTTTCTATTAATATAAATCTAGATGGAGGTATCCCTGTTGAAAACGTATCTTCTTCTCACCAAATTATTGAAAAAAAAATCAGCCCCAATAAAAGACAAATCAAACTTAAAAATGGTCGAATTACACCAGACCAAGATTTTACTTTAAAATATAGAATAGGAAGTAAAGATGAAGCTCAGGTAACTACTTTTATATCAGAACAGGATGGAGAAGACTACTATATGATTATGGCAATTCCTCCAGATCCTAAAAAAAATAAAGAGTATATCCCTAAAGAAATGACATTTGTATTGGATGTATCAGGATCGATGAATGGCAATAATATAAAATATGCCAAACTATCACTTTTAGAATCGTTAGATAAGCTAAGTCCGAAGGACTATTTTAATATTATAGCATTTGATGATAAAACGTATCAATATCAATATAATCCAATCCCGGCTACAGAAGAAAATGTATTAGATGGAATGGACTTCATTAATAATATAAAAGGTGGAGGTGGAACCAATGCTCTTCCTGCGCTTGCATGGGCATTAGATGAGCACCATAACCCTGACTTCATGAAAATGATTATTTTTATCAGTGATGGAGGACTAGGATATGAAAATGAAGTCTTTAAACTAATCAATAACAGTCAGAGTGATGCTCGAATATTTTCAATTAATATAGGTTACGCTCCTAATAATTTTTTACTTGAAAAAGTTGCAGAAATGACTAGAGGAACCTATATATATATTAAAAATAATCGTGATATTGTAGACAAAATTGCAAAATTAACGAATAAAATCAATAGCCCTATCATATCAGATATTCAAATAAAATTAGATAATACTGCAGATGCATATCCTAATCCCATAAGTGACTTATACCATAAAGAACCTATTGTAATATTTGGAAAATCGGATAATTTAAAAAATAAAATTACGCTTACAGGAAAAACCTCAAAAGGCAACTATAAAAAAACATTTAAAATTAAGAAGCGTAAAATAAAAGAGCATGCTTCCATACCTACATTGTGGGCACGAAAAAAAATTGAGTCATTAATGAATCATTATAGACTAAAATCAAATAAAGTCAATAAAACAAAAGATGATTTAAAAAATGAAATTATAGAAATATCAAAAAAATACAATGTTCTTTCAAAATTCACCTCATTCATTGCAGTGGAAGATATTATAACAAATAATACTGGAGAGCTATTATCTGGCAATGTTCCACTAGAACTTCCAAAGAACTGGGAATATAGACAAGCTCCTCAGTATGATAAGAATCAACAAAATACATTCAAATATGCAAATGCAACCAATAAATATAGTCCCTCAATGCCTTCTACAGCAACAAACAATCCTACATATTTATTATTAGGGAGCCTATTATTTTTATGTGCGATGCTTTTATCAAGAATACGAAAAACATTAAATGAAAAACATAGCATTAAAATATTTAATTAGACTACTATTTATTATTGGAGTAATCATGATTGCTAAACCTAGTTACTTTTATCTAAAGGGTCACCTTGCCCAAAGATTACTTGAATCAGCATGGAAAAAATCAAAAGACAAAAACCAAGTCACTTATCCATGGTGGGGAGCAAAAAGCTACCCTATTGGTAAAATCAAAATTAATAAAATTGAATTATCATATATCATACTGGGAGGAGATATGAAGCAAGCTCTAAATTTTGGAATTGCCCACATAGAAAATACATCAAAACCTGGGACTAGCGGAAATATAGGGCTTGCAGGTCACCGAGATTCTTTTTTTAAAAAACTTGAAAAAATTCACCTAGGAGATACTATAGACGTCGATAGCTTTAATAAGACTCAAAAATATCGCGTAATTGATATTCAAATAATATCTCCTAATGAGGTTAAATGGTTGGATCAAACAGATTATAATATACTTACATTAGTAACCTGCTATCCATTTGACTATATTGGAGATGCACCAATGAGATATATTGTAAGAGCAATAGAAGCTATATAACAAAAAGGGACATACAATGAAACTAGGTTACGAAATTGGAAAAATAAACTAACTACTTTTTTCTGCAATCTAATAAAGCATCAGACATTTTTCTTATTAATTCTTTATCATTTTCTGATTGTGCATCTATATCTTTTGAATTTAGTGTTTTCCATTTAGTATAGGTAACTAAAGATGAAATCTTTTCAGATGTACACTCGCATACCTTAGCGCTCGTGCTATCATTTTCACATTGCTTAACGATTTCTTTTATCTGCTCCTTGCTCCAATCATCGCTACAAGCAAATAAGCATAAACTGATTGCAAATATTGTTATTTTTATTACCATTATTTATATATCCTAAATTTAAATTGCATTGAAATCTAAAAACGTCACTACTAAACTACAAGAAACTATATCATAGTTTCCTATAGATATTAAAATATCAAGTTCATTAAGTTGATATAAAGGAATTAAATATGTATTCCCATCAACATCTAATTCTATCGATTCAATACAATTATAGCAATAATTTTCAAAAATATTAAAGTTTAAAGTTGCTGTTCCTGATGCGTTTGATTCAATATTAAAATCCCATGTAATTGTTCTATCTTGTTGATTTAATAAAATATTGTCTCTAATATCTTGAGTAAAATTATCTCCTAGATTATGATTCCATTCTGGATGAGGAAAATATAAGTTTATCCAATTACCAACCCCAGAAGGGGGCTCTAAAATATCATACTCTGAATCATATCCATCTGTAGCTCCATCTAATATTCCAAAATAATTCTCAAAATCTGATATTTCCTCAATATTTTCATTATCATAAGGATTCATTGATATAGATAAATTAATAAGAAAATTATTTAAACTTAAGATACAAGCCTCTTCTTCACAATCTGTAGATTGACTAGTAGAATTCGATTCTTCATTGCATGATATTACCAGAAAATGAATAAAAAATATATATATCCAAAAAATAGATTTCTTCATTCACAAATTTAAGGATTATGCTTAAAATATCAATATGTCAAAGAATGAATTATCAAAAGTTTACGAATTTTCAAGTATTGAAAGTAAATGGTATCAGGTTTGGGAAGAAAACAAAGCATTTAAACCTAACAATAATTCTGATACATTTACCATTACAATGCCACCTCCAAATGTAACGGGAGTATTGCATATTGGACATGTATTAAATAATACCCTTCAGGATATTTTAATTAGAAAAGCAAGAATGGAAGGAAAAAGCGTTTTATGGCAGCCAGGTATAGATCATGCTTCAATAGCAACAGAAGCAAAAGTAACAAAAATGCTAAAAGATAAGGGCATTGATAAAAAAGAAATTGGCCGAGAAAAATTCTTCAATCATGCTATGGAATGGAAGGAGAAATACGGAGGGACAATAATAGAACAGTTAAGAAGACTTGGTGCTTCATGTGATTGGGATCGTACTAAATTTACTCTAGATGAAGACTGTAGTAATGCTGTAACTAAAACATTTGTAGACCTTTATAATGATGGTTTAATCTATAAAGGAGAAAGAATGGTTAACTGGGATCCAGTTGGACTAACAGCTTTGTCTGATGAAGAAGTTATTCATAAAGATACTCCTGGAAAACTATGGCATTTTAAATATCCAATTAAAGGCAGTAAAGATTTCTTAATTGTTGCAACAACCAGGCCAGAAACTATGCTTGGAGATACTGGCATTGCCGTTAATCCAAAAGATAAGCGTTATAAAAACTTAATTGGCAAAACTATTATTCTTCCAATTGTAAATAGAGAAATTCCAATATTCTCAGATGACTATGTTGATATGGATTTTGGAACAGGGTGCGTAAAAGTTACTCCCGCTCACGATCCTAATGATTTTCAAATGGGACAACGAAATAATTTAGAAATTATCAATATAATGAATCCAGATGCTTCTTTAAATGAAAATGTACCTGATATATACAAAGGTCTAGATAGGTATGAAGCACGTAAAAAAGTAATTGAAGATTTAGAATCTTTAGATTTACTTGATAAAATTGAAGATTATTCACATCAAGTAGGGCACTCTGAAAGAACAGATGCAGTTATTGAACCCTATCTATCAGAGCAGTGGTTTTTAAAGATGGAAGAACTCGCAAAACCTGCTCTTAAAGCTGTTAATTCAGGGGCAATAAAATTTCATCCAGAGAGGTGGACCAAGACATACAATCACTGGCTCGATAACATAAAAGATTGGTGTATATCTAGGCAACTTTGGTGGGGTCATCGTATTCCTGTTTGGTATAAAGGTGATGAAATTTATTGTGATGTAACGCCTCCAAAAGGAGATGGTTGGATACAAGATGAAGATGCCTTAGATACTTGGTTTAGTTCATGGTTATGGCCATTTTCAACTTTAGGCTGGCCTAAAAAAACAAAAGAATTAGAGCGCTTTTATCCAACTCAAGACCTTGTAACAGGGCCTGATATTATTTTTTTCTGGGTAGCAAGAATGATTATGGCAAGCTACTACCTTACAGGAGAAAAACCTTTTTCAAATGTATACTTTAATGGAATTATTCGTGATTCTAAAGGAAGAAAGATGAGCAAATCTCTTGGAAATTCTCCCGATCCTTTAGATTTAATGGATAAATATGGGGTTGATGCTTTAAGAGTAAGTATTTTAATGATTGCTCCTCAGGGTTTAGATATTTTATTCTCGGAAGAACGAATCGAGCATGGAAGAAACTTTATGAATAAGCTATGGAATAGTGCCCGTTTTATATTAATGAATATTGAAGATGATATAGAAACTTATTCAAAATTACCAAACACTAAAGAATTAGATTTAACTGATTTATGGATTCTATCTAAACTTAATACAACTATAGATAATGCAAACCAGGCATATAAATCTTATAAAATGAATGATGCTGTAAAAACTGTATATGATTTTGTTTACTCTGATTTCTGTGATTGGTATATAGAATTTTCAAAAACACGTCTATATGGAAAAGATAAAAAGGATAGGGATACTGCATTAAAAATATCTGTGATATGTATAAGGACGATACTAAAACTTCTTCATCCTTACACTCCTTATATAACAGAAGAATTATGGACCTATTTCTCATTGAAAAAAGAAGATATGCTTATAAATGAATCTTGGCCAAGTTTGGATTCTAATTTAATCAGTAAAAATAACGAATCTAATTTAGATCTTATTAAAAAAACTATTAGCTCTATCCGAAATATAAGAGCAGAAATGAATATTTCTCCAGGCAAAGAAATTGATATTATTATTAAATCCCCAACACAAGATTTAGTTTTCTCTAATTTAAAACATTATATCTGCCGACTTGCTAAAATTAATAATATAACTATTGATAAAAATGCTTCTAAGCCTGATCAATCTGCAGCCATTGTTATTGATAATAACGAGATTTTTATTCCTCTATCAGGAGTTATCGATA
>MDTE01035167.1_pt1 | contig 13802 bp, 11 predicted proteins | sample 811231 | NCBI WGS metagenome assembly MDTE01 (sample SAMN05326651, study PRJNA326480) | marine metagenome | isolation source: seawater | place: Indian Ocean: Red Sea | collected 2010
CATCCAGCTAGTAAACGCCTACTTTAATCAAATCCTCAAAAAGCAAGCCAAAAATTAATACAAGTAATTTCGTTTATAACTAAACAAAAAATACCAACCGAATGGAATTCAAAATCACAGCGCCAACTATTCCTGCAAAAACGTCATCGAACATAATCCCCCAACCACCTGGCCACATCTCAACCTTACGTATCCCAAATGGCTTAGCTATATCCAAGATCCGAAACGTTAGAAATCCTAAAATCATCCAATACCATGTCACAGGCAGAAAAAGAACCGTTATCCATAGCCCAACCCATTCATCAATAACTGCGCGCTTGGGATCATGATCATCTTCAGTATTAATACGACCTGTCGCCCAAATTCCAGAGCTTGTAGCAAGGGCAATTAATATAACGAACCAAATCGAATCTCCGGTACCGTTAAATGCCAACGAATCGATAAGCCAGTAACTAACTAAAGCTGCAAATGTACCAACAGTTGCAGGTGCTGCGTACGGCCACTTTCCGGAGCCGAACCCAGTAGCAATAGTTTCTGCAATGAATAACGTCATAAAATGTCTATTTTTATAATGATGAAGATGGCGCAAAGTTATCCTGTGTTTTTCAAACCAGCAGCAACTCCATTTATAGAAAGTAACAAAGCACGTTCAACCTGAGGATCATTTTCCTCCATTGACCGGCGTCGAGCTAGTAAAGAAATCTGCAAATAATTCAACGGATCAACGTAATGTTCTCTAACAGATAATGTCCTCTTCAACACTGGCTGATGATCAAGCAAATTTTCTTGATTCGTAATACGAAGTATCTCGTTAATTGCTGTGTTACGTTCGTCCTTTATGTTCCGAAATATGTGATGGAGATCAGAATCTACTAATGTCTCAACATACATTTCAGCGATCTCCATACTCGACTTCACCAGAGTCATTTCGACATTAGATATAAACGTCTTGAAGAAAGACCAATCCTGAAACATCTCAGAAAGTACGTCCCCCATACCTTCATCTCGCGCTGACCTCAAAGCTTCACCCACACCATAATAACCGGGAACGATTTGCCTGCTTTGCATCCAACCGAACACCCATGGAATTGCGCGAAGATCATCAATATTGCGTGAAACGCCAGAGGGCACTCGACGCGAAGGGCGTGACCCTATATTCATCCCAGCCAACTCTTCAACTGGAGTTGAGTCAATAAAGTAATCTACAAAACCTTCAGTCTCAATTAAACGGCGATACTTCACGTATGCCCTCTCCGAAAGCCAATCCATCGCAGCAAACCACTCTTGAAGTTTCTCACTGGGATATTTTGGTTCGTCATGCAGTAAAGAAGCTTCCAAAACTGCAGCTAATGACAACTCCAAATGATTTCTTGCAAGCTCAGGAAGTCCATATTTGTCTGAGATAACCTCACCCTGCTCCGTAATCTTTATTCGACCATCAACTGTCGCATAAGGCTGTGCCATAATCGCATCTGAAGTGGGGCCCCCTCCTCTACCAACGGTTCCACCTCTACCATGAAACAATCTAATTGAAACCCCATGCCTTAAACCGACGCTACGGAGTTCTCGCTGCGCTTTATACAACTCCCATTGTGATGTAGTGATGCCACCGTCCTTATTCGAATCTGAGTAACCGAGCATCACTTCGACTATTCCTCCAGAAGCATTGATGAGTGACTTAACATCAGGAATCGACAAATAAGAATCCATAACTATATGACTACGCCGAAGATCATCAATCTCTTCAAACAGTGGCACAACGGAAATTCTAGATATGCCTTCACTAGGAAGGATAAGACCAGCTTCTTTTGAAAGTACAAGAACTGCGAGTAAATCATCGATATCTCGAGTCATAGCAACTATCCAACTCTCAATAACAGATTGACCATACTTGTTTTGGACATCTCGAACTGTATTTACCAGGTCTAACACCTCCGTGGTAGCTGGTGAAAACTTCATCCCAGATGAAGTTAGCCCGCGCTTGGAATTTAGTTCCTGTACTAAGCGGTCTGCACGTCCTTTGACGGAGAGATTCGCAAATCCATCAAGTGAATCGTCAATTCGATCAATCAACTCATCCACCGCAGAACCTGTCACGTCTGCATGTTGCCGAATATCCATTGTGGCAAGTGTGATTCCAAACGACGATATTCTCTGTATTACGCGTCGAACTTCACCATTTGCAGATGCCGATCCTCCATTCTTATATAGGGAATCCAGCATCAGTTGTAGATCATTCAGTAATGGCGCAACACCCGAATAAACTGGAAGCTTGCTGGCTTTACCTTCTGACATCGAAATACCGTTTTGTAGACGTTGATATATGAACGCACACTTCAAGCGATATGGCTCATACTCATCAAGATTCCAGAATTCATCCCATACGTCCGGTAGTTCCAACCTATCTTTTTCAATCGAAAACTTAAGTTCCTCGGTAATCTCAACAATGCGGGTTGACTGGCTCAGAGTTTGTGCAAGCGCAGCGATAGCTGGTGCGAACATTTTTAACGCCCGTTCATGTTGCAGGTCTAAAATTTCCCGAGTCAGCTTATGGGTCACATTTGGATTTCCATCTCTATCGCCACCGACCCATGTGCCAAATCTTAGTACGCTTGCTGTCGGAGTTCGCACTATACCCAATGCCTCCAATTCATCATCCAGCGACTCTTCAACCTCTGCAATTGCGAACCTAAACATGTCCTCCATGTAGTAGATAATGCTGCGGGCTTCGTCAATTGGATCAGGACGAACATGACGAAGCTCGTCTGTCTGCAATATCTCCTCAATAACCTCAGAAAGCCGTCGGTCGATCCTACGTCTTTCCGATTCAAGCAATCTTGGATTAGATCGATCACTTAACAACTCACCGATTCGTCGAAGCTTGTTCAATATAGAACGGCGAGCAGCCTCTGTAGGATGCGCGGTATATACAGGACGAACTTCAAGGCGTTCAATCAATTCTTGAATCTCATTGATCGAAACAGGAGAAGTTTTTATTCGCTCAAAAGCCTCTCCAAGCCATTCACGACGTACGCCAGCTCTTCCTTTGAAATCGATTCGATGATGCTGTTCAGCGACATTTGCAAGATGAAAATAACTGGTAAATGCTCTAACCATACGAATCACATGCCAAAGTGAAGAACTATCAAGTTTTTGTACGAGCTGATCCTGAAGCTCATGATTTTGTGAATCCTTAATTTCTCGTATACTCGCACGAACATATTCAACTAATTCATAAAGTTCTTCACCCCAAAGGTTTTTTAGGGCTACACCCAACATATCGCCCAACCGACGAATATCTGTGCGAAGACCTAAGTCCTCACCGTCAAAGTTACTAATTCCTTGGTCGCCCACTAGCTAAACCTCAGCCCTAATTAAAAAGTAGATTGGCAGAACTCTAGAGCCATGCCTTTGCCCATCCTAGTGTGTGGGCAGTATCACCACTAGGGCCGTATTCACAACCGACCCACCCGTCATACCCTATCTCATCAAGCCAACCGAGAATGTGATCATAATTGATCTCACCGGTTCCTGGTTCGTGTCGTCCAGGGTTGTCTGCAATCTGAATATGACCAATATATGACAGGTATTTTTGAACCGTTAAAGACAAGTCTCCTTCCATAATTTGCATGTGGTAGAAGTCGTATAGCAGGCGCAAATTCGTATGGTTCGCCTGATTAATTACCTCAATACCACGTTCAGACGTACTGATGAAAAATCCTGGCTGATCCCTCGTATTTATAGGTTCAACAAGAGCAATCACTCCAACCTTTGAAAATTCTTCAGCGGCATACCGAAGGTTGTAAATAAATGTATCTTCAGCTTCTTCAGGATCTAGATCTCCGATTGGACCACATCCGATATTTACTCCAACACAACCAAGGGCTGATGCATATTCAACTGCTTGAGCTGTTCGTTCTGCATATAGATCTTTACGATCTGATCGCAATGCGATGTTGTTTATCCCTGTGTCGGGGTCACTTACCAGAGAATTAATAATGACGTGCTTTAGATTATTTTTATTCAGCTTTTCAACTATACGATCGATTTCGAGTGAGTAAGGTGCCTGAAGCTCAACTCCCTTAAACCCCGCCAGTGCTGCAGCGTCGTAGCGATCAAGCAATTCGTACTCATTGAACATCCATTGTAGATTAGCTTCAAGTTTAGGCATCCTGATTTCCAGTCCTCGAATAGCACCCTAAACAATATGTCGGGGGGTTAATATCTCCAGCACACCAAAAATTAAACTATCAGAATGAAATCGTCACTTATATGCTCTAAAGATATTTATCAGCCCAACCAAGCCCGGCCATAGTTTCCCCTTCGGGCATATACTCACAGCCCACCCATCCGTCGTATCCTTGAGAGTCGATGTACGGTAAAAGAAAGTCGTAGTTGATTTCACCTGTTCCAGGCTCATGTCTGCCGGGATTATCAGCAAGCTGAAAATGCCCAATCAAATCTAGATTGGCATTTATAGTTCGTGTGGTATCACCTTCCATAATCTGCATGTGATAAATGTCATACTGCAGTTTCACATTATGTTTACCAACTGCCTCGACGACAGCTCGGCTCTGTCTGGTGTTTGAGATAGAGTACCCAGGAATGTCTATTGTGTTTATGGCCTCAAGCAACACAGTAATATTTGTACCTAAAACTGCATTGGACGCAAATTTCAGATTGCTAACTAGTGTTGCATGTATATCATCATCTTTTTGTGAATGATCAACTTTTCCTGCTAGCACTGTGAGTCGCTCACATCCTAGAATTTCTGCGTACTTGATCGCTTCGCCAACGCCATCCTGAAATTCTCCTATCCGATCAGGATGAATAGCACAACCACGATCACCTGAATCCCAGTCCCCGGCAGGAAAGTCGAACAGTACCTGAGTCAAATTATTTTCTTCCAACTTTTCTTTAATTTGTTCGGGCGGATAATCGTATGGAAAGAGGTATTCAACTCCTTTAAATCCTGCCTCGGCAGCTGCCTTGAAGCGATCAAGAAAATCTAATTCAGTAAACATCATCGAAAGGTTAGCGGCGAGCCTAGTCATTTAAGAGATTCTCCATAAACTAAGTTGAAATGTATCAATCCTGTTTTCTGTTCTTGCGCAAGATCTAGTCATTGTGAAAAAACACTAAACAATCATACGCGTAGAACCTGATTGAAACGTGTTCGCTCGTGAACAATTGATCGCAATCATATGAACTAATCTCGATTGGTATCAGTTTATGTTGTTAGTAGTAAATAGCCGATCCGACGCCACCGCCGGCAGCAATGCCATCACCATTTATTGCAATAGAACGAGGGGAGGCGAGCATTGTCACGACATACGCTATATCAGAAGCGTTAATTATCGTACGAGTTGAATTACCCGATGCAATTTGCTGCTCAATATCTTTTGTGCTTACACCTTCGGCTTTAGCCCTACGATTAACAATTGATACTGTCGCTTCCGTACGAGTTATACCAGGGTGCACTACGGTCACATTAATTCCAAATGGTCCAAGCTCGTCAGCGAGATTTTTAGTCATTGCTGAAACCGCAACATTACGCATGGACCCAACAACAGTGCCTGTACTTCGAGATGCCAATCCAGAAATATTAATTATCCGGCCCCATCCTTGATCTACCATTATTGGAGCAGCCTCACGAGCACACCGAAGATATCCCATCACTTTCACATTCATGTGATCATTAAACTCATCGGTTGTAACAGCTGAAAGCGTAGGTTCAGTACTTTGGCCACCTGGTCGTGCTGCACAATTCACAAGAATATCAATCCCACCAAGAATAGACTTCGCTTCTGATATTAAATTACGAACGCTATCGTCTAAACCCGTGTCGACAACTACGCCATTTACGATTGAATCTGTACATTTCCTCAATTCTTCTGCTGCAGCATTCAGTGCTTCTCGGCCTCGCGATGCAATAACAACTGACACACCTTGTTCAGCAAAAGATCTGGCAATGGCTTTACCGATGCCACGGCTTCCACCCGTCACAATTGCACGCTTACCGTGAAGCATAAGATCCAATTTATTTACCCTCACGCAAGATCAAATTTAAATTAAATACGTTGTATGTGGACACCGAAATTATGGTACAAAAGATAAATATTAGCCTGCAGAGTTCTAATTTAGTGGCGATGTCAATAGAGGATAACCTCCTACACCAAATAGTAGGCTATACAAAATATCGTAATTTATAAGGACGCTATCAAACTCGGCCGCTTCTTCGAAAAGTTCGTTTCAGACTCAAAAGCATGTGCCAACTGAAGCAAACCTATATCATCCTGCGGGCGACCCACTAGCTGCAGACCGACGGGAAGTCCATCAGAAGTAAATCCTGCTGGTACAGAAATTGCCGGCAGTCCAGTTACAGAAATCGTATAACATGGCCACATCCAGTCAAGATAAGTTTCAAATTCTACACCGTTAACATCAGTTGGGTATTCAATATCAATTGAAAAAGGTGGTACAGAGGTAACAGGTAAAGCGAGAAACTCATATTTGTTAAAGAACACCTGCAAGCCTTCCCACAAACGCGTGCGTAAACGTTCGGCTCGTGCTATATCGATTGCAGACAGTTTCATTCCTTGCTCTGTGTTCCAGATGACAGTTTCCTTCAATTTGTCACGGTGATCGCGTATATGAATTTCATGCTTTATTGCAAAGTGATAAGCGCGTAATGTCTGAAATATCTCATCCGTATACGATAAGTCGGGCTCTGCATCCTCAACTATCATTCCAAGCTTTTCAAATACATACTTTTGAGACTCAGTGACCAGGCTGTTCTCTAAATCGACTGGTCTTCCACCTAAGTTCTTGCTCCAAGCAATTTTCGCACCGCCAAAGTTACGTTCCAGTGAACCTGCAAATACTATAGGAGTTTGGCGTATCGCTAATGGAGAACGCGAATCATACCCAGCCATAACACTAAGTTGAAAAGCTACATCATCAACCGTTCTGCCCATTGGACCATCAGTAGACAGATTCGACCAACCTAGATCAACTCCGATTCCAGGAACAAGACCCAAAGAAGGGCGAATTCCAACTACGTTACACCAAGCGGCAGGATTTCTTAAGGAACCACCGAAATCGGATCCGGTGGCAATCGTGGTCATGCCAGTAGCCAATGCAACACCTGCACCACCTGAACTACCACCACACGTTTTGCTTACGTCATAAGGATTTTTTGTAGCGCCAAAAACTGCATTAAACGTCTGAGACCCAGCACCAAATTCTGGAGTATTCGACTTGCCAAGGACTATAGCACCGGCGTTTTTTAACCGTTCAACAATCAAAGAATCACTTGAAGGAATATTGTTCTTATAAATAAGCGAACCATGAGTAGTTTGTATTCCTGCAGTATCGTGAAGATCCTTAACAACAACTGGCAATCCATGAATAGGACCCAATTGGACACCAGCAAATCGTGCCTTGTCGGCATTTCGAGCCTGTTCAATCGCTGAGTCTTCGACCAGGGTAACCACAGCATTAACACTTGGATTAATCCGTTCAATCTGATCGATATGGCTCTGAACCAGCTCTTCAGAAAGTAGCTCACCTGAGGCAATCAGTTTTGCCTGTTCACGAGCATTCATAAATACCAGCTCGTTTTTTTCTAAGTCACTCAAAGAACTATCCAAGATTCCGGTAGGATCACCCAGATTGATAAATGAACATAACCAATCGAATATTTGAAATGCTAAGTGGCACTTATCTGCATGTGTAACTGAGTATCCAAAAGGTTAACCTACTACCACCAGGTCTTACCTTCAATTTCTGACTGTTTAAATTTGAATTCTTCACCATAGATTCCAGTCGACAGATATTTCCATCCACCATCAGCGAACATCGCAACTATCTTCCCTGTACGACCCTCACGAGACCATTTTTGTGCAATTTTTCGAGCTGTAGCAAATGTGGCTCCTGAAGAAACTCCAACAAAATACCCTGCATCGGTCAACAACCGACGTGTCCAATAAAAAGCCTCTTCTCCTTCTACGAGTATTCTGCCATCGAGTTTAGCTAGATCAAGAATTGGTGGAATAAATCCATGTTCGATCGAACGTAATCCCTGAACCTTGTCATCAGGATGTGGAGCAGTCGCTACGATCTGCACATCTGGATTATGCTCCTTCAGCGCTCTTCCTACTCCCATCAAGGTTCCACCAGTTCCAAGACCGGCAACGAATGCGTCAACGCCTGGCATATCTCGAACAATTTCGGGCCCTGTTGTCGAGTAGTGAGCTTTGGGATTAGCCAAATTACCGTACTGATAAGGCATAAAGTAGGAAGGATTTTCCTCAGAAAGTTGCTTGGCGACAATGATCGATTCATTCGTACCCTTATCCTTATGTGAAAGAATCACTTCGGCACCAAAGGCTTGCAGTAACTGAATTCTTTCGGGCGGCACGCTCGCGGGCATTACGACTTTTACGTTGTAACCTTTGATCCGACCAATCATAGCTAGACCAAGTCCCGTGTTACCAGAAGTAGGCTCTAAAATCGTGTCTCCTGGCTTTATTAGACCTTCACTTTCAGCAACTTCGATAAGAGAACGCGCAGCTCTATCTTTCACAGAACCCGTTGGGTTAACCGATTCCAGCTTGCCATAAATATGGATCTTTGGATCAGGGCTAAGCATAGATACGTCTACCAACGGCGTATTTCCGATAGCTTCTATTGCATCAGTTTTCACCGGTGTGAACGGTGTGACAAAGGTGGTTGCCAAAAAAAATCTTTCGTAAGTTCGTTTATATTTTCAGTTTCTGGATTTCATTCGAGAAGAATTCACCAAAACAATTAATCAATTGCCTCGTCTAATGTTCAACAGAAGCAGGAGAAGTTATGCCGCAAAATATCTCATAGTCGATGAGTTCTGTGACTTCGGGATTCTCGCCGCAAAGCTTGCAATTAGGATTTTGGCGAATCTTGATTTCACGGAAATCCATTGTAAGAGCGTCGATCAATAACATCCTGCTAGTAAGGGGATCACCAACTTCCATTGATAGCTTAATAACTTCTAAAGCCTGAATAGAGCCAACAAGTCCTGGGAGAGCACCAATCACCCCTGCTTCCGCACAATTTGGAACCTCTCCGGGAGGTGGAGGGTCTGGAAACATGCAACGGTAGCAACCGCTACCGGGCTGATATGTAGTGGCCTGACCATCGAACACTAAAATAGCGCCATCAACTAATGGCTTACGAGAAAGATAAGCTGCGTCATTTACGAGATATCGAGTAGCAAAATTATCTGCTCCATTGACGATGATGTCATAGCTCGGAATAATATCCATCGCGTTTCCGGAGTTAATCGGCTCCTCGTGTAGTATGACATTTACTTCCGGATTATGTGCTTCAATCGTCTCCTTTGCGGAGACAACTTTTGGGCGGCCAACATCTGCATCAGTATGAAGAATCTGCCGCTGAAGGTTAGAAACGTCTACCACATCAAAATCAACTATACCGATTGTCCCGATACCAGCCAATGCAAGGTAAAGAGCCACAGGTGAACCAAGTCCCCCAGCACCAACAACGAGTACCTTTGAATCAATCAATTTACGCTGACCTACACTGCCAACGCCATCCATGATCAGGTGGCGACTATAGCGTTGCACTTGTCCAGGTGTAAGTGGTGTGAAGCCGTTATTCTTTGTCATTGCCTCAATTAATCCTGTAACTCATAACTAGCCCGATTACATGTCTATATCCAAGTGATTTATCAATCAATTCCGTCATGTAATTTGGAGGGTAATACTGAATTCTACTCCGTGTATCAACGCATATCGCCCTGAATTACATTTTGAAAATACCAACTCGTAGATTAGAAATGTTTTCAATACGCAGCTTCAGTTTGTTTTATTTGCAACATTTTCAGGTAACTGACCTAAAAAGTCGTTCTCACCGATGATACCGATTCCATAGAGAGTTGCTGTTTAGTAAGTTCGCTGATACGTACTTTGCTTAAGTGATCCAAAAGCATCACTTCGACGTCGCTCCATAGCTCTCGCTGTGAACAAGCCCCAGAAAGTCTACAACCATCGGGCTCTTCGACACAGTCAATAGGAGCTAGAGAATAATCGACTGAGTTGACTACGTCTTTCACAGAAATCTCGTTTGCCGGCCTTCCAATTCTATGACCGCCCTGAGGTCCTCGGCGAGATTCAATAAGACCCGATCTCTGTAGTTCAGAGCATATTCTAAGCAAGTAAGGTTCAGGGATATGCTGTGCTTTAGCAATATCAGCTGTCGATGTAAACTCCGAATCATCTTGTTGCGCGAGGTAAACTAGCATTCTCACCCCGTAATCAACCTTCATGGGCACGAGCATTTACCGAAACTCCATGGCAATTTACTGACTTAAATGGATCGGGATTTAAATCGAACCCAGATCAATTAAAAACTAGCCAAATTTACTTTGAGCTTTGCCACGCCCAATCATACCACTGCATGCGATTCATGACTCTATTAGTCAACATTAAGTTTGATACAAGTCAAATAACTCGTGATACGGTTAAAGATGGATGAATTGAGTGTTGTACCCAAAAGTTACACTCTCAAACATAGATTACGAATTAGGCACGACCAGTTTTTGGTCCCCAATAAACTAAAGACGAATGGGACAAAATCTCAATGGATAAAATCACACTCAAAGCAGATGCTCGCACAGCCCTCGGGAAAAAAAACCGCGCGCTCCGTAGAAAGGGAATAACCCCCATTCACATGTACGGATTGAACGAAGATTCAGAATCACTTCAAGCAAACTCTGGAGATCTCCGGAACGTACTTAGAGAAGCCGGTCGCACCACCCCTGTCACACTTGAACTTAGCAATGGTAAAGACACCGTAACAATAGTGCGCGAAATTGCCCGGCATGCAGTATCAGGTGAAATTCAGCACGTAGACTTCCAAAGGGTAGATATACAGCAGGAAGTTGAAACTCCCGTTCCGGTAACACTGTCAGGTCAGGAAGATGCACCGGGTACAGTTGGCGGCGCAGGCGTTGTTACTCAAGGAACATTCGAAATCCTTGTCAGCGCTAAGCCATTCGATGTACCGAATGAAATCATAGTTGACTGTTCGGGCCTTATGGAAATTGACTCATCTATAACCGCTGGAGAAGTTGTGCTACCGTCAGGCGTAACATTAGCCGGGCCAGAAGACGATCGAATTGCATGGATACAGCCTCCACGAGTCACAGCTGAAGAGGATCTGGTCGCTGCTGAAGAAGGCGAAGAAGAAGACGCCGAAGGGGCCCAAGGCGACAGTCAAGACGCCTCTGAAGATGATGGCAGTGATAGCCCTGGCGAAGATCAAGATTAAAACGTAACCAACACTGACAGTTGGAACGCCGCCAACATTATCTGCGGCGTTACTAATTGAGCGTCATAAACATTTGTGGACACGGTTTTACAGTTAAATTCCTTGCGTCAGCAAGCAAACGAATTTACCATTCACCGAGTGAATACGTATTTTTTACGTAATCTCAATTAAATACAAACAGATAAAAATAAATACACAATAGCTCAGGAGGGCACGGATGGAAACCATCCTTATTGCCGTCTTGGTCGCACTAGTTTCGGTTGTAATTGGAAGCGTATTCGGCTTCCAACTTCACAACCTTCTTTCGGCAAAATCACAACGTGCAGTTGATGAAGCATCTGCACAACAGTTGCGCAGAGCTGACGCTCGAAGTAAGGAGATTCTTCTTGAAGCGAAAGAGCAAGCGCTAAAGGTCCGAAGTGACACTGAAGCAAAGCTCAACGAACAGCAGTTAGATATTCAACGGCAGCAGAGTCGGTTAGAAGCACGAGAAGAAACTCTACAAAATAGATCAGAATTGATCGAAAACACCGAATCTGATCTCAGCACCCAAGTCATAAATCTAGAGAAACAAAAAACCAAGATCGATGATCTGAAATTGAAAGCGGAAGAAAAGTTAGAAGCTATTTCCGGGCTTTCACTTGCTGATGCAAAACAACAACTGATCGATCAAGCTGAAGAAGATTTAGAATTTGAACTGGCACGCCGATACAGAGATGCAGAACTAGAGGCTCAGGACGAAGCAGACCATAAGGCACGCGAGATTTTAGCTGCAAGTATGCAAAGACTCGCCGCTGAAGTGGTATCAGAAGCGACTGTCACAAGTATTACGCTACCTAATGACGAAATGAAAGGGCGCATTATAGGACGAGAAGGCAGGAATATTCGCGCCATAGAAGTCGCTACGGGTGTCGATCTGCTTATCGATGATGTACCGGAAACGATAACCATTTCCTGCTTCGACCCAGTTCGTCGAGAAGTTGCGAGGAACGCTCTAAATAAACTTATTCAAGATGGCAGAATTCATCCCGCGCGCATAGAGGAAACGGTAGAAAAGTCACGTTCAGAAGTCAATGAAATAGTCAAGAGCGCTGGACAACAAGCAACGTTCGATGCGAACGTCAAGGGTCTTCATCCTGAGCTAATAAAGCTACTCGGACGCTTAAAATACAGGTATAGCTATGGAGAAAATGTTCTCCAGCACTCTATCGAGGTCGGACTGGTCGCAGGAATTCTGGCTTCACAAATCGGTGCGGACCCTCAAATCGCCAAAACTGCCGGCTTCCTACATGACATAGGAAAAGCTGTCACTCATGAAGTAGATGGACCTCATGCCGAAATTGGTGCTGATATCGCCAAAAGATACGGTCAAAAAGATCGCGTCGTAACCGGTATTAGGGAACATCATGATCGAAATATGACCACCGTCGAATCATTTCTAGTTGCAGCTGCGGATGCGATCAGTGCAGCGCGCCCGGGGGCTCGACAAGATACGATCGAAAATTACATCAAAAGACTCGAGGCTCTAGAAGATGTAGCCCGCGGATTCGAAGGCGTTGAACGAGTTTACGCCATCCAAGCAGGCAGAGAAGTGCGAGTCTTAGTAGACCCTGACAACATCAACGATGTAACTGCATCAACATTGGCGAGAGATATCGTTGCAAAAATCGAAGAGGAACTTGCCTACCCTGGTCAAATAAAAGTTGTAGTAATTAGGGAATCGCGTTCAATAGAGGTAGCGCAATAGATTAAACTCAAGTGCCCATAAAAATAAACGCAGGCTCAGCAAGATGCTCGTCGAGTCTAAATTAGTACTTGACTTTGTAAAACACAAAAGGTCAAGCAAAGGCAGATCGTGATAAGCAATTGATAAATTAATCCTCGCTTATTTCAACACCATTGCAGCAAGAAATTTACAATACGAAGCCAGATAGCGCATTACCAAATCTGAACCTACAGCAAAAATATTAGCAACTCATACTTGGAAAAACATAGATGCGAGTATTGATGATCGGAGATGTAGTAGGTAATGGCGGACGCAAGGCCGTCACAAAACTACTAAAGGATCTTAAAAATGAACTAGAAATAGACTTTGTCACGCTTCAAGGCGAAAACCTTGCGGGTGGTATTGGGCTTACCGTTGATAACGTGATCGAAATGCAGGAAGCTGGCGCCGATGTAATTACGACAGGTAATCATGTGTGGGACAAACGAGAGTTCATTGAACATCTAGATGATCCGTATTTACCAGTTTTACGTCCATTGAACTATCCATCTCATAACCCCGGACGCGGTGCTACAGATCAGTCCGGACCAGTAGCTGTTGTGAATTTAATTGGCAGGGTTTGGGTGGGTGAATTCGATTCTCCATTCGCAGTAATCGATGATTTGCTTGCTGGTGGTTTTGGGCAAGGAAAACCAATAGTTGTTGACTTTCACGCAGAAGCAACAAGCGAAAAAGCTGCTCTAGC
>MDTE01148011.1_pt1 | contig 13802 bp, 10 predicted proteins | sample 811231 | NCBI WGS metagenome assembly MDTE01 (sample SAMN05326651, study PRJNA326480) | marine metagenome | isolation source: seawater | place: Indian Ocean: Red Sea | collected 2010
AAGTTTTTTTAATTCATCATTGGCTTCCCTTCTAATATTTCTTATTGAAATTTTACATTTTTCTCCCATAGATTTTATAAGTTTTTTCATTTCATTTCTTCTTTCCTCACTTAAATCTGGTATTGGTAATCTTATCAATTGACCATCAATTTGTGGGTTTAATCCAAGCTCTGATTTTCTAATAGAAGAGTCAATTAATGGAACGTTATTTAAATCCCATACTTGAATATTTATCATCCTTGGTTCTGGAGTTGTGATACTAGCCAATTGATTTATTGGCATTTTTTGTCCGTAAACATCAACCCTAACTAAATCAAGCATATTTGCATTCGCTCTTCCTGTTCTTAACGATGTTAGCTCTTTAGAAAAAACATCAATAGTTTTTTGCATTTTTAGATTATAATTATCTTCTTTAAACATCACTCACCGATTTTATATCTACAAAAATCAATTACTTTTAAATTTTGAATATTTAATTCTTTAATTATATCTTGAACTTTCTTTTTTGGGTCCATAACCCAGTCCTGAGTTAATAAACTAATTTCTTGTTTAAACTTGTTAATTTTTCCAATACTTATTTTTTTTATGATTTCATCAGGTTTTCCTGAATTTTTTAATTCCTCTTCAATTAATTCATTTTCTTTATCAATTATACTTTTTTCAATTTTATCAGAACTTAATGCCAATGGGTTTGATGCAGCAATATGCATTGCAAGTTGTTTACCAAATAAATCAATTTTTTCATTATTATCATTAGAACTAAGAGAGACAATAACTGCAAGTTTTGACAGATTATCTTTAACAACCGTATGAAGATAAAAGTAATTTTTGCTATTATTACTTTCAATTGTTTTTGATCTTCCTAATGTAATTTTTTCACCTATTTTTGCAATCATGGTGACTAAATTATCTTCTACAGTTTTTCCATTCTTCATTTTGCTTTGATTTAATTTATTTGAATCTGATTTTGCTAAATTATTTAATTCACTCAATTCTTTAACAAAATTAATAAAATCTTCATTTTTAGCTACAAAATCTGTTTCACAATTAACCTCTAATATAGATGTCTGATTAACATCACCAGACACAGCCATAACTCCTTCTTTGGCGTCTCTAGACATTTTTTTTGATGCTTTGGCTACACCTTTAATTCTTAAAATCTCAATTGCTTTATCTATATCCCCAGCAGACTCTTTCAAAGCAGAGTTACAATCTTTAAATCCTGCTCCAGTGGATTGTCTTAAATTTTTAATTTTTTCAAGATCATTCATTATTTATGAATTAATTTATAGATTTTGAAGTTAAATCTTTATTGTCTTCAATTTGAGTTTTTTGTTCTAGTTTATTATCTTTTGTTTTGGTTTCTTGTTTTGGCGCATCTTTTTTTGCGTTATCTATAGTCTGTTTTATTAAATTACAATATAAGTCTATAGATCTTCTTGCATCATCATTACCTGGAATTGGAAAATTAATTCCCTCTGGATTAGAATTTGTATCTAGTATAGCTATTATAGGAATATTTAATTTAATTGACTCCTTTATTGCTAGCGACTCATAATTAGTATCTATAACAAAAACTAAATCTGGAACTTTTTTCATTTCCATGATTCCACCCAGTGACCTTTGCAATTTATCTCTCTGAACACTCATTTTTAATAGTTCTTTTTTCGTAAAACCTCTATTTTCTGAGGATAGATCTTGCTCAATTTTTTGTAACTTTTTAATTGAATTTGAAATAGTTCCCCAATTAGTTAACATTCCACCTAACCATCTATGATTTACATAATATTGACCAGTATTTTTTGCTAGGTCTGCAATTGCTTCCGAAGCTTGCTTTTTAGTAGAGATAAATAGAATTTTTCCTCCTTCAACAATTGTGTTGTAAACTTTTTCTAATGCTACATTCGTTAATTCAAGTGTTTGAGTTAAATCTATTATATGGATTGAATCTCTTTTCCCAAAAATATATTTCTTCATTTTTGGATTCCATCTCAATGTTTTGTGACCTAGATGGACCCCTGCTTCTAATAATTGTTGAATTGTCAAACTTGGTATCTTCATATTTTTTCCCGGTTATCCCACCACAATCATTTCCACTTAAGGACCGGAGGTATAAAACCACAAATTGTGTGCGTATTAATATTTGAGGTATTTACAAATATATTTTTAAAATAACAAGCATTATTTTTAGAATTTAATAAATATTGCTATAAATATTGTTATTTTTTAAAGTAGAAAGTGATTTTCTACTAATTTTTCTTTTATTTTTAAGGTTAAATACTAGTTTTTGATCTAAATCTTGAAACAGGATTTTGACATTTGAATTCCCATTTTCACCTAAAATCTCTTTAATTCTTTTTAGTTGAGAAATATTATTAATTGAAAATTCAATATTTTTTATTGGTTCATTTAATAAATTATTCATTAACACAATTTTCAACACATTAATTCTTTTAAATCTATTCGTATCTTCTATTGTATTTTTTTTTAATGAAAGCATTACAGAATTACCTTCAACGACAATATCTCTATTCAGTTCTAACAAATCTGAAAAAATAAATAGTTCAAATACTCCGGATAAATCTGTTAATTTAATAATAGCATATGAATTTCCTTTGCTTGTTTTTTTTTCTTGAACTTTTAAAATAGTTGCTGAAATATTACTTTGATCAACATTATTATCGGATATGAAATCAGAATAATTAGCAATATTGTAAACTTCAAAAAATTCCTTAAATTGATTTATTGGGTGATCTGAAATAAAAAAACCAACACTCTCAAATTCTTTAGATAATCTCTCTTCAAACTTCCAATCTTCAATTTTTAAAATTAAATCTTCATCACTTGTTTGATCTGAACTAAACAAATCTATTTGATTAACAATTTTATTTTCAAAAATAGTTTTAGATTTTGTTATTAAGCTTGGAACAGAAGAAAATAAGGAATTTCTATTTTTCTCTATACTATCAAATGCGCCTGCTTTGATTAATCCTTCAAGCTGAAGTTTATTTATATCTTTAGGATTTACTCGATTAATAAAATCATTAATTGACTTGAAAATTCCATTTTTAATTCTTTCATCAATAATATTTGATACAGCTTCATAACCTACGCTCTTTATTGCACCTAGCGCATAATAAAAGGTATTTTTATCTGATTTGAAATCAGCAAAACACTTGTTAATATCTGGTCTTTGTATATTTATATTTAGTCTTTTTAATTCCTCATAAAATTCACTTAATTTGTTTTGATTAGAAATATCCATCGTCATTGAGGCTGAAAAAAATTCATTTGGAAAATATGTCTTCAAATAAGCTGTTTGATAAGCAATAATTGCATAAGACGCAGCATGGCTTTTATTAAAACCATATTCTGCAAAAGGTTCAATTTTTAAAAATATACCTGCTGCAACATCTTTGCTTATTCCATTTTTAACAGCACCTAGAATAAATTTTTCTTTTTGTTTTTCAAGTTCAGCTCTTTTCTTTTTACCCATTGCTTTTCTTAAAATGTCTGCTTGAGAAGCTGTAAAACCTGATAATTTTTGTGCAATTTGCATGACTTGTTCTTGATAAATTATTACACCGTAAGTTGGCTTGAGAATTTCTTCTAATTTGGGATGTAAATAATCAGGTTTGGTTTTTCCATGTTTGCAATCATTATAAATTGGTATATTGCTCATTGGTCCTGGCCTATATAAAGCTACCAAGGCAATAATATCTTCTAGGTGGTTTGGTTTCATTTTCATTAATGCTTCTCGCATTCCAGTACTTTCAAGCTGAAATATTCCAACTGTATTACCTTTGCTTAGTAATTCAAAAACCTTCTGATCGTTGTAATTTATTTCATTTATTTTAAATTTTTTATCTTTTTTGGATATCAACTTTTCAGTTTTGTTAATAACTGTAAGAGTTTTTAAACCAAGAAAATCAAATTTAATTAAACCAGCATTTTCTGCTGAGTACATATCAAATTGAGTTGAGGGTAATAATAAATCTGCAGTATTATCTTTATATAATGGGACACTATTTGTAAGTTTTTTATCAGCAATCACTACTCCGGCTGCATGAGTTGCAACATTTCTATTTAACCCCTCTAATTTTAGAGATAAATCTATAAGTTTTTTTACTCTCTTATCATCTTTAATCAATTTTTGTAATCTGGGTTCAGAATTTATACATTCAGTTAAATTTTGCGGTCTGGATGGATCAAAAGGTATCATTTTAGAAATACTATCCACAAAACCATAGGGAAGACCAATTACTCTACCTACATCTCTGATAACCATTCTAGCTTTTAACTTACCAAATGTAATAATATGAGCTACACTATCTTTATATTTATTTTTTAAATATTTAAAAACTAAGTCTCTCTTTTCCTCGCAAAAGTCTATGTCAAAGTCAGGCATTGATATTCTGTCAGGGTTTAAGAATCTTTCAAAAATCAAATTAAACTTAAGTGGATCTACGTTTGTTATAGAGAGACACCAAGCAACAAGTGATCCAGCGCCTGAGCCTCTCCCTGGTCCGACAGGAATGTCATTTGATTTCGCCCATTTTATATAATCTGAAACTATTAAAAAATAACTTGAATATTTCATTTCAGTAATAATTTTTAGTTCATGTTCTAATCTATCTTTATAAATCGAAATATCTTGTTCAGTCTCATAACACGAAATCTCTTTCTTAAACTTTTCTTCTAAGCCTTCCGATGACAATTTTCTTAAAACTTGATTTGCGTCACCTTCTTTATCTGAACTAATATTTGGCAGTATAGGATTGGAAGATTTGGGTCGAAAACTACACCTTTTTGGCAAATTATAATTATTTTTTAGAGCTTCTGGTATATCTTTAAACAATTCAAACATTTCAGTAGATGTCTTAAAATAATGATTATTAGTTAGCTTGATTCTTTTAGGTTCGTTAACATAAGTTTTATTTCCAATACACATTAGTGCATCATGTGCATCGTACATATCTTTATCTAGATAATATACTTCATGTGATGCAATTATAGGTACTTCAAGCTTTTTTGATAACATTAAATTAAAAAGTTCAAATGATTTTTCATTTTGATCATTATGTCTTTGGATTTCTATATAAAAATTATTCTTAAGGGTGGTTTTTAATTGTTTATATATATTTTCAATATCAATATTTTTACCATTGTTAAATAATTTTCCAACTAGTCCATTTATTGATCCACTTAATACAATTACATCATCATTAAGATTCAAAAGTTCATCAAAATTACAATTTGGAAGATTAAGAGTATTATTAAAAAGATAGGATTTTGAGGAAAGTTCAATAATTTTTTGGTAACCTGCCTCATTCTTTGCTATTAAAGGTATTAAACCTAAGTTGTTTTTATAATTAAATACAATTTGAGTTCCAATAATAGGCTGACAACCTACTTTAGCTAAATTTTCTGAGAATTCTAGGGCACCACTTAAATTGGATGTGTCTGAAATTCCTGCAACTTGAATTTTATTTTTCTTACAATACTCTTTAAGATCGTCTATTTTAATTGCACCTTCACAAATTGAGTACTGAGTATGTAATTTGAAGTGATTAAATTGTGGATTGCTATTTTCTTGCATTAGAGATTGTTCTTACTTTACCATTAAATAACTCAATTTTACAATCAGCTAAATTAGAAAAATATCTATTATGAGTTGCATAAATAATTAATCTGTTTCTGGATCTTAATTTAAATAATGTTTTAAATACAATTTTTGCATTTTTAAAATCTAGATTACCAGTAGGTTCATCTGCTAATATTATATTTGGAGAATTTACTAAAGCTCTAGCTATAGCCACTCTTTGCATTTCACCTCCCGACAGTTCACTAGTAAAATGATTTTGTCTTTTAATTAAATTAAATTTTTTTAATAAATTTTTTGAATCTTTTATTGCTTCTTTTTTATTATTGCTAATAGCCAGTCTAGGAAGGTAAATATTTTCTAAAACATTAAAATCTGTTAAAAGATTTTTATCCTGATAAATTATACCTATTTTATTGGATCTTATTTTGTCATTTTTAGTTTTTTCTTTAAAATTTATTTTTTCACCATTGATAATAATATTTCCTGAATTGGGTGTATCAATTAATGATAGAAGATTTAATAAAGTAGATTTTCCAGATCCAGAGGGACCTATAAGAGAATATATTTTACCTTTTTTAAATTTGTAATTAATTTTACTAATGACTCTTATTTTTTTTTTATTATATGATTTTTCCAAATTATTTAACTCAATTATATTATTCATATTTTAAAGCCTTAATTGTATCCATTCTTGAAGCTTTTAGTGCGGGGTAAATCGATACTATAGATGTAATAATTATTGAACAAATTGATATTAATATTATAGAACCAGGATTAATTTCAGAAGGCATTTGACTTAAAAAATAGATTTCCTCTGGAAATAGACTGATTCCAAAAACAGTACTTAACATATTTCTTATTGCTTCAACATTATAAGAAAAAACTACTCCCAAAATAATTCCAAATAATGTGGCTAATGAACCTATAGTAAAACCAATTAAAAAGAAAATTTTTGTAATTGATTTATTTTGAACACCAATTGATTTTAATATTGCTATCTCTCTAGTTTTGTTTTTAACGAATATAGTTAATCCTGAAATTATGTTAAAGGCAGCAACTATTATTATCAATGTAAGTATTATAAACATAACATTTCGTTCTACTTTTAAAGCTGAAAACAATGACTTATTTAAATCAGCCCAAGTATAAACGAAATAATCTTGAAATATATTTTGTAATTTTAATTTAGTATTTTCTATTTTTTTTGGCTCCCTCAAATAAATTTCTAAATTTCGTTTGTCTTGATTTAAATTAAATAAACTTTCTAGGTCATTAAGATTAATAAATGCTATATTTAAATCAAAATCTGCAATTTCACTATCAAAAATTGAATCTACAATAAATGTTTCTTGTCTTGGCAAGCTTCCAATGATTGTTTCTACCCCCTGAGGCGACATAATTAAAACTTTATCCCCAACTTTTAAATCATAATTAAAGCTTAGTTCTTTTCCAATTGATATGAATTTTGGATTAATTTTTTGATTACCAAAAAAATTTATATTTTGTACAATTGATAATTTTTTAAAGTCATCAGGAAGATATCCTCTAAGCAGCAGGCCTTTGGTATAGTCCTTATTTATTAACACTCCCTCTCCACTATTGCTATACACTAAGGTTCTGGATAAATTTACAATTTCAGAATTTTTAAATAAATTTTCGTTAATAGGCGTTTCGTACGGTTTTATTACAGCATGAGGATTAAAACCTATTATTTTGCCTACTAACTCAGTTCTAAAGCCATTCATTACAGACATTACAATAATCAGAACGGCAACACCAAGGCTTATTCCAATGAAAGAAAAGATCGAAATAATATTTAAGAAACCATCCTTTTTTCTGGTTTTTAAATATCTTAAAACAACTTCTTTTTCTAAAATAGAAATCAACTTATTTTTTTTTATTTTTTATAATTTTAACAATTTCTTCTAATTTCAAATTTTGAGTTTTTTCGTTTAATTCTTTAAATTCAAATAAAATTTCATCCGTCTTCTTTCCTACCATGATTTGGAAAGGTATTCCAATAAGATTAAACTTTTTGATTTTTGAAGAGAAGTTTTCGTCAGTATCATCGAGTATAACTTCAATATTTTCTTTATTAAGTATATCGTATATTTTTTTTGATTTTTCTAAATTAGTGTTATCCTTCTTATCTATATAAGGAATTATTGCACATTCATAAGGTGAGATAGCAATTGGCCATTTCATTATTTCATCTTTCTCATTATATTTAGCCTCTATTATTGCACCTACTAATCTAGATACGCCTACACCATAAGAACCCATTCTTACAAATTCTTTCTTACCTTGATAATCAACTGAAGCATTCATTGGTTTTGAATATTTATCACCAAAATAAAAAATATGACCTACCTCAATACCTTTGGTTTTTAATCTGAACTCTTCTGGCACTTTTTTTTCAAATATATTTTGATCATATTTTTCATCTGTAACTGCATAATATTTTTCATAATTTTTTCTTAAATCAATTAAAGATTCTTGGTTTAAAGTTGTGTTATCACTATTAACTTCAAAAATTCTTTTATCAGTATAAATTTTACTTTCACCTGTATCTGCTAAAATTATAAATTCGTGAGATAAATTTCCACCTATTGGACCGGTGTCAGCTGCCATAGGAATCGCTGACAATTCTAATCTTTTAAATGTACGCAAGTATGATAAAAAAAATTTATTATAAGAAAATTTTGCCTGAACATCATCAATATCAAATGAATAAGCATCTTTCATATAGAACTCTCTGCATCTCATTATTCCAAATCTGGGTCTTAGTTCGTCTCTAAATTTCCACTGAATATGATAAAGAAGTTGAGGTAAAGTTTTGTATGATTTTATACTTGATCTAAAAATATCAGTTATCAACTCCTCATTAGTAGGTCCATATAGCATTTCTCTTTGTTGCCTATCTTTAATCCTAAGCATTTCTTCTCCATAATCTTCATACCTTCCGCTTTCCTTCCAAATCTCGCAAGATTGAATAGTTGGCATTAATAATTCGTGTGCGCCTATTTTGTTTTGTTCCTCTCTAACGATTTTTTCTATTTTTTTCATAATTTTAAAACCGAGAGGAAGCCAAGAATATATTCCGGCAGAAGATTGTTTAATCATTCCCGTTCTCAACATTAGTTTATGAGATTTAATGACAGCTTCTGAGGGATTGTTTTTTAAAATAGGTATAAAAGTTTTCGAAAATAACATTTTATATTCTTACCACATTAATATTAGTTATGGGTTTTTTTCCTGTCTTTTCTTTTGTATATTTTCTGCATATTTTTTTTAAACCATCAATTAAATTTTCATTTTGTTTTATGCTTTTTAATGAAAATGTTTTTGATAAGTTAAATATTTCTTGTTCTAAACCAATTATAAAGTCTTCTTTTTCAAAAACTGGTAAGCCCCGAGCATTTATTATGGGTTTTTGGTAAATAGTTCCTTTAGAGGTAATTATAATCGTTAAATCTACAAATCCGTTTCCTGCTAAATTTTTTCTCTCTTTTATAAAGGGCGAATCTTCATCTATAGGCACAACTCCATCAACACATAGTCTGCCACTTGGAGCTTTATCGTAAATAGTGGGTTTATCAGATTTTGAAAACTTTACTATATCACCATTTTCAACCTGAACAGGATTGGGTATTTTCATTTCTTTTGCAAAATTAATTTGTTCTTTCATATGGCGATGTTCTCCATGTACAGGTATTAAAGTATTAGGTCTTATCCAATTATACATATCTTTTAGATCATCTCTATTTGGATGACCTGAAACATGCACAAATTCAGTTTCCTCAGTAATCACATTAATACCCTCTTTCAAAAGCCTATTATGCACATTATAATGCTTTCTAACATTCCCTGGAATAATTTTAGAGGAAAATATTACTGTATCATCTTTTTCAATAAAAACATCTGGATGAGTAAAATTTGAAATTCTGTTTAATGCACCCATTGGCTCACCTTGACTTCCTGTACATAAATAAACAATCTTCTCTCTTGAAATATTTTTTGCATTCCTCGGGTCGATTGGTTCAATAACATCATGAAGATAACCACATTTCCTAGCAGCTTGATAAATTCGATTCATAGATCTGCCAACTAAAGAAATATTTCTTCCAGTTTTTTTTGCGCAATCAAAAACAGTTTCCATCCTTGCCACATTTGAAGCAAATGATGTAACTAATATTCTTTTTTTTTGTCGGGACATTACATTTAACATATTTTTTCTTACATCATACTCGGAGCCTGCTCTACCAATACTAAATACATTTGTTGAGTCACATACCATTGCTAATACACCATCTTCACCAATTTTTTTTAACTTTTCTTCATTAATTTTATTTCCAACTAATGGTTTTGGATCGACTTTCCAATCTCCTGTATGAAAGATTGTTCCTAATGGTGTATTAATTTTCAAACCGTTAGGTTCGATTATTGAATGAGTTAAAGTTATGAAATCTATAGTAAAAGGTTTGAGATTTATGGTACCATTTAATTCAACAATTTTTAAGTATGGATTTATATCAATTTTTCTCTCTTTAAATTTCTCCAGTACCAAGGCAGCTGTAAAAGGGGTAGCAAAGATATTACACTTTAAATTGCTCCAAATATAAGTGATAGCTCCAATATGATCTTCGTGAGCGTGTGTCAGCACTATACCTAAAAGATCATTTTTTTTATCATTAATAAAGCCTGGATCGGCATAAATAAGGTCAATACCTGGTAAACTTTCATCAGCAAAAGTAACTCCAGTGTCAACAATTATCCATTTATGTAAACCAGGCTTCCCATAAGCATACAAATTCATATTCATACCTATTTCACCTGAACCACCTAATGGACAAAATAATAATTCTTCCGTCATATTGTTTTTATTATTTTTTGAAGACCTTTCATTGTTATTTCTTTATCTATAACAGCTTTAAAATTTAAAGAATTGAAAAATAACTCTGAAAAACCACCAGTTATAACTATATTATATTTTTTTTTGGTTTGTTTTGTTATTTTATTAATTATACTTTGAACTAAACCAATATAACCCCAGTAAAAACCAGATCTTACAGCTGTTACAGTATTTTTTCCTAAAATTTGATTTATTTTTTTGAGCTTCATTTTGGGTATCAATGAGGCTTTTGAAATTAATGTATTTAAAGATAGTGAAACTCCAGGTGCAATTATACCACCTAAATATTGATTTTTAATGACAACATCAAAAGTAGTAGCGGTACCAAAATCAACTATAATAAAATTATTTTTTTTATTATTCAATGCTATCGCATTACAAATTCGATCAGAGCCTACTTGTTTTTTATTAACTTTGATATCAATGTATTTTTGCAAATTAATATCTTTAACTTCATATGTTTTAAGTTTAATTTTTTTATAAAAAAATTTTTTAATTATTTTATATGTTTTTGGTACAACGCTACTAAATAATACTTTGTTAATTTTTTTTGAATTTAATATTGATGACAAACACTTGTTAAGGTTTGATTCATTTATGAGGGAGGTTTTTAGAACAATTTTTTTAAATTTTTTATTTTGAGTAGAAAAAATACTTATTTTTACTTCTGAATTACCTATGTCGCCAATAATATACATCTTATATTCATAAACAATTAAATCTTTTTATGCAAATAAATTAAATTTTTTATAATAATTTTTTTCTATAAGTTTTGATATTTTATTTTTATTTAAATTTAAACCAGTCTCTTGAAGTATATTAGTTGTTAAATAGTTTTTAATATTTGGGCTTTTGACTAAATTTAGTCCAATACCAATTATTATAAATTTTTCATTTTTGTTTAATATTGTTTCTTGAAGAATGCCACAAAATTTTCTATTATTAATTAGTAAATCATTAGGGTGTTTTATTTTAATTTTTTTTTTATTTTTTGATTGATTGATTTTTTAATAATTTCACAATTTAATTTAGTAATTTTAACCAAGCTAATATTTTTTTTTATTTTAAAAAAAATACTCATAAATAAATTTCCTTTAAAACAGATCCATTTTTTTCCGTACTGACCTCTTGCTTTTTTTTGTATATCAGAAGTAATTATTCCTTTTAAATAGCCCTGTTTAATTTTTTTTATAGCTATATCATTTGTGCTATTTATTTTTTTGTATTTAAATCTAGGAAATTTCATCAAATAACAATTATTTTTGAAATAATTTCTGTTAGTGTGCTCGGATATATAAAATAAAAAATAATTACTAAAGTAGATATAAATAATGATAATTTAAGACTTATACTATGGTCTTTATCAAAAACCTCTCTTTCTGTATCGAAATAAATGATTTTAATGATCCTTAAATAATAAAATGCTGCGATAACTGTAGACAACAAACCAACAATTGCTAAAAAAAACATTGATTGCTCTATTACAGCTGTAAAAATATAAAACTTTGCAAAAAAACCAGCTAAAGGTGGTATGCCAGCAAGTGAAAATAATATTACTAAAAAACAAAAAGACAGAATTGGATGATTTTTTGAAATACCAGATAAATCATCTAAATTTTCATAATACTTATCATTTTTTTTCATCATAAATAAGCAGCTAAAAAATGCTAAGTTCATAATTAAATAAATAAAAATATAAGTTATTGAGCTTTGAATTCCTTGATTAGTACCTGTTGAAATACCTGCTAAAGCATAACCCATATGACTGATAGAGCTATAAGCAATCAATCTTTTTAAATTTTTTTGACCTATGGCTGCTACAGAGCCTAAAATCATTGAGGCGATAGATAAAAAGACAACAATTAACTGCCATTGGTCTAGCATATTTAAAAAGGGAACATACAGAATTCTAATTAAAACTGTCATAGCAGCGACTTTAGGAAGTAACGCAAAAAAAGCTGTTACAGAAGTTGGTGAACCTTGATATACATCTGGAGCCCACATATGAAATGGAACAGCCGAAATTTTAAATGCTAAACCAACTAAGATAAATACAATTCCAAAAGTAAGACCATAAGAATTTGAAGTTATTTGTTCTGCAATTATTTGAAAATTTGTTGATCCAGAAAAACCATAAATAAGTGAACACCCATATAATAAAAGTCCAGAAGATAAAGCGCTAAGCACAAAATATTTTACCCCAGACTCTGAGGACAATAAATTATCTCTATTAAATGAAGCTAGCACATACAAAGCTAAAGACTGAAGCTCTAAACCGATGTAAAAAATTATTAAATCATTAGAACTTATCATTATCATCATCCCAAGTATTGATGACAAAATCAAAATTGGATACTCTATTTTTAGAATTTTAATTGAAAGAATATATTTTTTTGATATTCCTAAAACAAATATACCAAATGTTAATGTTAGTATTTTCATGAATGAAGATAAATAATCGACTTGGTAGCTGTCGTTAAAAAGTGACCAATTAGTATTTATCGGAAAGCTAAAAATTAAAATTAAAGATCCAAAAAGTGAAATAGAACTTAAATTATAAACAGTAATTGCACTTTTTTTTATAAATACACCAAACATTAATAAAAACATAATTGATATAGAAATTAGTAATTCAGGGTATATTAGATACATTTTATCCATTTTATTTTTTTACAATTTCATTATTTATTGCTAGTTCATAATTAGATATTAGATTTTCTACTGATATATTTACAGTTTTTAAAATAGGATCGGGATAAAAGCCAAAATATAAAATTGGTAAAGCTAGTGAGGCAAGTATAAACACTTCAGATCTATTGAGATCTAACATTTTTTTTAGCTCGTTATTTTTTATTTCTCCAAATATAACTCTTCTATATAACCAAAGCATATAAGCTGCACCTAAAATTACGCCTAAACACGCAATAGCAGCAACTAAAATATTTTTTTCAAACGCAGCTATCAAAACTAAAAATTCACCTATAAAGCCACTTGTTCCTGGTAATCCAAGAGACGCTAAAGCGAATATCATTAACAAAACTGCAAACTTTGGCATAATCGTTACAATACCTCCATAATTTCTAATAAGTCTGGTATGCATTCTTTCATATATTACTCCAACTGAAAGAAAGAGTGCTGCAGATACCAATCCATGGCTAATCATTTGATACAAACTTCCTTGTAGACCCTGTTGTGTAAATGTGAAGATACCTAAAGTAACATATCCCATATGAGCAACAGAGGAATAAGCAATTAATTTTTTCATATCTTCCTGCATTAAAGCTA
>MDTE01175530.1_pt1 | contig 13802 bp, 9 predicted proteins | sample 811231 | NCBI WGS metagenome assembly MDTE01 (sample SAMN05326651, study PRJNA326480) | marine metagenome | isolation source: seawater | place: Indian Ocean: Red Sea | collected 2010
ACACGGACGGTGATAACAGCGGGATGACGACCACAGATACGACGAGAAATATGGTAAGATAAGTTGTCGCGTTTTTTCTTTTGTGTGTGCTTGTGTATAGTGCTCGCGTACTCGAACGAGCTCGGGCGCGCGAAAGGTGTCGGTCGCGTGGACCTTACGAACTAACGCGTACCCTTTCTCTTTCACGCAAATTAACAGTGTTACGTGGTCGCGCAACGGTGTAAGGATCGCACGTCTATGGAAGAGTACGCCATTCGACTCGGGAAGACGTTTTTAGAAAACTACCCGCTTATCGCGGCGGTATCGGTGACGGTGGACCAAGCGCCGTGGGAACGGGCGAAGATCGGAGGAGGCGTCGAGCATAATCACGGGTTCGTGTTTACGAGCGGTGTGCGTAATTGTTTGGTGAACGTGACGAGAGAGCGATTAGATTCTCCTACGGTCACGAGTGGCGTGAGGGATTATCGGGTGTTGAAAACGACGCAAAGCGGTTACGAAGGATACCACATAGACAAGTTTACGAAGCTTCCGGAAACGAGAGAACGGATTTTAGCGACCGCGATTGATTGTGTGTGGTCGTACGACACAAACGATAATGGACGCGGTGATACGAGTAAACGGAAAGGATGGTTTGGTAGTAATAATCATAACGCGAACACAATTGATTACGACGTCGTCTACCAGCGAGTGCTTGAAAACATCAAAGACCAGTTCTTCGGCGACGCGCAGAGAGGCGTGTATTCGCCGTCGGTTCAAGCTACTTTATACGACATGGGCAACGCGATCGTAAACAATATTAGGGAAGTGAAAGACGTGAAATTTACGTTACCAAACATTCATTTCATACCGATCTCACCAAACGGAGCAGATCACAAATTCGACGACGACGTGTATGTAGCCACCTCGGAGCCGCACGGTACCATCGTCGCGACGGTATCGAAAAGGAACGAAACGCCTGAAATTCGGTCTAGATTATAGCAAATTCGTGAGCAAGCCTACTTTTGTACTACTATTTATTACTACAAACTTCTTGTTCTCTTCATCTACTAAAGGTAACCGCGCGTGATGAAAGACAACACGCCTCTCTGAGCTAACCCGCTAATCTGCTCCCTTTGATCTTTCGAGCATTTCATGTATCCCAACGTATTCGTCATCAGCATCCCTACGGCCATCAAACACACCAGCGCGTAGTTAAAATTCAACTTCGTCAGCGACGTGGTTAAAAACAACACCCAAACCAACGGCGCGCCGTATATTGTCCACCAAAAAATCCGTTTCTCGGTCGCATCTACCAGACGCATTCCTTCCGCATCTCTCGATTCAAATTGCCATTTGCTTTCTCCCGTGGATTCGTCCACTTCGTTCCAATATCGCAATCCGACTAATAATCGTCCGGAAACGTTTTTCGTCCACCAAAAATCAATCGTCAACAGCAGCGTCAAGAGGACGAAAATGATGACAAAATCGTTCGAAAACCAATTGCACGTCAAATAGACGACAATCGCGCTGCATTTAAACACCACGTGCACCATCACTGCGGTGGGATGTTTCGTCGTCTCGACTTCGTCGGGGTTGGTGGTGGTGGTGGTGGTGGTGGTGGTGGTGGTCGCCATTTTTGTGACGACGAAACGCCCTTCTTCTTCTTCTTCTTCTTCTTCTTCTTCTTCTTCTTCTGGTACCTCCTCGTTCTCTACGATTGCACCTTTTTTGAGTCAAGACAAAAAGAAAGAGAAAAAACTGTCTCTCTTTTTTCGTCTTTTTTTTTAACCGATACCTTAAACTCAATACTCAGATGATGACGCAGCGTCACTCCTTTCTTCACGACGAAAGTAACAACAAAAAAAAAGACGAAGAAGAATTTTTGTGCAGAAGAAGAACCGAAGGGAGAACGCGCGCAAAAAAAGTCGTCTTCTCAACGGAGACAAAAACACCGACGCGCTTCGAACGCACTTGGGAGGAGGATCCGGACGACGGATCTCTCTTTTTTCGAGACGGGGCGGCGTTCTTTTTTGTCCTCCGCTCGAAGGAGAGGCGTTGTTCGGGAAAAGAGCGCGAGAGAGGATCACGTCGTAAAAGAGCCAACTCCCCAAACAAACATATCTCGAGATATTCACTCATTTCGGAAAGAAGAATTGCCGGTCGGACTGTGTATACAGAAGAAGATGAAAGAAGAGGAAGAAGAACACAAAAAAGGAGAAGAAGCGCCGCCCCGCGCGGTGGAAGTGAAAGCGCGAAAAGAATACACGATCACGAAAACCAGAGAAAGCTGGACGGACGAGGAACACCGACTGTTCGTCGAGGCCATCGCGCTGTGCGTCGTCCCCGTGGCTTTGGCTTTTTTTTCCTCTTTTTTTTTTTCGTTGGTTGAATCATTCGTCTCTTTTTTTGTGCCAGCAGCACCTCTGCTGACAAAAGAGAGAGACGTTTTTTGTCTCAATCGAACGATGCGACGCGCGCGCGCGAATGTCGACAGACTCTACCGTTATTTTTTTTCTCTCACACTTTGTCTCACCCTCATCTACTCGTCTTCTTTTCGCGATGAAACAGATACCAGCGAAACTGGAAGCAAATTAAAGAACACGTGAAATCGAAATCGATCATTCAAATCCGCTCGCACGCGCAAAAATATTTCTTGAAGATTGAAAAATTGGGCACGGGAGAGGTGGTACCGCCCCCGAGGCCGAAGAAGAAGGCGAGTCGACCGTATCCGCACAAAGCTGTGCCACCGCCGCCACCGCCGAAAGTTGTAGAGCCAAAGCAGGAACAAACGAAGTTTGGTGGTGTCGCTGCTGCTGCAACGAAAGGCTCTCTAGATACGGGAAAGGCAAGTCTCTCTTCTCCTTCGAAGAAACTCGCGAAGAAACAGCAGCAGAAGCAAGACGTTTCGCAGAGTAACAACAATACCATTGACGTGGAAGATGATGGTAATAAGAAAGCGAAGCAAACGACGCCGAAAAGAGAAAAGAAGTCATCGAAAGCGAAAGCGCGGAAAAAGGACGCGAGCACTAATACTGCCAGGACAACGACAAAGAAATCCTCCTTACTTCATCTTGGAAACGAACCGCCGGCGGATGACTTGTTCAGAAGTGACGATCAACTCGCAGGCATGATAGATAACGAAGTGGAAGAGAAAGAAAACGATGAGGACGACGATGACGAGAACAATAGAGAAATCATGAATAGTAACGAAGCCTCCGGAGGTGGTTCGGCGGAAGACGATGCGATTAACTGTTTAGTGCAAAGCGACAACGTCACGGCGACAACTTCGTATAAAGAAAGCGGTGGTCATAATAAAGAGCTGATGATGACTGCCACCAACTTTATAAATAACAGCAACAACAACAATTACAACAATAGCGATGATGATAATAGCGGTGGTTCCAAGAGTAATCAGCAATTTATGACGCGCGAATACATCGCACAACAAATGAATGAAATGCAAGAGCAAGTTCGAAACTCCTTAACGGGCTCTACGTACGAGGAACGAAAAGGAACGAAAAGAAAAGCACCGAATACGCCAACCTCCAAGGGCTCTTCGAGAGGCAAGAGCAACGGGTCTGGAGGCCCATCGCGCTTAGGAAGTTCTCAACAACAACAACAACAATATCCAAATCAGTCCGCTCACGGGTCGAATCTTGGTGGCGTGCAGCAAGTAAATGGCAACGATCAATTGCAACATTCAGAGTGGAATCCAACGCAGAACAACTCTTTAGCCCACGCCCAAAGGAAAAAAGAGAATCAAAATACGCCAAACTTCCAAGTCGTGTATTCCGCTTTTGCGAAAATGTTGGAAAATGGTGGCGTTTCTGCGCAAGAAGCTATGGAAAGTTTACAAAATATGCGACCGATTGACCGGGAAACGACTATTTTGCTCATCGACAACTCGAAGAAGAACTTGTTATCTAAGAGAATGTGGGAAGATCAAATGCAACTCGTAGCGAGTGGGTACCAAACCTTCTTAAACGCGAGAGCAGAGGAGAAACAAGCCAAGTTAGTGGAGAGCATGGTCAACTCCATGAAGTTCAACAACAAAAACGCTCTCGATACGGCGACGGCGAGGCTCTCGATGGATTCGCTCGTGCCGCCGTCGCCTGCAACGCAACAAACACAGCTTCAACCCCCTATGCAAATGACAAAGCGAGATTCCGATGGAACGTTTGAGGAAGCGAATGATGACGATAACAATAACACGAACACGGATTCAGGGAACAACGAATCCGCAAACGAGAAGAAAGGATCCGAAGGAGGTTCTGGAGGAACCGGAGGAACTGGTCAATCACAGCAAACCTTTGTGGAAGTTGCCGGTAAAAAGCAGGTCAGCAATCGCGCAGCAGCAGCGGCTGCTCAGTTATGACAATGAAAGAACGCGAGTTCTTCATTTTGAGTTTTGTAATATCGAATCAAACCAATCTGTACCACTACCATTATATTTACTCGATGTAAAAGTACATTTCTTATTTATTTAAATAAGGACTACCACTGGTACATACTACGCGAGGCATCTTTTTTAATTAATAAGTGATGAACTTATCCGCTTGCTCTTGCAATAACTTTGCGCTCTTCTTCGGATCTAAAAACAATCTTTGACACTCCTCCAAATCGGCGATCGATATTTCCTCTCTACCACTTTGTTGCGCAATTACTGCCGACGGCGTCATCAGCTGAGCCGCGTGTCGTAAAGTCGTCTCGTCGCCAACCTCGCCTAATCTTGCCAAACTCGCTCCATCCATCTCAATCTCTTCCACGTCCGCTCTCACGGCTAAAATTCTTACGTTTTCTTCGCTCGTGTACGGAATCGTTCGAACAATCAACAAGCGATCTAACAAATCTACCGGAATGCCGTGAGGTGCCACCATCCCATCGGAGCCTTTTACCGGGCAAACCCCTCTATTGGTAGCAAAAATTACAATCGGCGCCAACTGCGACTCCAACGCTTTGTTCAAAAACGTAAAACATTCTTGATCCAACATGTGCACTTCATCGATAAACAACACACCTGGGACTAACTCCGCGATGCCACTGTCGATGTACCTGTTCACCACGTTGTTAATTTCCCTTCTTAACTTCTCCGTGATTTCTGTTTTCTTCGGTTTCATGATTTGACTCATCATCGAAATAATATCGGATCCGCCTTGCGGTCGCGCGTTGGCGGCGTCCAAGTCGTGTAAAGTGACATCCTGCACAATCTCTTTTCTTTTGTGCACGTCACCTTTCGGTAATGGGACGTACTCTTCTGCTTCTAAATCAAACTCCGAGGCGTACGCATCGCACCTCCCGACTCGTTTTACCGACCCGGAGTTTGCCTCCAAGTAAATCACGTCGCCCAACTTCACCTTCTCTTTCTGCATGGCGTCATAAATCGACGGGTCTAGTTTCAATTGTTTCGTCCCTTTCACCGTTTTCAACCCAACGACTACGCTCGTGATAACCTTGCCGTAGCCACCAGAAGTGCTCTCCGTCTCCTCCGGCGTCATCTCCACGATCTCGCCTTCGTACACCTCTTTATTTTCTTTAATGCGTAAACCAATCGCTCTTCGAAAGTTTTCCATCAAAACTTCCGTCTTCTTCACCTCTTGCGAGTACACCTCCGATCCGACCATGGGACAAAACGGCACCTTCGTTCCCAACTCTTGCGCGATGCCTAACGCCAACGCGGTTTTCCCCGTCCCCGGCGCGCCGGTAAGTAACAAGGCTCTTCCAGCCATTTTTTTCTCTTTGATCATGTCCACGACGACGCCGCACGCTTCTCGAGCGGATTCTTGGCCCACCCATCCGGCGGCTTGAGAAACCGCGCTACCTTTCTCGTTTACCCCGAGACCCTGTCGTGCGTTTCGCGAAGACATTCGTTTCGTCGCGCGGAGAAAGAGAAAATAAGACGCGTGAGCGAGAGAGAGCGAGAGAGAGAAAAAGAAAGCGTCCCCGATGACGATTGACCGCATCATCGACCCGCAACAACTTTGGTTTTGCGCATTGATTGCACGACGAGAGAGAGAGAGAGAGAGAGGAAGAAGAAGAAGAAGTGTTGGTAAAAAAAAAGTACCTTGATGTGCGTGTGCGTGGCCACTCTGGCTTTCTTGGTCGTCGATTCGACCTCGTCGATTTTCATTTTTCGCGTCGTTTCGTTTCGCACACAACAAGAGAGGATGATGATTGGAGACAATTGAATTGGAATTTGTTTCCTCCTTTTTTTGCTCTTTGAAAAACAACACAAAAAAGAGAGAGAAGCACAAAAGAAAAAAGGTGGTTGCATGTAGGGTTTAGGGTTTAAGAAGAGAGAAAAAAAAGAAGGACCGCGAAAACCCGATAAGACTCTCTCGACTGTTGCGCAGAAGTAGGCTCTTCGCTTGTGGAGTCGGAGAAAGAGCGAGTGAAAAGAACGATACCGACGACGACGATGACGACGACGACGACGATGACGACGGTTCGAATGGTTTCGGCGAACAGAAGCAATAGTTCTAGAGCAGTCGCCTCCTCTTCGTCTTCGGGGAATCGGACGATTGGAGGCGCTTTATCATCGCGCAAAGGAAAGAGGACGAGCGCGAATAACGAAAACAGAATACGATTATTAACGAATAGAAGACGACAAAACAGAAGTATCATTGCACACGCGATAACGAAGCCGGAAATTGACTGGTCTAAGCTCGGGTTCGGGCTGACGGAAGCCGAGTCCATGTACATCGCCGAGTGCACACTCGATGGGCAATGGAAAATGGGGTCCATTCAGCCGTACGGGAATATTTCCGTGTCACCATCCGCGGCGGTGTTGAATTACGGTCAAGGGATCTTTGAAGGCATGAAAGCGTTTCGAACGCCCGAGGATGAGCTCGTGACGTTTCGCCCGGACGAGAACGCGAAGAGATTCGCGGAAGGTGCAGGGAGGATGTCCATGCCGCCGGTTCCAAAAGATATCTTCGAAGATGCCGTGAAGAAGGTAATCAGCGCGAACAGTGACTATGTGCCGCCAGTAGGGATTGGATCCTTGTATATTCGACCGTTGTTGATTGGCACCGGGGCGATTTTAGGATTAGGACCAGCGCCGTCGTATACGTTTTTGGTTTACGTTAGTCCGGTTGCTTCGTATTTCAAAGGCGGTCAGTTGTCGCCGATCGATTTGGTCGTGGAGGAGGATTACCACCGAGCTGCTCCAGGTGGGACCGGGTCCACCAAATGCGTTGGAAACTACTCTCCAGTTTTGAAAGTGCAATTACAAGCGAAAAAAGACGGATTTTCGGACGTTATTTATTTAGACGCCAAAGAGAACAAGTACATCGAAGAGGTGTCTTCGTGCAACTTTTTCGTTGTGAAAGGAAAAACCATCGCCACGCCGGCGCTGGAAGGAACTATTTTACCAGGTATCACGAGAAAAAGTATCATCGAGTTGGCCAGAGATAAAGGGTATACGGTTGAGGAAAGAAAAGTCGGTTTAGACGAAGTTTTGACTGCCGACGAGTGCTTTTGTACCGGCACCGCCGTTGTCGTCGTCCCGGTTGGCTCCGTCACGCACCGAGGCAACAAAACCGTCTTTTGCGAAGGTAAGATTGGCGCCACCGGTCAAATGTTGTACGACGAACTCACCGGTCTCCAACAAGGTCGAATAAAAGATACGAAGGGCTGGGTCGAGCACGTGCCGAAAGATTATCATTTGTGAAGAGAATTTTTTTTTGGTATATAACATATTCTTTGAGACTGTCGTTCACGAGAAAGAGAGGAAGAAGACAGAGAGAGTGAGAGAGAGTTTTAACGAGTTGTAATCAGAACAAAAGGAATGGAGGCATCCTCGCGTGTGCGTGTGCGTGTATGTACATGTATACGTATGTGCACGCGTATAGCGCACGCGCGCGCGTCTTCGTCGAGTACATTTTTTCTTTCGCTTTTCGTGCTTCTCTTTTTTTGGCTCGATGCTCGATAGGGCTTAATGAAATCAAAGTGTCCCTCCCCACAATAATCCACAACTCTCAAAAACTATATCTAATCGCATTTGTGTTCTCCACGGAAACACGGAATCTCTTGCACCGCACTCGCTGGGAGAAGGATTGAGACGATACGCGTGGAAGCAATGAAGCTATACGGGCCGACGTCCCGGTCGCACCGGATTCAAGTGACCGCAAAGTATTGCAACATCTCACTTGAAAATGTCCCGGTGACGATGGGCGAAACGAACAAAACGGAAGCGTATTTACGGATGAACCCGTTCGGGAAAGTGCCAATGTTAGTGTGCGACGATGAACAAAAGACGGCAGTATTTGAATCGAACGCGATTTGTCGTTATTTGTGCTCCGTATCTGGACAGATGTTGTATCCAAAGCAAGAACAAGGAGGTTCTGAATTGAAGGCGAAAATCGATGGCTTTATGGATAGTTTCAACCAGTTGGACGCAAGCGGGCCGGGATGGTTGTATCCAATCATCGGGATTGGAAAGGCGAGAGGGATCGTTTATGACGAAGCGAACGAAGCGAGGACCAAGAAGACGTGCCATTCGTTCTTAATGAGCTTAGAATCGCATTTGAAGACAATGATGGCGGAGAAGAAAGGCACGTTTTTAGTCCCAGAGAGAGGCTTTACGTTGGCGGATATCGTGGGTGCTTCGAGTTGCGAAAATTTGTTTTTGCACTTGATTGAGGAAAAAGAATGGGACGAGAAGTATCCGTCTGTGAAGTTTTGGTTGGAAACCGTTTACTCGTTGCCGGAATGGTTGGAAGCAGTTGGGAAGATGACATGTTGTCAGGAACCGATGCGATGGGAAGGCGAGGTAAAAGCGTTGAAAAACTTGCCCATAGATCAAACCGAAAATTGCAGCTGGTCCGCGACGAGAGTGAGAAACACGTTTACGTCGTTTTTTGAAAGCAAACACGAGCACACGATCGTGCCGTCTTCGCCAGTTGTGCCGCACGACGATCCTACGTTGCTCTTCGCCAACGCCGGCATGAACCAATTTAAGCCGATCTTTTTAGGCACGTGCGACCCGAAATCGCCGTTATACACGTTGAAAAGAGCCACCGATTCGCAAAAGTGCATTCGCGCCGGAGGTAAACACAACGACTTAGACGACGTCGGGAAAGACACGTACCATCACACTTTCTTTGAAATGCTCGGGAACTGGTCCTTTGGCGATTACTTCAAAGAAGGCGCCATTTCTATGGCATGGGAATTGTTAACCGAGGTGTACAAAATCAATCCGGACCGATTGTATGCGACCTATTTCGGCGGCGACGAGAAGCTAGGGTTAGAACCTGATTTGGAAGCGAAAGATATTTGGTTGAAATTTCTCCCAGCCTCGAAAGTTTTACCATTCGGTTGCGCGGATAATTTTTGGGAGATGGGCGATACAGGTCCGTGCGGTCCCTGCACGGAAATCCATTTCGATCGTATCGGGAATAGAGACGCGTCGAGTTTAGTCAACATGGACGATCCGGACTGTTTGGAAATCTGGAACTTGGTGTTTATTCAATATAACCGAGAAGAAGGTGGCTCGTTGAAACCATTGCCGAACAAACACGTGGATACCGGCATGGGTTTCGAACGTTTAACGAGTTGCTTACAAGACCGAGCGTCGAATTACGACACAGATGTGTTTCTCCCGATTTTCCGAGAGATTCAAAGAGTCACAGGTGCATCGCCTTACACAGGTTTGTTAGGTGCCGCTGATGCTGGAGAAAAAGACATGGCTTACAGAGTTGTCGCGGACCACGTGAGAACATTAACCGTAGCCATCGCAGACGGCGCGAGCCCGGGGTCGGACGGGAGAAACTACGTCTTAAGGAGAGTCTTGAGAAGAGCCGTTCGATTTGGACGCGAAAAATTAAACGCCAATGAAGGTTTCTTCCACAAGTTGGTCCCAACGGTTGTAAATATGCTCGGCGAAACCTTTCCGGAAATCAAGAAAGAGGAAAAAAGAGTTATCGAAATCATCGCCGAAGAAGAAGAATCGTTTGGAAAGACGCTTTTGAAGGGCATCGAGAAGTTTAAGAAAATTGCAAACGGCGCGCGAAATGAAAACAGAAACATCATTTCCGGTGCCGAGGCATTCTTGTTGTGGGAATCTTTCGGTTTCCCGAACGATTTGACGGAAATCATGTGCGAAGAGAACGGTTTGACGTTGGACAACGAAGAGTTTGACCAAGTGTTCAAAGCGGCGCAAGAGAAATCGAGATTGAGTTCCAAGAAGAATACTGGCGTGGACTTATTGTTCCAAGCAGAAGCGACTGCATGGTTGACAAATAACAACATCGCCACGACCAACGATTCGTTTAAGTACGTGGAAAATGTTCCGAAAGTGGACACTACGGTCAAAGCCATATTGACGAGCTCGAATGGTTTCGTGCAATCTACAGAAGGGCAAAGCGGGCCGTTTGGTTTGATTTTAGAATCGACGCCGTTTTACGCCGAGTCCGGCGGTCAAGTTTCCGATACCGGGTCTTTGTCGGTGAATGGCAAAGAGTTGTCTGTCGCCGAGGCGAAAGCGGCGGCTGGATACATCTTACATGTATTATCAGACGAAATGGTTTCAGTTTCGGTCGGTGACTCGTGTGCCGCTCAAGTCGACCTCACTCGACGCTCGGACATCATGCCCAACCACACGATGACACACGTCGTCAACTTTGCCTTGCGCGAAATCTTAGGCAACGAAGTCAACCAAAAAGGTTCCATTGTCGACAACGAGAAGTTACGTTTTGATTTTTCACACAACAAACCGGTCACTGCAAAGCAAATCCAAGAGGTGCAAAACATCGTCAACGCACAAATCAAAGAAAACTTGTCCGTGCACACAAGAGAGGTGGCGTTAGCGGACGCGCAGAAAATCAACGGTTTGCGAGCGGTTTTCGGTGAAGTGTACCCAGATCCAGTCAGAGTTGTCTCTGTCGGTCCAACTATCAACGATTTGTTATCCGACCCGTCCAACGCGGAATGGGCGAAGCGCTCGATTGAGTTTTGCGGCGGTACCCATTTGAAAAGCACCTCAGACGCAGAAGATTTTGCCATCATCGAAGAAGTCGGCACGGCGAAAGGTATTCGACGTGTCACTGCGGTGACAAAAGGTCAAGCAAGATTAGCCTTCCAAAACGCCAATGAGTTCTCAGCTTTGATTGATGCAACGGCACAAATTTCTGATTTAGGCAAGCTCGCTTCGCAATTGTCTTTATTGAAAGGCCTGATCGACGACACAGAAAAAGCGATGCCGTTCGCCTTGCGAGAAAATTTGAGAGAATTGATCGTCCGAGAAAACAAACGATACTTGGATGAAAAGAAAAAGGCCTCCGCAGAAGCGGCCGCCAAAGCCATCGAACAACTCTCCGTCATGTGCGATGAAGCCACTTCCAAAAGTGAAAACTTTCTCGTCGTCAACCTTGGCGAGGGGATGGACGTGAAAGTTTTAAGCGAGTGCGCGCAATCGATCGCCGGGAAAGGTTTGTCTTGTGCGTTGTTCAGCACGAACGACGGTAAAGCCCTCGCTATGTGTTCGGTCCCATCCGACGTGAAAAACAAAACCAACGAGGCTAAAAACTGGTTAGATATTTGTTTGAAACCGTTAGGAGGGAAGGGTGGTGGTAAAAAGGGCATTGCCCAAGGCCAAGGGCCAAACGCCGGCGCGCTGAGCGAAGCCATGGATGCCGCGAAGGCGTTCGCGAAGATGTCCATTAAATAATTATTCGTTCATATAAGAAGAGGATGCGAAAGAGAAGATGCATATAGCGTGATATAGATAGAGTGATATATTTTCATAATCGATTGCCATACTACCAAATACTGTTCACGCGGCATGAAAAAAGAGCGCACAAGGTTTCCATAGGGACCGTTAGTTTATCCAAAAGTCTTCAAAAAGTTGAAAGAGAGAGAGAGAGAGAAAGAAAGACGTGAGACGTGAGACGCACACAAGTTCGGAACAAAGACACACACGCGCGTACGAGAGAACTCCCCTTTAATCATAGCGGTTCATGTTTAAATCTTCTTCCAAACCGTCCTCTGCGTCTCAAATCGCCGGCGCCGGTTTGCTCCACTTACAAAAGAAACCAAAATCAACGCCTTTCCAATGCGCGTCGATCGCGTTTAGTTACATGGCGTGCGCGATAGCTTTGCTCTGTTTCAATAAAACGGCGTTATCTTTATACGATTTTCCGTTTGCGAATGTCATCACGTTATCGCAGTTGATTGTTTCGACGATGCTTTTGTATGTGTTTAAAAGACTCGCATTGATTGAGTTCGTAGACCAAGACGATGAAACAACGAATAAAGTGCCTAAAGGCGGATTGAATATGAAAACGGGCTTTCCGACGTCTAAGTTATTTCGAATGACTTTACCGTTAGCCGTCGCGTATTTGACGTACATGTTGTTATCTATGATTTCCTTGAGAGGCGTGAATTTACCGATGTATACGACGTTACGAAGAACCACGGGAGCGTTTACGATGGCGACGGAGTTCCTCGTGTTTGGGAAAGCGCAAGAGAGAGACGTAATTTTTGCGGTGATGCTGATGGTTTTAGGCGCCGTGATAGCAGGGATGAACGATATTGAGTTTAATTTATACGGGTATTTCATGGTAATTTTAAATAACGTAGCGACGAGTGTGTATTTGATAATGATTGCACGGATATCGAAGAAGAGCGGGTTGAACGCGTTCGGATTGATGTGGACGAACGGGATTTGGTGCGGCGGGCCGTTGTTCGCGTTATCTTTGCTGAGAGGGGAGATTTTTAGTACGATTACTTATATAAACGAAAACAGTGGATTCGTCAAAGTCTTGTTCGGTTCCTGCGTGCTTGCGTTCGCGTTGAACTACTCCATATTCTTGAACACTTCGGTGAACTCGGCGTTGACGCAAGCTATTTGTGGCAATGTGAAAGATTTAGTGGTGGTGTGGATAGGATACATATTCTTTGGCGGGGTGTTCGAATGGGCGAACTTTAGCGGGATGATTATAGGCGTGTGTGGGAGTGCGTATTACGCGGCGATAAAGTTGAAGAAGACGCGAATGAAAGACCCGAAAGAGAGCGAATAAGTATGTTTCGTGTTTTTGAGTGCGTGTAATAAATCTCCGATATTTAAATATACGGTGAGTAGTATTACTCTCATCTTATTCTTGTTCTTATTCTTTTCTTCTTCTTCTTTCTCTTGCTTTTTCGTATCGTCGTGTTTTCATTTACTCTTATTTCTATCTCTAGCGTGCCCTCTTTTATATTCCTCTATAGTAGTTCTCGTAATATTTCTGCGTTTTGATTTCATCGTTTCTTCTTCCGTTCATTGCGCGCTTCTCTCCTCATTTTAAAAGCACTCCTCTTGACTCTTCCTCACGCATCTTGCCACCCGTTTCTTAAACCCGGCATAATCGTCCCGCCACATCTTCGCCGCGTCGATATTCGCCGGTGACTCGTCGTTCGGCGAAGACAACATCGATATGATGGACAACATAATCGTCTCCACCGTTTGCACCGGCGACCACCGTTCGCTGGCGCACTCGTACCCCATGGGATCATCCCCGGCGTCGTGCAAGATGGATATGCACACTCTTCCGTCTGGATAAACGTTCGGGTGCCAAATTTCCGATTTAAACTTCACGTCTGGTGGTTTGTTTGGGTAATCTTGCGGGAACGTCATCGTCGCCGTGAAGAAACCGCCTTCGTATAAAGTATCCGGCGGTCCCATGATGGTCACTTGCCATTGTAAGATGTTCGAATCGTCTACCAAGCCGGCGGAGAAGCCCTCGATTGGGTTTCGAGTTAAATCTGTTTCGTGTTTTAAGCGAACGTCGAGAATAACACCGCATCGTCAGCGCGGGGTTTCTTCGCGAAAAGGAAAAAAAGAAACA
>MDTE01169376.1_pt1 | contig 13801 bp, 13 predicted proteins | sample 811231 | NCBI WGS metagenome assembly MDTE01 (sample SAMN05326651, study PRJNA326480) | marine metagenome | isolation source: seawater | place: Indian Ocean: Red Sea | collected 2010
AATAATTAGTTAATAATGAAATGGGGTGGCTGAGGGGATTTGAACCCCCGACATCCGGTACCACAAACCGACGCTCTAACCAACTGAGCTACAGCCACCAATATAAAAAATAATTTAACTCAAAATTAAATAATTGTGTAATTTTTTTAAAATTTGCTTATATTAACTTTTTCAATCAATTTCAAAAATGAAAAATTTAAATAAAGCAATATACAATATTGGAAGTGATACGGCATTTTCGATACTTGCAAGAAGCAACGAATTGTCGAGTCAAGGAAAAGAAGTTATTAATTTAGGAATTGGTCAACCAGACTTCCCAACACCACAGAATATTATTAATGCTGCAGTTAAAGCATTAAAAGATGGTCACCATGGTTACAGCCCATCAAGTGGAATTAAAGAACTCAAAGAAGCAGTTGCTATAGATTTTTTAAATAGAACTAAAGTTCAAATTAATCCTGAAAATGTATTAATAACTCCTGGAGGAAAAGCAGTAATCTTTTATACACTTTTAATCTTTGGACAGCCAAATGCGGAAATAATTTATCCTGATCCTGGATTCATTGCTTACAAGTCAATGATAGATTACACTGGGGCCAAGCCAATTTCACTTCCACACAGGATGGAAAATGATTTTTCATTTGATGCCGATGAACTACTTTCACTGATTAACAAAAATACAAAACTTATAATACTCAATTCACCTGCAAATCCAACAGGAGGGGTTGTTCCTCAAAAAGAACTAAAAAAATTGGCAGAGGGATTAGTAAATTTTCCTGAAGTTTATATTCTTTCAGATGAAATTTACAGCAGAATTCTTTTTGACGGAAACAAACATTTAAGTTTGATGGCTTTCCCTGAAATAAAAGAAAGAGTAATTGTTTTAGATGGATGGTCAAAAACTTTTGCTATGACAGGTTGGAGATTGGGTTATGGAATTTTTCCAAAAAAAATTTTTAATTACGCTGAAAAGTTGGCTATTAATTGTCACTCCTGCGTTAACCTGGCAACTCAATATGCTGGAATAGAGGCTCTAATGGGACAACAGAATTATGTTGAAAAAATGGTAAAAGAATTCATGAAAAGAAGAGATTTTCTTGTTAAAAACTTAAATTTAATCAAAAACATAGAATGTTCAAATCCAAAGGGTGCATTTTATGTATTTCCTAAAATACAAAAAAACGGTCTTTCTTCTAAAGAAATAAGTGATTTTTTATTGGAAAAAAAATTCCTTGCAACAGTTCCTGGTTCTTCATTTGGAAAAAATGGTGAGGGATTTATTAGAATTTCTTATGCAAATAATTTAAAAAATTTGAAAAAATCAACTGAACTTCTAAAAGAATTTATTTCTGAGTAGAAATTAGACTCTTTTTTGTTTAATATTTAAACAAAAGGAAATTAATTTTATGAAAAAGTCTAGAAAATCCTGCAATTTTTGTTTTGGCATATTTTTTGCTTCTTAAGTGTCATGAAAAAAATTGAAGCAATTATTAAACCATTTAAATTAGATGAAGTTAAAGATGAACTTAACAGTATAGGCATATTAGGAATGACCGTGTCTGAAGTTAAAGGTTACGGTCGTCAAAAGGGTCACACTGAGTTATACAGAGGTGCAGAGTATGCCGTTGACTTTCTGCCAAAAATCAAAATTGAATTGATAATTCAAGATGATTTAGTAAATGATGTTATTGAAGCAATAAAATCAAAAGCACACACTAGTAGAATTGGAGATGGGAAAATCTTTATTTCTAATGTAGATGAAGTCATCAGAATTAGAACGGGCGAAAAAGGTAAGGAAGCTATATAAAAATATCTAACATCACTATTAAGGAGGAAATTATGTCAGATGTAGCAAAAGTATTAAAAACAATTAAAGACAAAGAAGTTAAATTTGTTGACCTAAGATTTACTGATACAAAAGGGAAGTGGCAACACACCGCACAAACAGTAGAAACAATTAATGAAGACACATTTAAAGACGGAATTATGTTTGATGGTTCTTCCATTGCAGGTTGGAAAGATATAAATGAAGCAGATATGATTCTAAAACCTGATCCATCTACTGCCGTAATGGATCCTTTTACAGCTCAACCACAACTTGTACTTTTCTGTGATGTTATAGAACCAGCTGATGGCAAACCATACGAATTAGATCCAAGAAGTACTGGTAAAAAAGCTGAGGCATATTTAAAAAAAACAGGGATAGGCGATAAATGTTTCTTTGGGCCAGAAGCTGAATTCTTTATTTTCGATGATGTTAAATGGGCAACAAATCAAGAGTATACATTTTACAGCATTGATTCAGAGGAAGGTGCTTACAACACGGGAACTGAAATTGAAGGTGGCAATATGGGACATAGACCTAAAGATAAAGGTGGTTATTTTCCAGTACCCCCAGTTGATTCAGCTTCTGATATCAGAGCTGAAATGGTTTCAACAATGTCGGAAATGGGATTGACAATGGAAAAACATCATCACGAAGTAGCCCCATCTCAACATGAACTTGGAATGAAATTTGGTTCATTGATAAAAAGCGCAGATGATCTCCAGAAATATAAATATTGCGTTCATATGGTTGCTCAAGCATACGGAAAAACAGCTACTTTTATGCCAAAGCCAGTCTATAATGATAATGGTTCAGGCATGCATGTTCATCAATCAGTATGGAAAGGCAACAAATCTGTATTTGCTGGTAATGGATATAACGGCCTATCAGATGAATGTCTTTACTACATTGGAGGAGTTATAAAACATGCAAAAGCAATTAATGCATTTTCTAACGCAACCACAAATAGTTATAAAAGACTAATTCCTGGTTTTGAGGCACCTGTTCTCTTAGCCTACTCATTCAGAAATAGATCAGCTGCTTGTAGGGTGCCATATGTAAGCAGTCCTAATGCAGCAAGATTTGAGGTCAGATTTGGTGATGCATCAGGAAACCCTTATTTTACATTTGCATCTATGTTAATGGCAGGTTTAGACGGAATAAAAAACAAGATTCATCCAGGTGAAGCAATGGATAAAGATCTTTATGCTCTCTCTGAAGAAGAAGTCAAAGATGTTCCAACTGTCTGTGGAAGTCTAAGAGAAGCTCTTGGTGCATTGGATAAAGACAGAGATTTTCTTAAAGCAGGGGATGTTTTTACTGACAATCTAATTGATTCTTATATTGCTTTAAAAATGGATGAAGTTCTTCAGTTTGAACACACACCTCATCCAGTTGAATTCAAAATGTATTATTCCGTTTGATTTTTTTTATTTAATCAGACCAGATAATTCTTTGAAGTGAGGGTTTGTTGAATCTTTTAGCAACTCGAATATCAGCATCTCAATATTAGTAAATATTACTCCGAGATTCTTCATTCTCTCGATACTAATGCTTCTGTGATCAATGTTTCGTGAACCTGTTGCTTCATCAATCAAGAAAACATCATATTCTTCCTTAATTAAATCGAAAGAGGTTTGCAAAATACATATATGTGTTTCAATTCCAGTTAGAATAATTTGATTTTTTTTATTTTTTTTTAATATTTTTCTAAATAAATCTGACCCGAGACATGAAAATGAAGTTTTCTCTATTCTTTCAATGTCTATTCCTTTTAAGTTGTCTTCTATCTCAGGGACTGTCGGACCAAGTCCATTAGGGTATTGCTCTGTCAAAATTATAGGTAGATTCAATACTTTGAATATTTTTACCAAAAGATTAATATTATTTATAACCTTGTTTTTGTTGAAAATTTTTTCAGCTAATTTTGTTTGAACATCAACTATAACCAAGCAAGAGTTATTTTGATCGATAATCATTGTGCATCAAGTGCATTTTCTATCTCTAATAACAAACTCTCAGAAGTAGGGCTTGTCATTGATGAGAACCAATTAATAATGTCCCCATTCTTATCTATCAAATATTTATGAAAATTCCACCTAGGTTGAGCAATTACAGACATATTATTAGATATCCATTTATAAAGAGGATGTGCATCTTGGCCTTTAATCTTTTGAATAGAAGTCATTGGAAAATTTACTCCATATCTTATTTCACAAAATTTTTTAACATCAGAATTATTGGGCAATTCTTGGTTGAAATCATTAGATGGAACACCTAGAACCACAAATCCCTCACTTTTATACCTATCGTAAATTTTCTGTAAACCAGCATACTGTGGAGTAAATCCACATTGTGATGCAGTATTCACTAACAAAACAACATTATCTTTAAATTTTTTCAGTTTTAGCTCTTCTCCAGCGATTGAATCAATTGTAAAGTCGTGAAAATTCGCGGAAGCAGAATTAGAATTAAAACTAAAAAACATTGTTAATATTATAAATAAAAATCTCATTACTTATTATTTAATTATTTACATTGAAAAATAAAGTAATAATTTTTAGAATAATTTATGTTTAACAAAAAATCCTCCATAATCTTACCCCTAATATCTCTATTCTTATTGTTTTCTTGTTCAGGAGATGATCTGTTACCAGTAAAAGGACCTGAAGGTGCACCTGGAACTGACTTAAATTTTGCACAGTTTGACGATATTCCCATACCACTTAACTCTACATTAAATAAAGAGGATTCTATAATTATTTCTAAACTCAACGGTTGGTTGGGTAGACTTTCGTTTGATACCAGCGAAAAACAATTAACTGTATTTGACTTCTTTAGAAATGAGTTCCCCAAATTTGGTTGGAAAAAATTATCTGAAATTACATCTGAAAGGAGTCTTCTTAATTATAAAAATAATTCTAGACTTGCATCCATCCAACTAAACGACAAAACTTTTTTTGGAACTGAGGTAACAATTACAGTTTCAGAAATAGAAAATTAAATTAAAAAAATTGTTGCCAAACTTAAAAACATAAAAAACCCAACCACATCTGTTAATGTTGTAACAAAGGTGCCAGAGGCAATTGCTGGGTCAACGCCATATTTAGTTAAAAATATAGGGGTGAATACCCCAAAAAAAGAACCAAAAATTAAATTTAAGAATAAAGAACCCGATATTACAAAACTCAGAATTAAATCGCTAAACCAAAAATATGTAATTGCTAAAGAAGCACCTGAAAAAATTATTCCATTTATCAAACCAACAGAAACTTCTTTACCCATTGATCTCAAAGCATTTGACCAAGTTAATTGTTTCATTGCAATTGCCCTAACTGCTGTTGTCAATGACTGAGTCCCAGAACACCCCCCCATCGAAGCAACTATAGGCATTAATGCTGCTAAAATTGCTAATTTATCAATTGTACCTTCAAAATTTCTAATCACATAAGTCGCAAAAAATGCTGCAATCAAATTAAAAAAAAGCCAAGTAAACCTTGCTCTGGTAACGGACAATATAGCTCCGTAGAAGTCTTGATCACCTACTCCAGCTAATTTGAGGATATCTTCCTGTGCTTCATCATCGATCACATCAACAACATCCTCTACGTTTATTGTGCCAAGAAGTTTTTTTTTATCGTCAATGACTGCAATCGAAGTTAGGTTTCTTTTTCTAAATATGTCAGCAACATCTTCTTGATCCAAAGAAGAGTGAACACTCATATTATTCTGTTTCATTATTTCTTTTATTTTTTCTTTTCGTGAAGATGAGATAATTCTACTTAGAGATACAGTTCCCGCAAATTTTTGATTACTGTCAATCACATATAGGTCATAAAAAACCTTAGGAAGTGGTCTCTTTTTTCTCAAATAATCAATTGCATCCCCAACATCATAATGCAAAGGAACACTTACTAACTCTGCTTGCATTAATCTTCCGGCAGTATTCTCATCATACATAAGATTGCCTTCAATATTTTTTCTTTCCTTAATTGGAATTTTAGAAAGAATTAATCTTTTTCTTTCACTATCCAGAGACTTAATTATTAAAGTTGCATCATCGGAATCTAAATCATTAATTGCCTTAAATATTATTTTCATATCTATCTCGTTAATAATTTTTTTTAAGAAACTAGATTCTAATTCAACTAATATTTTACTTTCGAAGTCTTGAGATAAAATTTCAAGAAATTGTTTTCTATGTTTGAAATTTAAAATTTGGATATAAGAAGCTATTTCAGATGGATGAAAATCTTTGATCTTTCTAAAAATCTTTTTACTTTCTTTTTTCTCAAGTAAATCAATGAAATTATTGAAAATATCAGGTTTTAAAAGATCTAAATTATTGAATTCTTTGTTCATCTAGTTATTAGTAGGCAAATCAATTTGTTTTAACCAGCTAGATTTTAGTTCTAAACTTATTTCTCTATTATACAATCTATTTCTTTTTGAATTACCAATTATATCCAAAATAACTTCTTCTGGACACTCAACTCCAATAAGTCTCTTTACAAGAGAATGTCTGAAAGAAGTAATTGTTTTTTTATCAGAAAGTTTTTGAATTCTTTTGTTTATTGAGGGTTCATTTAAATATGTTTTTGAAGAACTATTTTTTAAATGCATTGATAAAAATGATTTATTATTAGAAAAAATATTTTGAGCACCCCAAAGTGCCATACCTATTAATGGAATCGTTCTAATTTTATTTATATTTTTTATAGTTCTTTTAGGATTAGATCTAATAATTAAAAATGGAGTTATTTTATCCAAGTTAACATCATCACCTGACAAACCCATTAATTCATTAAAACTGCAACCAGTATCAAACATCAAACCTATGATGAAACTAATCATATCTTTTTTTTTAAGACAATCACTCTTAATCAATTCAAGTTCATTTTCAGTAAATTGTCTGATTTTATTTTCATTCTTTTCAGACCACTTGATATTTTTTAAAAATAACTTTTGATTTATGTTGTAGTATTTAAATAAAATTCTAAAAACTTCATTTAAGCTTTTATAAATAATTTTGCCGTATTGGACATTGTTGGTTTTTGAGAAAAAATTATAGATTTTCTGTGCATCTTCAATATTATATTCGTTTATTAATTTGTCATCGCAAATTTTTAAAAAATCATTAATAGACTTATCAATTAACTCTTTATTGGTTATATAAAAAGTATTATTTTCTAATATTTTTGGGGTTTCTGAAAAAAGAGGAAATTGATATTGAACATTTTTAAATAAAAAATTTTCTATGGTTCCTTTGTTCTTATCGTCAATAGATAAATTTGTTTTTAAATTATTTAAATAATTAGATTTTGAGAAAACTAATTTAGAAACTAAATCATCATAATCGTCTAAAAATTTAATTTCATATTTCTTAATATTTATTGTTTTTTTAGAAAAAATTTTTTTTAGATAATTCTTAGAATTACTTTCAAAAAACTTAAACATTTTTATATGTTCTAACGCTTGTATTTTTGATCTTTTAATTGCAGTTGAAATCTTATTTGTTTTCAGCGCAATCTTTATACTCTTTTTACCAATAATTTTATTTAAAGATCCAGGAACTGCTCTTTGATACCAAAATTGATTGCCATGCTTATAAATATATTTCATATATTTATACTACTATTCTACCACAATTAAGTAAATAATTTTTGGTGCGGTCGAGAAGACTCGAACTTCCACAGGAAAAAATTCCCACAACGACCTCAACGTTGCGCGTCTACCAGTTCCGCCACGACCGCATTTTTAATAAAATTCTAGAATTATTTGATCAACCTCTAAACTGTCACCCTCTTTGCAATTAACTTTTTTAATCTTAACTTTTTTGTCAGATTTTATTATATTTTCCATTTTCATTGCTTCTACAATGGCCAAAGGCTCATTTTCTTCTATTGAATCGCCTTCTTTAACCAAAAGAGAAACCAATAATCCAGGCATTGGAGCAAGGAGAAATTTTGACTTATCTTCTTCTTTTCTTGGTATCATAATTTTATTTAAATCCGAATGACGTTCAGAAAGAACTAACAAATCAATTATAGAACCTTTATGATTAATTCTAAATTTAGGGCCATTTCTTTGAATTGTGAAATAGTGAAGTTTATTATCAATAATTGCTGAAAACAATGGGTATCCAATTTTCCAATTACTCTTAATACTAAAATGTTTCTCTGGTAAATAAACATCAAAATTATTATTAAAGTTGTTATAGTTAATTTTGACGCTTACACTATTTTTACCATCGATAACATTCCATATGTTGCCAACAGTTTTGTTAAAACCCTTAAGTTGATTTGAAATTGAAGCAGCTCTCAATAAATATTGAAAATTTAAAAAAGTTGCTACAGCATATAGAACATCTTTGTTTTTAATTTCATCGCTAAATGAATCATATCCATCTTTATATTGTTCTGAAATAAATGAAGTGGAATAAAGGCCATCTTCAAAATTTTTATGCTGCAATATTTTGGATAAAAAATCTCTATTTGTTTCCACACCTTCGATATAATATCTATCAAGTGCGTTAATCATTTCTTTGATGGCATTTCTTCTATCAGAAGAATATGTACATAATTTTGAAATCATTGGGTCATAAAACATAGTGATTTCTGATCCTTCAACAACACCAGAGTCTATTCTTATGTTTTTTCCAACTGGTTCAATATATCTTGTTAACCTACCTATGGATGGTAGGAAGTTTTTTGAGGAATCTTCAGCATAAATTCTACATTCAATTGCATTTCCAGAAAATTTTATATCCTGTTGTTTTAATTTTAACTCATCACCATAAGCAACTCTGATCATTTCTTCAACCAAATCAATTCCAGTAACTAGTTCAGTAACAGGATGCTCAACTTGAAGTCTTGTATTCATTTCTAAAAAATAAAAATTTTTATTTTTATCTACAACAAATTCAACCGTTCCCGCTGAATAATAACCAACAGCTTTAGCCAACTTAATTGCTTGATCTACCATCTTTTCTCTTAACTTTTTGTCAACAAAAGAACTTGGTGCCTCTTCAATAACTTTTTGATGTCTCCTTTGTATTGAACATTCTCTTTCACCTAAGTGTATGAAATTTCCAAACTGATCTCCTAACACTTGAATCTCAATGTGTTTTGGAAATTCTATATATTTCTCAATAAAAACTCTTTCGTCACCAAAGCTTGATCTAGCCTCATTAACTGCTGAATTAAAATTTTCCCTTAATTCTTTTTCGCTAAATGCAATTCTCATCCCCTTTCCACCACCCCCCGCAGAAGCTTTAACCATTAAAGGGTATCCAATTTTTTTTCCTTCAGAAATAGCCTCGTCAATTGTACCTATAGAATCAAGCCCTCCTGGAACAATTGAAACATTAGCACTTTTAGCAATTTCTTTTGATTTTATTTTATCTCCCATCAATAAAATAGCTTGACTAGGAGGACCAATGAAGATTTTTCCAATTTTATTAATTTCATCTCTAAATAAAACATTTTCAGATAAGAAACCATACCCTGGATGAACGGCATCAGCATTTGTTTTTTTCATAGCTTTAATTATTTTTTCTACGACTAAATAACTCTCAGCAGATGTATTTCCACTAATATTTACATATTCATCTGCAAGATTTACATGTGGAGAATTTATATCCGCATCAGAACAAATGGCAACCGTTTTAATACCTAATTTTTTTGCGGTTGAAATAATCCTGCAAGCTATTTCCCCTCTATTGGCTATAAGTATTTTTTTAAACATTTTATTTCTCAGAGAGGAATATTGTCATGTTTTTTCCACGGGTTAGATAATTTTTTATTTTTTAACATTTCTAATGATCTGCATATTCTTTTTCTTGTGGTGTTTGGCATAATTACATCATCAATAAAACCTCTGCTTCCAGCAATGAATGGGTTTGCTAGTTTTTCTCTATATTCTTCAGTTTTTTGGTCAATTTTTTTTTTGTCACCAATTTCACCTCTAAAAATTATCTCTACAGCTCCTTTAGGACCCATAACAGCAATTTCTGCTTGAGGCCAAGCATAATTAACATCACCTCTTAAATGTTTTGAACTCATTACGTCGTAAGCACCACCATAAGCTTTTCTTGTAATAATTGTGATTTTAGGCACAGTTGCTTCTGCGAAAGCAAATAATAATTTTGCACCGTGTTTTATTATTCCATTATATTCTTGTGATGTTCCCGGCAAAAAACCAGGTACATCAACAAATGTAAGAATTGGTATATTAAAACAGTCGCAAAACCTAACAAATCTTGCTGCCTTTCTGGCTGAATTATTATCTAAACACCCAGCCAAGACTGTTGGCTGGTTTGCAACTATCCCAACTGGTGAACCTGTCATTCTTGCAAATCCAGTTATAATGTTTGCGGCATAATCTGGCTGAATTTCAAAAAAATCTCTATCATCTACAACTTTTGTTACCAATTCTTTCATATCGTAAGGCTTATTGGGATTATCTGGTATTAGGGTATCCAAGGAAAACTCTATTCTGTCAGCGGGATCCTCTGATTTTCTGGTAGGAGGTAATTCTTTGTTAGATGAAGGTAAAAAACCCATAAAACGCCTTAATTGATGTAATGCCTCAACATCATTTTGAAACGAAAGGTCAGCAACTCCAGATTTTTTAGTATGAGTCGATGCCCCGCCTAATTCCTCGTGACTTACTTCCTCGTGTGTAACAGTTTTGAGTACATCAGGACCAGTTACGAACATATAAGAAGTATCTTTAACCATAAAAATAAAATCTGTCATAGCAGGACTATAGACTGCACCACCTGCGCACGGCCCCATTATTACAGAAATCTGAGGTATAACGCCAGAGGACAGAACATTTCTTTGGAAAACCTCTGCATAACCAGCCAAAGAAGCAACGCCTTCTTGTATCCTTGCACCACCAGAATCATTTAACCCAATAACTGGAGCTCCAACTTGAAGGGCTTTATCCATAATTTTACAAATTTTCTCAGCATGTGATTCTGATAGTGACCCACCAAAAACAGTAAAATCCTGACTAAATACGAAAGTTAATCTTCCATTGATAGTACCATAACCAGTAACTACACCATCCCCTGGAATCTTTTGTTCTTCCATATTAAATTCTGAACATCTATGTTCCACGAACATATCCCATTCTTCAAAAGTTCCTTCATCAAGAAGAATTTCGATTCTTTCTCTAGCTGTCAATTTTCCTTTTTTGTGTTGGCTTTCTTTTCTTTTTTCACCCCCACCAATTACAGCCTGACTACGTTTTTGATCTAATTTTTTTAAAATTTCTTTCATAGTAAAAAAATATATACCTAAATAGTATAAACAATTTAAATTACATTTTTAAAAAAAATTGAAATATTCTTTAATATTTTCAATATCTCTTTATCTTTTTCCTTTTGTTCCAAAACATAACCCCATTTTTTTTGTTGAAAAAAATTTTCGATATTTGTTAATTTGAATAACTCAACATATGAAATCTTTTGTTTTAGAAAAAAATAGCTTAGTATAACCGACTTCGTGATTCCAGATAATTTATAAATAGTCGTTAATTTAAAATTATCTATAGAATTTAAAAAACACCAAAAATTTTCTTTATTAAAATTATCATTCTTATAAATAATAGATGTCATCTTTTTTATTTTCATATCATATTTTTTTGAGAAAGAATTCAAATATGGATTTAATTTTTTATTTAATAATTGAATCAGTTCTGAATCCTTAAAACCTCTATAAAAAACAATGTCAAAATCAATGTTGTGTAATAATTCAGAAATAATTATTTCTCTGTCCTTTTTATTTAGATTACAAGAAAATAAAGTTAAATTTAAGTTTGAATATTGATCATTTATTTTTTTTTTATCTCCAAATTCATTTACAAAATAATTAGCAAGAGTTTCGTTTTTAACAATAATTTCTTTTTGATTTTCAGTGAATAATTGTTGATTATTTTTAAAGAATATAAATCCATTGTCATTTCTTATATATTTTATCATTTAAATATTATCTATTATTTTATAATTTAATAGATCAAAGAAATTGGAATTTGAAAGGATTCTTTGCAAAGGAAAATTCATTTCTTCAATTTTTTCATCAAAGTATTTTGGCAAGGGAGCAGTGAATGAAATTCTTTTAGCATTAAAATCCTCATATGATATTTGAAAAGCATGCAAATAAAAGTTTTTGTCAAAAAAATCAGATTTATGTTCCATAAAATCATTATTTTCTCCAAGGATAACATTGCCAATCAAACTAAAATGCTTTCTTATTTGATGTTTTCTTCCTGTAATAGGTTTAATTAAGACTAAAGAATGTTTTTTTGAAGACTTTAAGACTTTATAGAATGTTTTAGAAAAAGAACTTTTATTTTTCGAAGATAGAGGAATTTCAACACATCCTTTTTTAAAGTTTGGAACTCCCTCAACGATAGCTAAATATTTTTTTTCAATTTTCCTTTCCTTAAATTTTTTACCCAAAAATTTGGCATAGTTAAGGTTTCTTGCAATCAAAAGTATTCCCGATGTTTTCTTATCAAGTCTGTGAATTAGTCTAGGTCTCTCAATATTTTTAAATTTCAAATAGTCTAATAGAATATCAATGTTAATTTTTATTTTTGTTCCTCCTTGAACTGCTATACCACTTGGTTTATTTAAGACTATTAAATTTTTATCTTTAAAGAAAATCCAGGATTGTATGATTTTTTCAAATTTTTTATCAGGTATCTTATTAGTCTTTACTTCTTCTATTGAGATTTTTTGTGAAAGATATATGGAATCACCACTTTTCAATAGGAAAGTATTTTTTACCTTTTTTTCATTAACTCTAACATAACCTTTTCTTATGATTTTACATATAAAAGGGTAATTAAAAGATTTAATCTTTTTTTTTAGCCAATAATCTAATCTTACATCATTGAAATCTTCACATACGATCCAATTATTGTTTTCATTTTGATTCATCTAATAGAGAAAAAATAATTATGTTTTACTCTTATTAACCTCATTTTTTCTTTTTGAATCATTTTCAGTCTCAACTTTATCTGAAACTTCTTTTTGCTGTTTATTAGAAAGATTGTTTTTATCAGATTTTTCATTTTCTGCTTTATTTAAATTAGATTGCTCAGACTCTTTTTCTTTATCTTTTGTTCTTAGCTTGTCATTTAATCCTCTAGCATTAGAATCTCTATCAACAAGTTCTATTACCGCCATTGGCGCAGAGTCACCATACCTAAAACCAGATTTTAAAATTCTAACATAACCACCATTTCTATTATTATATCTTTTTGCCAAAGTACTAAATACCTTTTCAACTAAAACTTTGTCTCTAAGATAACTAAATACTTTTCTTCTAGAATGCAGATCATTTTTTTTACCTTTGGTTAGAATTTTTTCTACAAAAGGTCTTAAATCTTTCGCTTTAGGAAGTGTTGTTTCTATCTGTTCATTTCTTATCAAAGACTTCGACATATTTTTTAGCATAGACATTCTATGGCTTGTTTTCCTATTAAGTTTTCTTCCTGAAATTCTGTGTCTCATTATAACATCCTAATTTTTAATAAGGGTCATCAAGTTTTCTTCTGATTTCATCAATATTTTCTGGAGGCCATCCCTCGATTTTCATACCTAGTTCTAAATTCATAGTTGTTAAAATCTCTTTAATTTCATTGAGTGATTTTCTTCCAAAATTAGGGGTTCTTAACATTTCTGATTCTGTCTTTTGCACTAAATCACCAATATAAATTATTTCATCATTTTTTAAACAATTAGCAGATCTTACAGACAATTCCAACTCTTCAACCTTTCTTAGCAAGTTAACATTCAATGTTGGCTCTTCCGAAACAGGTGCGGAGATTTCTTCTATAGGTTCATCAAAATTTATAAACATTTTTAATTGTTCATTAACTATCCTTGCTGCAAAAGCAACTGAATCTTCGGGTACAACTGAACCATTCGTTTCAATGTTCATAATTAATTTGTCATAATCA
>MDTE01045134.1_pt1 | contig 13798 bp, 10 predicted proteins | sample 811231 | NCBI WGS metagenome assembly MDTE01 (sample SAMN05326651, study PRJNA326480) | marine metagenome | isolation source: seawater | place: Indian Ocean: Red Sea | collected 2010
CACCCCCTTAGTGGCCGCAATTATGCTACATCGAATCCCAATGAGTTTGGTCATTTGGTGGTTAGTCTTCCCGCGCTTCGGTACGAAAAAGGCAGCGACAGGAATAGGATTGCTGGTGCTTGCGACACTCGCAGGATACAGCCTCGGATCAGAATTCCTCAGCGGCCTAGAAGGAGATAGTGCTGCTCTCTACCAGGCATTCGTCAGTGGATCACTTATCCACGTTGTCTTCCACCAAGGAAGGCACGATCACGACCACTCTACACATAATCATCATCACCATCACCACGGATAGTCACATGCGTACCAGCTCAATAACATTTTTATTAGTCGCAGCTATCACTGGTTCTGCATATGGTCAGTCCTCCACCGGTCCAATAGTGAACGCTGGCGGACCTACGTTTCCAGTTGCGAATCCAACATTTGAGACACCGATGGATCGGCAGTATAAAGCGATCTTCGAACTCAGAGCTCCAGCAGAGAATCCCGACCAGCAGAACCGAAGCCTTAACACCATGGCGCGGTACCTTAACATGCATGCTCGCGCGGGGGTGCCGCGTGAGAATGTTCGAGTAGCGGGAGTGGTGCACGGAGCTGCGTCACTCGAATTGCTCACAGACGAGCATTATCGAACGAGGCACGGTGTCGACAATCCGAACAAGGAGCTGATCGCAGAAATCATAGCTGGAGGAGGGCAAATCATTCTTTGTGGGCAGACAGCAGGATCCCGAAGTGTCTCGGAACACCAGTTGCTACCCGGTGTTCAGCTCGCCCTGAGCGCAATGACCGCCATGACCGTCCTCCAACAAGACGGTTATCAAACTATTCTCTGGTAATAGAAGACAAAAAATCAGGGGGTTGGTATCCGATCAAGCTGAAGCCCAACAAGATCGATATCAGAAATGTGAGCACCTCAGCTCGATCCGTTGAGGACGAGTTACATGCTTCTGGTTGCGCAACCGACGCCGACGCCGGATTCTGAGAAGATGGGACCCGAGCCGTCGGGCATGAGACAGTCAGGAGGGTAAGCATAATGAGTAGTCACGTATCACGTAGGAACTTTATAGGTGGCGTCACCGCCGCCGCGGCACTAGGTACGGTGGGCGTCACACCCCAAGTGGCCGAAGCACGCGTTCGCAGGGCAGCAGATCGTGGGATCCGCTACCTACCCGGTGGAGCACCAATGCATCGCACGCTTCAATCACGCGTCGACGAGTACGACGCGTTAGCTCACCTATCGTCGAACGAGAACCCGTTCGGACCGTCCGAAAAGGCGCTTGAGGCGATGACATATGCCTTCAAGTACTCGATGCGGTACGGTTATCCTGACAACGACGTCCAACGACGTATTGCCGAAGCTCACGACGTACCAAGAGACCACACCCTCCTAGGTGCTGGGTCCGGTGAGATCCTAGATGTAGTCGGTCTTACTTGGCTAGCCCATGACAAAAAAGTCGTAGGGGTCGAACCCTCGTATGGCTCTGTATACTCCCACGCAACGGGAATCGATGCAGAAACACTGCTTCTCCCTCTTGAAGCAGACTATCGGCAAAACATTGAGCGGATGGTCGATGTAACGAACAGAAACGCACGCGACGTAGGATTCGTCTACCTGTGCAACCCGAACAACCCTACCGGCGTGACCGTGACGGCAGATGAGATCTCCTACCTTCTAGACAACATTCCGGAAGATATCCCGGTACTTATTGATGAAGCTTATCATCATTTCGTTGAAGACCCCGCCTACGAAGAGTCGCTCAAGTACGTCCGAGAAGGGCGTCGCGTAGTGATCGCTCGAACCTTCTCGAAAATTTATGGAATGGCCGCGATGCGAATCGGCTTCGCCATAGCGCCCCCTGACATGATTCAAGAAATGCGGCCGTACAGTACCGGGTCAGTTAACGCTCTAGCTCGCTGGGGAGCTGTCGCGTCCATGGAAGACCAGCCGGCCGCAGAACGCATGCTTGTCCACAACAAGCGCTTGCGCGAGCAAACGATCTCGGACCTTGAGAGTCTCGGATACGAGTGTATTCCATCCCAGACCAATTTCTTTATGGTCAATCTGCGTCAGACAGTAGCCCCTATCCGTCAGGCGTTCCGCCAGCGTGGCGTTGCCGTTGGTCGCGACTTCCCTCCAATGCTCGACCATCTGAGGGTATCGATCGGCACCGAAGACGAGATGGGTCGTTTCATGAACGCCTTTGAAGACATTATGAAGACCATGTCGGCTGGTGCCGGTGATTGAGCCTGGCGAGGAGAGGCGGCACTAACCCGCCTCTCCTCGAATACCAAATCAACGCTAGTCTCTTCGAGACATACACAAACCCCAGAAGTAGGGTGGCTAGCGCAAGACCTCGCTAGAAACGCCTCCTATTCCCTCAAAGGATTTTCATGAGCCCGACTCGCAAGGACTTCCTCAAGATTTCCGCCGGTGGCGCACTCGCCGCCAATACTATGGGCGCGGAAAAGGTTTCAGCCTCAGCTGCTGGCCATGACCCAATCCGCCCAGCAGACCAATGGGGTGCGCGGATCATCAAGAACTCTCCCAAGCGCTTGGACATCCTCATCCTAGGCGGAACAGGATTCATCGGACCCTTCCAGGTCCGCTCGGCTTTGGACCGTGGACACAGCGTGACCCTGTTCAACCGTGGGTCGGGGCGAAACATGTTTCCCTACCTTGAGACCCTAAGAGGGGACCGGAATGGAGATTACGAATCGCTCAAGGGTCGACGTTGGGATGTAGTTATCGACAACGCAACCAATAACCGTAAGTGGATCGAGACGGCCGCAGAGGCACTCAAAGACTCGGTTGAGCAGTTCATATTCGTGTCGTCACGGTCGGCATACTCTGATGTGAGTCGCGTCCCCATGACCGCGGATGCACCGACGTGGACCTTCGAAACCGCCGGGGTCCCAATTGATCAAGATCGGCTCCCTTACGGTCTGGGCAAAGCCGAAATGGAGCGCATCGCGCAAAGAATTATGCCCGGCCGTACCACGATTCTTAGACCAGGCCTGATCATCGGGCCAGGTGATGAAACCGACCGATTTACCTACTGGCCTGTCCGCATAGATCGAGGTGGCGAAGTACTGGCACCAGGAGACGGAACTGACCCGATTCAGATCATTGATGTGCGTGACTTTACTGACTTCACGGTTAAGCTGGCTGAGGATGCAACTCTAGGTGAGTTCAACTGCGTCGGACCGCGGACGCCGCGCCCCTTGGCGGAACTGCTCTACGGCATCAGAGCTGTCACAACGACCGAGACCTCTTTCACCTGGGTGCCACGAGAGTTTCTCGCAAGGCACGGCGTGCGGCCCTACCAAGAAATGCCCGTGTGGCGACCTCCTGTGGACGGAAGTCAGGGTTTTGCGCGGTTTGACCTCACTCCTGAAGTAGAGGCCGGACTCACTTTCCGCTCTCTAGCAGATACAGCAACCGCCACCCTTGGGTACCATTACTCGAGACCAACTGAGAGACAGCAAAACTTCCGTTCAGGCCTGTCCCCTGATCGAGAAACTGAGGTCTTATCCGCATGGCACGCCCAAAAAGGATGATCAAAGGTATCCCGGTCACGAGATGAGCTGACTACAAGCTCCATCTCTCGCTTCCATGGCACCTTAGGTTCTGCCTAAATTTTAGGATTACGCTGACGAACCCTGCATGCCACCCCGGACCCCTATGGACACGCCCATCGCAAGCGCGCGACGGCTGAAAGCGACGAGCACCATCGCCCTCGTCTCAGCCGCATGCTCTCTTGTGCCCCCTCCTGTCGAGGTCTCAGTAGTCGACCGTATGCCGACCGGCTATACAACAGCTGACAGTGCACTAGTCCAGGACACCTCTATGAGCCTGTCTTGGTGGGAAGCGTTCGAGGACCAAACATTAGACGCCCTCGTAGTAGCTGCTCTGGAATCGAACCTAGATATCCAAGAAGCCATTTCTCGAATCGAGGAAGTCCGAGCCCAGTATCGCATCGCCAGGTCGTCTCTACTCCCTTCTCTTACAGCAGGAACGGACGCATCTCGTTTCAGCCAGCCTGCGAATGCGGGTCAGTTCGGTGCTATTTTCGGTGACTCGAACGAGGAAGGAAGCGACCCGAATCTCCCTGAGCGACCTGATCGTTTCACCTTCTCCACATTCGGCATAAGCGTCGGCACCGCATACGAGCTGGACTTCTGGGGGGCACTGAGCAGTGGCCGCCGTGCAGCTTACGCGGACTATCTCGCTGTCGGAGCCGACGCTCAGACAGTCGCGATCACGGTCGCAGCCGAGACGATTTCAGGATATTTCGAGCTCCGAGACCTAGTCACTCGAGAGGTGATTCTGACCGAAGTCGTCGATCTTCTAACAGAGAGACTGACGTTGACCGAAGACCGTTATCAGAGAGGTATCGTATCTTCGATTGAGCTTTACCAGATCCAGCAAGACCTCAACGCAACACGATCCGGTCTTCCTCTTCTAGGGAGCCAGATTGTTTCAGCTCGAGGACGCCTCGCCGTGCTCCTTGGGCGCTACCCGCATGAAGTAGAACCTATCCTAACAGGGGTAGGAATCCCGACAATAAACCTCAAAACAATCCCTGCAGGAATCCCAGCAAGAATACTATCGAGGCGACCCGACCTAGCGGCAGCCGCATTCAGACTCGAAGCGGCCCGACAGAGAGTGGGTGAAAGAAAAGCAGCCCGGCTCCCGTCAATCAATCTGACGGGCTCTACTGGAACGCAAAGCGCGGAGCTCACAGATATTATCCGAGCGGATCAATGGTTCACCAACTTCGTAGCCTCACTAACGGCTCCGATCTTTTCAGGCGGGCGGCTCAAGGCCGACCAGGAAGCGGCAGAGGCTCGTTACGCACAAGAAGCGGCCCGATACGCTCAGTCTGTTCTAACGGCATTCCAAGAAGTAGACGCAGCGATCGCGGGATTTGACGCCCAACGAAAACGCAAGTCAGTCGTTGATGAACAACTAAGAGCAGCTGAAGCTTCCGCTGCAGCTGCACGCCTCCGTGTCGGACAAGGCGTCGGTGATTACGTGGGCTATCTCGACGCTCTCAGAACACTGCTCAATGTAAAGGACACGCAGTCCTCAGCAGAGCGAGAACTAGCGACCGCCAGGCTTCAAGTGCACCGAGCGCTAGGTGGCACGTGGGTCTCCGGGTCAACCAATGCACAAGACTCCGAACAAAGGCAGCGATGATCACCAAGCCCCCGCGCCGACGCCGGCTCACTCTTCAGGCCACCATAATCATAATAGGGGCCTTAATTGCAAGCGCGTTACTTCTTAGCCGCCCAGCCCCGGAGCGCATAACCACCCCAAGGCTCGCTCCCTTAGTTACTGCGAGAGTAATGACGCCACGGTCCACGCCACTCGTAGTAGAGGGCACAGGTACCGTCCGGCCTGCTGCCGAAATCACTTTGTCGGCCGAGGTCGGTGGTCGTGTGGTCGTGGTATCCCCGAAACTTGTTCGGGGTGGAGTTTTCTCTGCAAAAGACACCCTCTTCAAGCTGGACGATCAGAGCTACCGAAACGCTGTCTCCGTTGCCCAAGCAGAAGTCGAACAGCGCAAGGTAGACGTAGCACTCGCCACCCAGAACCAATTGATCGCGCAACGCGAATATGAGCTACTGAAACAGAGGCTTGGCTCTGACGCCCCGCCAGATACGAGCCTAGCTGCGCAGCTCGCACGCCAGCAGCCTCAGTACGAGGCCGCGGAAGCTTCCCTTTACAGAGCTGAAGCCCAATTGGCAGATGCAGAATTGAACCTTGAGCGTACGGCAGTACTCGCGCCCTTCTCGGGCCGCGTTCGATCGGAGGCAGTCGACATCGGCCAATTCATCTCACCGGGGCAGGCAGTAGCTGACATCTACGGCACTGAAGCAGTAGAGGTCGATGTTTCACTGAGCACTAGGCAGGCAGCACTCATCGATGGCCTCTGGACCGACGACGGAGCGGGACGAACGCCGGCGGTCGTGCGCTCAGAATTCGGAGGTTCGTGGCACGAGTGGAACGGCTTCGTGGACCGCGCGTCGGGAGCGCTCGACGAAGCTACGCGGACAGTCCAGATCGTTATCCGTGTACCTGACCCATTCGACGCATCCGCTATAAGACCTCCGTTGCTAGTAGGGTCATACACTCGATCTCGAATCGCTGGCCGAGCCGTAGGGGCACACTACGCCATCCCTCGGACGGCTCTCCGTGACGGTCCTTCGGTTTGGACGGCCACGACCCAGGGAACCCTCGTGTCATTGCCTGTAGAGGTAATCCAAGAGATACAGGACACCGTGTTCATACTCGCCGACATAGGCGACACAACGCGAGTCATTGTCAGTGACTTGGCCGTAATGACAGAGGGGATGAAAATCCGCGTCGCTGATTCCAATGACATCGACACAGAGGCTGCCTCGTCTACCATTACAGGGGATGCCACGGCTGGGGTAACGCGCAGAGGCGGTTTATGAACGGCCCGATAAGGTGGATGATTCGCAATAGGGTTACCGCAAATCTCCTGATGGTATTTATCCTGGTCGCCGGTTCGTTTGGTGCCATTTCTCTCCGAAAGCAGGTATTTCCGGAGTTCTCTCCTGAACTGATCAATATCTCGGTCGCTTATCCTGGCGCATCCCCAATCGAGGTCGAGGAGGCTATCGTCGTTCCGACTGAAGCAGCCCTTGAGTCAATCGACGAAGTAGAAGAGGTCAACGCGACAGCGTCACAGAACCTAGCTGTAGTCACCGCCGAGTTACGAAGCGGTGTCGACAAACAACGGGTCCTCGACGAGGTAAAATCCGCCATCGACCGCATAAGGACGTTTCCAGTCCAGATTGAACGACCGATTGTAAACCTCGCATCGCCTCGCTCCCAAGTCATTCAACTGGTCCTTTCGGGCAACGTGGGCGAACGGGCACTCAAGGTGCTGGCGAAAGAAGCGCGTGACGACCTCATCGCGCTTGGAGCGATCTCTGATGTTCAGATCTCAGGTGCTAGAGATTACGAATTGTCGATTGAAGTGTCGTCCGATGTGCTCGATGCATACGGATTTTCTCTGTCCCAACTGGCTACGATTGTACGACGAGAAAGCCTCGAGCTTTCGGGTGGTGAAATCGAGACTCGTGACGGGCGTGTTCTGCTAAGAACACAAGGGCGCAATGAGACTTCAGAAGATTTTCGCGACATAGTAGTGCTCGCAGAGGCCGATGGGACCGAAGTTCTCCTCAGTGACATCGCCACTGTAACAGATGGATTCGCCGATTCAGACCTAGCCGCAACATTTAATGGTCAGCGAGCGGTAGTGGTTACAGCTTATCGGGTCGGAGAGGAGAGCGTGCTCGACGTCGCCGAAGCCGTCCATGCGTATGTAGCCAGCTTCTCAGCACGGCTACCTGAGGGCGTGACCGCATCCGTGTGGCAGGACCAGTCCGTTGTTTTGGACGGGCGGCTAAAGCTCTTAATCAAGAACGGGATCCTTGGTCTGACGCTAGTCCTGATAGCCCTTACGCTTTTCTTGGACCTGAAGCTGGCCGCATGGACAGCAATAGGGATTGGGATCTCATTCATCGGCGCATTCGCTCTACTCGCCCCCCTCGGCGTAACGATGAACACGATCTCACTATTCGGCTTCATCCTTGCTCTCGGCATCGTGGTCGACGACGCAATCGTCATGGGAGAAAACATCTTCGCTGAGAGAGAGAAAGGTCGATCCCCTCTCGAGGCTGCTGAAGTAGGAGCAATCCGCATAGCACGCCCAGTGATTTTTGCTGTTCTCACGACTGTGGTAGCCTTTGCCCCACTCCTGTTTATCGAAGGCACTCTTGGGCGCCTTTTGATCGATTTACCCCTCGTAGTAATTACGGTACTCCTCCTGTCACTCGTAGAAGCACTCTTCATCTTGCCGATGCACCTGTCGCATGATGACGCATCGATTCGCACCTCAAATCGTTTCCTTGGAAGGATCAATGAGACTCGAGCCCGAATTGATACCGCTCTTCAGAAATTCATTTCTGGACCGCTCACTAGGGGTGTCCGCTTCAGCATCTTGAATCCTGGAGTGATCATGTCGGGGGCACTGGCGTCGATACTCATCTGCTTCGGTCTCATCGGTGGCGGGCGTCTTCCTTTTTCCTTCCTGCCTTCGATTCAGGGTGAGACCGTCGTAGCCAACCTCCAGATGCCACCCGGCACCTCAGTCGAAAGGACGCTAGAAGTCATTCAGGAGATCGAGACATCTGTCCTGAGAGCCGGAGACCGGATGGCAATGGACCTTCCGTCTGACCACCCTTCCCCGATCCAGAACCTGTACTCTGTGGTCGGAGGTGGCGGTGGTGGTGGTGGGCCGGGGCAGACTGACACACCTAGGAGTTCATCCTCTAGCAGAGCATCACTCACGGTTGAGTTGCCCAACCCCGAGGTGAGTGCATTCACCCCGTTAGACTTTGAGACCGCTTGGCGAGCAGAACTACCTGAACTAAGCGGCGTACGGTCCTTTGCAATCACATCGGATTTCTTCCGTGTAGCGGAAGCTATTCAGGTTCAGCTTGCATCCGGAGACGAGCAAGCGCTAAAGGCAGCATCCGCAGACGTAGCCACAGAACTTGCTCAGTTCAGTGGGGTCTTCGACATCCTTACCGATGATGATCGAGGTGAGCAAGAATTTCAGATCGACCTGCGTCCGGATGCTAGGACGCTAAGCATCACCCTCGAAGATCTAGCGAACCAAGTGCGCGGTGCGTTCTTTGGTGCAGAGGTTCAGAGACTGCAACGCGATGGCGAGGAGATGCCCGTCTACATCCGTCTTCCTGAGTCGGAGCGAGACGCCGTTGCAGACCTGCTCGTATTCCGCGTGTCTACACCCGGGGGTGCCCGTGTACCACTCGACCAAGTCGCGACCGTCTCCCTAGGGAGTACGCCAACAAGTATCACTCGACGTGAGGGTGAACGAATTGTTTCTGTAACCGCTGATACCGATGAGTCTGTCGTAACGACTGACGAGGTGAATCGCCAACTAGAGCGTGTGGTCCTGCCAATGCTGAGTGAGAGGCACCCAGGCGTTTCATTCAGCTTGAGTGGCGAGCGAGCCGAGCAAGACGACACGTTCGCGTCTCTCGGTCGTGGCTTCATGCTTGCTCTTCTTGGGATCTTTGCCCTGCTCGCGATCCCGCTGAACTCATACATACAGCCATTGGTGATCATGTCCGCGATTCCCTTCGGGATCGTCGGCGCACTAATAGGACATGCCATTATCGGCGTTCCCGTGGGCCTCTTCAGCTTGTTCGGAATCATTGGGCTAACCGGCGTTGTCGTAAACGACACACTGGTGTTCATGGACTTTGTGAATGCAGAGAAGGCCAGAGGACTTGTGCTAGAGGATGCACTGCTCAACGCAGCGCGTCAGAGATTTCGCCCGATCTTCCTCACATCACTCACAACCTTCCTGGGCATCTCACCGCTGATCTTCGAGCGGAGTATCCAAGCGCAGTTTCTAGCACCGACCGCCGTCAGTCTGGGGTTTGGGATTTTATTCGCTACTCTCTTAATCATGGTGGTTGTTCCAGCACTAGCCGTTACAGAAGATCGAATTGTTAGGTGGTTCAAGCGTCGGCGAACCATGGCGGTCGAGAGTGCACCCCCCTCTGAAGTGTTCAGTTCCGCAGGAACCTGAAACCCTCTGGCGTGGTTGGGCCGTCAACGGAACATTGTCGGGCCTCTTAGAAGTAAACGAACAATCACCTCGTCTGCTTCAACACTCTCGCGACTGGTTGTAGATGATTGTTCAATCGGCCGGGACATCGACCACGGAGTAAGGTTTGGAGCAAGGAAATACCGAAACCGGTAAGAATATTCTCAATGGTGTCTCCAGCACCGTGCACGAACGGGTTGTAGGTCAGCACGAGGCAGTCGAAGGGCTTCTAGTAGCACTTCTGACGGGGGGTCACATTCTTCTTGAGGGACTTCCTGGACTAGCCAAGACACTCATGGTCCGGACCCTCGCGGAAGCGATCCACACCAGCTTTCGACGAATTCAGTTCACTCCCGATCTTCTCCCGACGGACATCATCGGCACACCAGTTTTCGATCAGTCAGCAGGAGACTTCAAGGTTCAGAAGGGGCCGATCTTTTCTAACATTATCCTAGCAGACGAAATCAACCGAGCTCCGCCAAAGGTTCAAGCAGCTCTTTTGGAAGCGATGGAGGAGAGGCAAGTCACGATCGCTGGCGAGACCTACCGTCTCGAAAACCCCTTCATGGTTCTTGCGACCCAGAATCCTGTCGAATTGCACGGCACCTACCCTTTGGCCGAAGCCCAGCTTGATCGATTCGCAATGAAGCTCCAGATCGGTTACCCCGATCGCGTTGACGAAAAAGAAATCGTTCGGCGTGTTGCCAAGGGCACACATATTCCGGTCGATACAGTGATCAACGCAGATCAGATAGCGGATGCACGAAAAGCAGTTGCTAACATTCGACTGGAGGACGAGGTGCTCGACTACATTGTCGAGCTAACATTCGCTACGCGTGAACCAGCCAACTACGGCCTCTCGCATTTCGACTCACTCATCGAATACGGAGCGTCCCCGCGCGCCACGATCTTCTTGACGCGCACATCACGTGCCAGAGCGTTCCTTCAAGGTCGGGACTATGTCATGCCCGACGACGTTAAGGCGATGGCACCCAAGGTCATGCGCCACCGACTAAGAACAACATATGAAGCAGACGCGCGCGGCATAGATCCCGACCAGCTGGTAACGCAACTGCTAGAGGCAGTACCCGCTCCCTGATGCTGGCCGACCCGGATTTCGTTTTCGGTGCCGAGGTCTCGGCTCAACTCAAACGGATAGAACTCACAACCGCCCGTCTAGTCGAGTCACTTTTTTCAGGAGAATATCACTCAATTTTTAAGGGGCGAGGCCTAGAATTCTCTGACGTACGCGAGTATCAGCCTGGTGATGACGTGCGCTCTATCGACTGGAACGTGACAGCTCGTCGTGGACACCTTTTCGTTAAAGAATTCGTAGAGGAGAGGCAACTAAATGCTCTCATCGTAGTCGACCTGTCCGCTTCGAAAACTTTCGGCACCGGGGCTAAGCAGAACTCAATCATAGCGTCCGAAATAGCTGCGATTTTGGCCTTAGCGGCAACAACAAATAACGACCGAGTAGGGCTACTCCTAGTTACGAACAAGGTGGAATATTTCATCCCACCAGATACTGGGCGACGCCATGCTATGCGGCTAGTACTTGAACTCCTCTCACACAAGCCGGAGAGTCGGTCTACTACGCTCTCGGCGGGACTCCGTTATGCGGACAGGGTGCTAAGACAGAAAACAACCGTATTTCTGATCAGTGATTTCCTAACGGGGCCAGAGGTAGACTCTGAGTTGATACGGGCCGCCCGAAAGCTGGCCTGGTATCACGACCTCGTTCCGATCCGCCTCATCGATCCGGCGGCGGGAAACCTCCCAAAGGTGGGAATGCTCGCATTGGACGACCCTGAGACGGGTCATCGCAGGGTCTTGAACACTAATAAACGTAAGGTCCGCGACTCCTGGAAGGCCCACTCCCAGCAAGTTCAAGAGCGCATGAACGACCTATTCCGCGACCTCAAGCTCGACGTGGTAGATGTAGACACACGCCATGACTACCTGCCACCTCTCATCGGATTCTTCCGTCGACGTGCGAGGATGCAACGATGATCTGGCTCAGCCCTGACAATGACTAGGGCGGGAATTTTGAAACCGCTGTTTCAACTGGTGGTCTTCACCTTTGCAATAGGCCCAGCAGCAGCGTTAACTCAGGAATCTGGGGGGACTGTTTCTGTCTCTGACATCACCCTGTCACGCGATACCGTAGAGATCGGAGACCTCATCGATCTATCCCTGGTTATCGACTTGGCACCGGGAACCATAGTCTTCCTCCCAGACTCACTAGATACCTCAGATTTCGAATCCTTCGGGCGCGTACAGTGGACTGCCGATTCGTTAGCGAGCGATAGAGTTCGCCTAGCGGTCACATACCCTCTAATCGCCTTCCAAGTTGGTCGTATCGCGGTTCCAGAGTTTCCGATTTTCGCAGCTCGCAAGAGAGAAGCGACAAACGCACAATTCGCTGAAGAGGGTGATCATGTCGGGAGGTGGTCATCCTTCCGAAACGCTCCTTCCGAAACGCCATCGGCTCGGATGCTTATGATCCCAGAGCAATCTCTCTGGGTCACATCTATCCTAGACCTCGAGGATGCTTCGAACGGAGTTCGGCCACAGCCATTAGCAGATGTAGTAGGCGGAGCCCGACATTGGCCAGCTACGATTCTGCTCGTCCTTTTCGGTACACTCTTTACGTGGGTGCTTGCGACCTCTGGTAACAAGCTATGGGAGGCCTATCGAAATCGACCTACACCTCCTGTAGATCCGAGATTGGCAGCTCTCGATGCATTCGATGCGCTTCTGGAAGAAGGACTCCATCGGGACGGTGACGTACGCAGCTTCTATAACAGAGCCAGCAACATTACTCGGCGATTCATTGAGGTCTTCGATCAGCGTTGGGGACCAGCACATACGAGCACGGAACTCATGAGCGACCTCGAGACCGCAGCGGTGCTCCCACGCTTCGTAAAAGTTGCTGCGGTGGAAAACCTGACGGAAGTCATGGAGCACGCCGAAGAAGTGAAATTCGGTGGAGCGCGCCCACCGGCTGACGAAGCTGAGCGTGATGTTAGCGCGGTACGCGCTTGGGTCGAAGAGACAGAGTCTCCATGACACTAGACCTCGTTCAGCCTAGGTGGATGTTTCTTCTGCTGGGCCTCATACCGCTATTATTTCTTCTGCGGCCGGGACCGAGGGCAGCCATAACCATGGCGACGTCGGAAGCAACCTTCACCCGCTCAATAGGCCATCGAGGGCTTCAGTGGGCGCCCCTACTCTTTCGCCTCAGCGCCTTTGCCTCACTGATCACAGCACTAGCGAACCCTCAAATCATTCGAACCTTCGACGAACCACAGGTAGAAGGCGTCGGAATTGCTCTGGCGCTGGATCTGTCTACCTCGATGTGGGCCGAGGATATGGGTGCGCGAGTAAGTCGGCTGGATGTAGCAAAGACCACAGCAATGTCATTCATCGAGGCACGAAGCGACGACATAGGTCTGGTGGCCTTCGCCGGAGAGGCTCTAACCCGATTGCCCCTTACACACGACGGATACATCACTCTCAACGCAGTTGAACAGCTCGAGGTTGGGCTCTTGACCGATGGGACTGATATCGCCGGAGCGATCTCGGCCGGGGCTGGGCTTCTCGAAGACTCACCACACGAGTCTAAGGTGCTCATCCTCGTCACCGACGGGGCCCACAATAAAGCGGGGGTTATGCCTGACCTAGCCGCTCGAGCAGCGGCTGCCGTTGGAGTAACGATCTACCCAGTAGCGATCGGGCAGGAGCGCGGTCGCGATCAGAACGCAATGGAGACAGTCCTGACCCAGGCGGCCCGGATAACCGGTGGTGAGTACTTCCAGGCGACCGACGTCAACGCACTCGGTGACATCTACGAAGAGATCGATCGGATCGTTCAACCCTCGGAGGCAACCATCCCGCGCACGGAGAGCACACAGTATCGGTGGCTCCTAACATTAGTTGGACTCTCCCTCTCAGTAGCGGCTGTGGCACTCCGAGGTTCGCCGTATGGGGTCCTACCATGACCTTCCAGCGCCCTGAACTGATCGGCCTAATCCCGGCAATGCTTTTCGTAGTCAGTGTAGCGATCCTCGGGCATTGGCGGCGTGGTGTGCGACTAGTAGACGCCTACGGCGGTAGGC
>MDTE01072981.1_pt1 | contig 13798 bp, 8 predicted proteins | sample 811231 | NCBI WGS metagenome assembly MDTE01 (sample SAMN05326651, study PRJNA326480) | marine metagenome | isolation source: seawater | place: Indian Ocean: Red Sea | collected 2010
CTTGTACACTTGAAATGTTTTTCCTTTTCTTCTCTTTCACAGGTTAAACCCTAAACCCTACACACACAAAAAAAATAAGCGGAGAAAATACCTGCCCTTTTATCACAACGCTGACGAGACGACACGCGACACACAAAGACGCGCGCGCGCGCACTGTGTGGGTTCGCGTTCGTTTTCGTTCGTGCTTTCGTTCTTCGCAAAATGAAACGCGCGTCGTCGTCGTCGGTCGGAGTGGCGCGCGAGAACAAAAAAGCCGCGAAAGAAGTCGACGACGAAAAGAAGAAGAAAAAGACAAAGTCGCCCGAAAGACGAAAAAAAGAAAGAGAAGAAGACCACCCCTCCCCCCAAGCGCTGGTGTCTCGATTGCTCGACCGAGAAAACGACCGGTGCCTTTCGAATCTCGCGCGGCGAAACGCTCCGGTGTCGGTCGAAGACGAGGCGCGATCGACGCGCGTTCGCGACGCGGTCGTCGAGGGCGTTTTAACGAGAGCGGAACATTTTTTTTTGTTTCAGAATAAAAACGAAGAGTTTTTCGTGGTGCCCACAACACAGGTGGGCGAAAACAACGGTCGTCGTCCCGCCGCGCTCTCGTTCGCGATGGTTGACATCGCGTGCGCGGCAGTGGATTTCGCGGAAGAAGTCGTGCAAGCGTTTGCGAACGGGGAGTGTAAGAGTGAAAACGCGTGGGTGTACGAAGTTCTGAGCGCGTCGTGTTTTCGGTTGAGTTTGAAAACGAGAGAGCGAAGAGACCGATTCGATATCGACTACGAGGAGGACGAAGGAAAGGAAAAGAAGAATGGTAGCACACCGATATCGACGATCTCTTTCGATAAGGAGACAATGGCGAAAATGGAGACGGTAATTTTGACGACATTGGAATATCGCGTGTCGAAACCGACGCGAGCGACGTGGGCGAAGGAGTTTTTAGAGGCGATGAAAAAGAATGTCGAAATCGTCGCATTTGGAGGGGAAGGCGCGAGGCCGATGGACTTTAAACGATTGTGGTCGAAAGTAGAAGAATACGCGTGCGTTATTGTTGGTGCGAGTTTACGTTCGTTTCCATCGTCGCCGCAGTTTCGAGCGTCGGCCATTGGCGCGGCGGCCGCGACGCTCGGCGTCGCCTTATCGGCGTTTGAGTACCTTCGAGGGGAAGAAGAAGAAGAAGAAGAAGAAGAAGGACGAAAAGAGAAACGAAAAGAACGACAACACGTTGCGTTTGTCTCGGACGTGAAAAAGCTCGTCAAAGCGACCGCGATAAACGCGTTCGATTTTGGCTCTTGGGAGAGAGAGTTCGAGACTGCGTTTTTCGCCTTCTCACAAAAAAAAAGTCAGCATCAACGCTCGAAAAGCGCGGCGCCGGACGAAGAAGAAGAAGAAGAAGAAGAAGAAGAAGAAACAAACGTTGTTGTTTCTTAGCACATACACACATGCATGCATCAAAATCACTTCATGCGTAGTACTCTGTAGCCTATTTGCAAACCGATATTCAAAAGAGAGAGAAAGAGAAAGAGAGATCCCGTCGCGCGTCGCCGAAGTAAAAGTGGGCACCTTTCTAACGTTCAGCATTTTTTAAAATCGTCATTTTTTCTTCGATTTATAAATCGAAAGGACAAAACATTCTCAATCAATGTCTGATTTTCGCGCCGCGGCGGTGGAATCCAAGTGCCGGGAGCTTTTACGAACGTTAGACCTCGACAAGACTTCCGAGCGTAAAATTCGCGAGCTATTATCCACCGAACTTGGCTTTTCTGTTGATAATTTTAAGGGACTAATTTCGAGCGTCATCGACGAATTCATGAGCGGCGAGCAACGAATGGATAAAGATTTTACTTCGGTGGTGGCGCCGAACAGCGCTGAACCGTTAGTGAAGAAGCAGAAAGTTGTTGCGAACGAGGCGGATTTGAGGAGTAAGTGGGAAGGACCTCCCCCGGTGAAGAAAGAAGTTCCTGCCTCTGTTCCCCCAGAACGAGAGAAAAAATTGGTCAACGAAGAGGAAGAAAAAAATTTGAAACTTTCGCTCGATAACATTTTCGATGTCCTCGAAGATTACGGCGCGAATGGGACGACGGCAAAAACTATAGCCGAAGCGACGAAGATGGAGAAGTCGGAAGTGAATCGGGTGTTGTATATGTGCTTGAAGAGAGGGATGGATTTCAGGTTGATGCACAATAGCGGGAAGTCACCGCCGACGTGGGCGTTGGACGTGACGAAGGAGAAAGGGGATGGTGGCAATGTGACTGTGGGAGCAACTAAAGGTGCTGGAGGAGGACCGGCCGTGACGAGTCAGAGTCAAGCGACGACGCAGCAGTACGCGGCGGCGGGAGCGGCGGTGCAACAGGAGCAGCAGCAGCAACAACAACAACAACAACAACAACAAGCAGAAGACGCTGTGGATGGCGAAGTGTGCAGACTCACAAACGCGAAGCGCGTCGCCGTGCAAGTTTTCAAAGGCGCACCGACGATTTCCTTTAGAGAGTACTATCAAAAAGACAGCAAGTGGTTACCGGGGAAGAAAGGGATTAATTTGAACGCGGAGCAGTTTGAGAACTTGCGAGAGAAGATAGCGGACGTGGAGATCAAAATCGACATCGTCGTGGCTGGCAATTCGGAAAGCGAAACGGTGTGCGAACTTGGAGGAAATAAGAGATTGACGGTACGGAAATATATGGGGAAAGTGATGGTAGACGTTCGTGAATATTATCAAAACAAAAACGGCGAGTGGGCGCCCGGATTTAAAGGTTTGGCGTTTGGCCGCGAACAATGGGAGATTTTTGTCAACCATGCAGATCAAATCAGCGCAACTGTTGAGACGATGTGATCAAATTTTCAAAGCGAGAAGGAGATGTGGATGGATAGATGGATGGGTTTGATACTCTATATACTAATAGCAATATTCTCTCTACTACTATGTTAACTCGGGTTTCGTATACGTCCCGTCTCGCCAGCCACCGACACATTGTCTACACGAAACTTTACACGAACTCACCATGTACCCCGGATTCGCCGTACATTCTCCACTCTCCGCCCATCCAGCACACGCCGCGTTCGTATCTTTACACGTCTCCGAATTTGCCGGCCCCCCTGCATAGTGCACCTTGTGATTTTTCGCATTCCATTCGGTCGTTGGATTTACATGAATCCACTTTGTCGCCGTCCACTTCTCTCCTCTCACGACGGGACACCCGGCGTGCGACGACCCGGGATCTAACTCCCCGCCTGGTTTCATGGACCAAAAAAGTAGTGTGTCGCCTTTTGTCACCACCGCCGCTCTTCCCCTATTTCCACACTCTGAGAAATTCTTCCCCCACCCTTTCTCAGTTCTCTCTAAAGGCACCTCCGTATTCGGAAACACCGTTTCCCCTCCAAATTCGGGTTCGTGCAAATACATCAAAGCCGTCACGATTCTATTATTCGCAGTGCCTCCTTTGTGAAAAAAATAATCGTAATGCGCTCTATATTCTTGCTTAACCTCGTATCTCAACACCTGCGTCGCCTCTTGATGTTTCGTCGGCAACATAGAAAACGTCGCCACTCGCTTCTCTAATTTTCTCATCAAATCATTCGCGCCAATCCCCACAAAACTCCCCGTGCTCGTTCGAATGTCCGATTTCGCCGTCCCGCCTGTCTGCGCGTCCACGACTCCACTTTTCGTCATCCGACTTTTACTGTGGTCAATCAAAAAATCGCACTCTTCGTCCGTCATGAACCTCTTGTAGAGAAACGCGCGCGGATGGTCTAAGGAGATTATTACCATCTTGTTCGGATCTAACACATGTTCCGGGTGTGTCGTGGTCGCTTCGTTGCGAATAGTAAACTTGTTCGGCGGCGGTCGTGGTTTTCGACGCTTGAACGGATGCAAATCCTCTTCGGTGTCGCTATCATTAGCTGCAACAACATTTTTTTTCGACGAAGTCGAAGAGACCTCTTTCTTCGAAGAGATCGGTACGACTAAAACGTCTTCGTCTGAACTTTCCTCTCCAAACCGCTCGTTCTTCACCACGTTATCTTCTTCTAAACTCGGGACTAAATTTGCCATCGAATCTTCGTCGTTTTGCTTCGACTCTTCTCTCGCGTGTCGCGTTCGGGCGCGCGGACGATGCGCTTCGTAATCTTCCCTCGGCAAGGCATCCTTCTCGTCCAATTGTTTCAAACTCGGCGTTAAGTTTGGAATGTTCGGTCCCAGAATCCCGAACGTGGCGAAGATTAACAACGAGGAACCGATAACGGACGTCGCGAGGATGACTTTCGATCTCGAGAAAGTCCTCCCCATCTCGTGCGAATACCGTCGTGTTTCCCCGTGTGTTCCTTTTTTGTGGAAGCGAATTAAAAATTTATTTTTTTGTCCTTCGTTGCCTCGAGACAAAGTGATTTTGAGACAGAAAAAATTACAGCGCGATGTATATCTAGACAGACTACATATTACAATTCATCTCTGGTCCCACCCGGTCCAATTTTCCCTCCGTTACCTTTATCCGGTCCCAAGCCTTCCAAAGTTAACTTGGTGTAATCGCACAAACCTTCTTTCAACGACGAGACCGTGATATCGTCGAACCATGCGGTACCCGCGTGCCAACGAAACATGGCGTATACAGTTATACTTTCAATGCCAACAATTGGGTCGATAACTCCGGCTTTGAACTGCCAGGTGTGCGTACCGACGTCAAAAGAGACAGAATAGCCGTACATCATTTTTCCGTCGATAAATTTGATGTCCGCGTAGATGGAGTAGCCGCCGTCGGGGGCGCCGGAGACGTCCCGGGCCTTTGACCAGCCAGAGATTATGACCGCGGAGGGTTCTTTTTGGTGCAAATGGACTTCTTGGACCGCACCTCGAGCGTCTTTCCAGTCTGGGTTTTGCATACGCAAGGCACGAGTGTCCGAGGAGGATTCGGAGATGCGTCCATTTCGTTTGTCGATGTTGTATCCGTCCGCGAATGGAAACCAGGATTTGAAGCGTTTGTTCTTCTCCTCCAGACGTTCATACGAAGGGGATTCGACGATTGAAGGATCGTCTTCGTTTAAATCAAATTGCGAATTTTTGACTTCATTTTTTGCGGTGGTTGGAATTAATCCGTCGTCGCATAAATCGTTCAGACTCGTCGCTAATGTTTTCAACATTTTACGAACGTCACGCATTTGACCGTTTTGTTCTTCCAATTGGCCGGCGGCGACATCGTGCGAGTCCTTCATGCCTTGCGCGAAGAGGACGATGTGATGGAGTTTTTGTGGGATTTGTCGGAGATACGGACGGATGGTACGCGCGGCGTTGCCGTATTTAGCAGTTTCGTGAGAGTGCGAGGTGTCACGAATGCGGTACCAGTAGAGTGGAGACGGAATGGATTCGAGTTTATAACCGCCCAAGACAGATTTAGAGAACAACTCCCAATCTTCAAGAGCATAGCCGTAATCCTCCGGGAAACCACCCAAATCGAGGAAGACTTTTCGTCGAATCATGGCGTTTGTGTCTCCATAGAGATTTTGAAACATGCCCACGGTAGTAGCAGCACCGAGTGGAACCCATCTTCCAATCGGCGGTCGGTTCCCGGGTAACTCTAATCCGTAAAAGTATTCATTCGTACACGTCAAAACGTCCGCTTTCGTGTGCATGGCAACGGAGACGAAGGTGGCAATTTCTTTCGGTTTTGCAAAGTTATCATCATCCATGAACATTATGAATTCGCCTTTCGCGTGCTTAGCGCCGTTGTTACGCGCCGCCCCGGGACCTCTGTTGTCTTGTTGCAAATAGACCCACCCTTTGCGTTTGAATTCGGCGTCGATTTCACGTAAATATGCTTGAGCTTCCGGCAACGTGGAACCATCATCAATCAGCACGACTTCAACTTTTGTATACTCTTGTTCATAAATCGATTGCAAGGCTTGTTTTAACAACTTTGGGTTGTTATACGTGACTACTATCACCGTAACTAGCGGTTCTTCCCACGTTTGTAAGGTTGACATGGAGTTCGAGGAATCTTTGGATTGGTGCACTAAATGGTGCTGCCAAATCGTCCAGTCTTTTTCCACGTCTTGTTTGATTTTCGATTTGCCAGGAACGAATCCATTCTTTAGAATATCTCTAATTTTGCCTGCTAAAGGTTTAGGGGTTGGCACGAACAAGACTCTCTCAGCGTCGTCGTTGTCGATAAACTCGCGCGCCGAGCCGACATCCGATGCGACTACCGGGATACCCATGACTAAACATTCCACTAAAGTATACGGCGCATTCTCCAATAGAGACGGCAATACGACTAATTTATTGTTCATGTTCCCTTCCTGGAGGTACTCATACCTTTGCTTCACGTCCATATCTTTCAAAATTTGCCAATGGAACAACCATTTCTTAGCGCGCTGACGAATATATTGATCGACTCTCGCTCGCGCTCCACCTTTAATCGTCAGTTTTTCCTCCGCCGAGTTGCTCAAATGGCCTAAAAATGTCACCCGCACGTTTTGCATAATTTGCGTGTCACCCCTTAAAGCTAACTGGTCCATCGCGTCACAAAACAAAACGATACCTTTGCGCAACTCGAATCTACTGAAAAAGACAATCTCGTTGATCGTGCTCGCTTCGTGAGCGATTTTGTTTTTCGATTTCACCCACTTCGGCAGCGGATTCGTGTGCACTCTCGTAGATTTCGTTCTGTTCCACTCCCATCCCTGCTCGATGAACCATTTCAAAATATACTGACTCGGCGCAACTATGTGGTCCGCCATTTTCATTTGCTCTTTTTCTAAATGATCGATGACTAAATCGTGCAACGTATCCAACGTTTGCAACGAGTTTGTTTTGTACCACAAATGTGGTTGTTGCGCGTGAACAACGAATTCGGTGTGTTTGAACGCTAAAGCTTGCTTCTTGGCGGTTAACGCGAAATAGCCTCTTCCTCGATTATCCAAGAAATGTACGCAATCGTACCACTGCTGGTCGTTCATCCACATAAACACTCTGTGCGCGATGGCAACATCTATGGGTACATCGTACGAAACGCCAGTCTCGGGTAATGCGACCATGTGAATCCCTTTCGCAGTGTAATATCCAACCCAGAACTCTACATCCGGCGGTTTATGAATCGGATACCCGGTGTACAAAATCGTAACGTCGAAGCCGCTTTCGTGCAACTCCTCGGCTAACGTCGTCACCGCCGTCGCTGGTCCAGAACCCGTCGATAATCCTAAAACGTAATCCGAAACTAAGCAAATGCGTCCATATGTTTTAATTCTCCAAGACTCGCTCGAAGCATCAAAAACCGATTCGTATTGTTCGCGGTACGAATCCAAGAAATCGGACAACTCTGGAAACGGTTCCATCATCGAAGGATCCATTTTCCTCTTTCTATCTAAACTTTTCTTCTTTCTATTCTTTTTGTGATCGTAACCTTCCATGAAGTCGTCCGAAACCTCTTCGTCTTCTTCTTCGTCGTCATCGTCTTCGTCCTCATATTCGCTCCCAAACGCGCCAAAAACGCCTTCTTTTTGCTTCCCGCTAAACTTTGGCGACGACCTCGAAGAAGAAGACATTGATGCCGGCGACATCATCTCTCTCCCTGAACTACTACTACTACCTGACGATCCCCATAACTTTGGCATCACATGTGCGCCGAAAAAGAACACCGCGTTGGACAACGGAAACCCGATTAAGATGGCCGCGAACAAGAGCGGTTGTAAGCGCTTCCAGACTGAAATCGATGGATCTTTCTCACCAAATTTATCTCTCGTCGACCTCAACACGCTCGGTCCGTACGAAGGCGAGGAACCTCCTCGTCCTCCTCCCCAGAACGAAGAACCGCCACCACCGAACCCGTTTCCCAGTTTCGAGGAGGAGCGACGATTATTCCGACCCTTTGATTCATTCGCATCTTCTTCTACGTTTGTCAAGCCTTCTTCCAAGGAAGAGCTGTGTCGCAAAGAGTGATGATTTTTATTCGCGTGAGCGCTCGAGCGGGAGTGTAAACCCGCGTGCATTTCGATCGCTCGCTCTCCAGACCCTCTGCCCCTGCCTCTCTCAACCGATGATGTCGCGCGCGCGAGGACAAATGGTGGAGAAATACGACGACGACGACGACGACGACGACGCTCTTCAACGCGCTTACAATTTTTGAAGAGAGTTTTTGGGGGGCGAGACACAAAAAGATAACAAAAATATATGCGAACAATCTGCGCGGGTATAACGCTACGCTATACTCAATCTATGCACACGCACGCATGCACGCACGCGCACGACTACACTCGTCTAATCTACATATTTCTGGTCGTGCTCGCGAGCTTCGCGAGTCGTTTCTTCATGGCTTTGCGCATGACCACGGAAACTTCTTCGCAGCCTTTCGCGCACGCGCGAAGCATGGCGTCGACGGCGGCCAAGGCCAACTTGCCGCCACTGATGTCGTAGGAAACGATTCGTTGCAGGCCGTCTGAGTCGTTGTTTTCGTTCGAGCCAAACCCGATGTGTCCTTTTACGCCGTCTGTTTTCTTCTTCTCTTTAGTTTCCGCGACGACGAAACACTCCACGCCTCGACCCCTCTCTTCGACTTCGTTTTGGTCCAACAACGTTTCGCCGTCCAAGCGCGTCGCGCACATGGCTACAAACACATCTAACAACGGAATACCCGCATCGACTAAAGCTAATATTATGCTGTTGAATAAAACCGCCGACGCGGAACCGTCGTCGTTCATCGTCGCGCACGAGATGTACACCTCCGATCGAGGATACCGTTTCGTATCTACGCACGAGCTCAAAATCTGCTCAAATTTGACTGCTAATTCTTTGTTTCTCCGATCGGACTTGCTCGACGCGGAGCTCTTCCCGAGCGTCGTTTTTCTCGATCCACCCCCCCCAGGTCTCCCGCCTCCCACCAAATCTACTCCAAACGCCGCGCTCGTCACTTCCACGCTCACTTTCAACCGCTCTTGCGAGAGAGGATCGATGAACGCCGAAGACGACGCGCTCGAAGTCGAATTCGGTCCAAACACCGCCGCCACGCACACGGTTTGGCCCAAGCTGAACGCCGCCGATCCCGAGCACCCGTCGTTTTTGGATCGACGAGAGATCGGGTACGCGTCGAACGAGGCCGCGCAGAATCGCGGTTCGTGCGGCCGGCGCCCATCCGTGCGCAAGCCTTCCAGGGACACGTATTCCATTAATGACTCTCTTTTTTAGTGCGGCATTTTTCGTCGCGACTTTTACATGCGCTTTTGTAAAGTCGCGCTGCTGCTTCTGCTTCGCTCGATCGCGAGCGATGCCGCGACGACCGCGCTCGCGGTCTTCCGCGTCTTCCAGCTGGTGCTTTTCGTGCGCCTCTCGCCGTCGTTTTCGGCGCGGAAGCGAAGCTTCGTCAGCGCGCACGGGGCGAACGAGAAACACGGTAATGGTAGAAGTAATGGTGTAACGGTTTCGGACGCGAGTGTGTGTTACGTCGACGCGTCGATTCTCGACACCGATGACGATACCGGCGAGGTCAGAGGAGGGATTTCGTGCTACTACGGCCCGGGACACGCCCTGAACTACTGCGCTCGAGTGACGGGAAAAGACTGCGCGGACAACAACAGCGCGGAAGTGTTGGCATTTTTAGCGTGCGTGTTACGGCACGACGCGACGGAGAGACTGACGGTGTACACGGACTCGAGGTACGTGCTGAAATGCGTGGAAAGCTTTAGAAAGAACACCCACGGGAACACCACCACCGCGAAGGAAAGGAAGACGCGATGGTACGCGAAGTGCGTGCACTGGGCGCTCCTGGCGAGAGAAGGACGGACGGTGGTGCATAAGGTGAAGGCGCACGCGGAAGGCAATGGGTCCAACGGGAAGAAGAACGGAGGAAGAGGGTCCTCGTACGCGGCGAGGATGAATAATGCGCGAGCGGATGCGTTGGCAAGGTACGGAGCGAAGAGTGATGTGGACGCGTTTCAGAATTTAGGGAGCTTTTGGGGGATAGTGGTGGCCATGTACCGGTTTGCCGCGAGGCGCGTAGAAGAAGCGCCTCCGAATACTTCTATTGGCGCAAACGGAAGAAGAGGGAGGTACGAGGACGAAGAAGACGAAGAAGACGAAGACGATCAGGAAGAGAGAAGATATTACGAGAGGGTAGCGAAGAACCGACCTTTTGGGTTAGGCGCGTTACGCGTTGTTCGAAACGGGAGGATTATTAACCTCTTCGACGAAAAGGAAGAGGACAAAGAACATCGCAAACAAGAAAACGTTCGCTCGGGACCTCCAAAACCTCTCAACGATGATTTTTCAGTCACGGACTGTTTAGCATTAGATTGTGAGATGGTAGGAACTGGTTTAGGAGGCGTGAAGAGTTTATTAGGCCAAGTTTCGGTGATTAACGAACACTTAAACGTGGTGTACACGAGTTATTGTCGTCCGATGGAAACCGTGACCGATTACCGAACGCAATGGTCCGGATTGACTGAAGCACATCTCCGAGACGCGCCGAGTTTTGAGGAGGTTCAGAACAAAGTGATGGAACTTTTCGGCGGGAGTGATGGTGATGGTGGTGATAGTAATAGTAATAATATACCGCGACGCATCATGACCGGGCACGGATTAGAAAATGACCTCGACGTTCTTCGCATGACGCACCCGAAAGAACTCCTTCGCGACACGGCGACGTGGAAACCGATTTTGCGTCCGCCGCATTTTAAAAAGCCGCAAAAGTTGAGAAAGCTCGTGAAGATTCATTCCAATTTTACCATTCAAAGAACGAGCGCAGATGGGAAAATTGGACACGATCCTTCCGAAGACGCTCGAGGGAGCATGGTTTTGTATTTAAAATTTAGAAGCCGATGGGAGCAAGACATTGCCAATCGAGGCGCGACGAGAGCAAACATCGCGCCCAGTAGGTATTACACTAGCAGTAGGAAATAGAAGCGTGCGATTTGACGACACTTTACAGTAACGCAGAAGAGAGTTTTCGGTTTGCGGCGCTCGCGTCTCTCTCTTCTTCTTTGGACATCCATCTCTTTTGGGACGTGTTTTTTCTCCTTTTCAAAAAAAAACATTCATCCCTCAAAAAAAAAAGCCGCCACAGTTTTTCCCTTCACTGAGAACCCGCGCGCTCTTTGAAGATGCTATCCCTCGCGTAATCGGCCGCGCGAAGAAATGGACTCCATCTCTGAACACCGCCCGGTCAATCGAACCGGGAAAGCGTTGCCTAAACCATCTCACTCGTACGTGAAAGCAACGCCGGTCTCTCAGAAGAAAGTGGAACAAAATAATGTTGACTCAGAGTACTTTGTCGCCGAAGAAAAGGAAGAAGAAGAAGGAGAAGAAGAAGAAGAGTATCTCCCGTTCCACATCTTACCGCACATTCGAGAGCGAGTGTTGTTCATCTACTTATCTTTCGCCGTGATCGCGGTCCGAAAATGGGAAGGGTTCAACGCCTCGCTCGCTTTGGAAGCGTATTTTGGCGTGTATATTCTGCTTCGGTTCGTGTTACCGGTCGTCGTGGAACTCGCGAGGATGGGAGCGAGAAAAATGGAGAAGATGTTTTCTTCCTCTGCTAGCAGAGGAAAGAAGAAGAAGCGACAGAATGACAGAAAGAAGAAAACGAAAAACAGAGTCAATAGCGGTTACAAGTTACAGACGACGAGTTTGCTCAGACGATCCATCGATTTAGGTTCGCGAGATTTTATTCAACACTATCCGACGACTTCGTCAAACAACCACGACGGCGACCAGACGCTTTTTCTGAGAGTGGACAAACAAAAGAATTGGGCGAGTAATGCGGGCACTGACGTGCCGAATATGTCTGCAAATTTAGCGGGGATTGTCAATGAGACGCACAAAAACGCGTTTGTGGACTCCGTGGTGGAAAATAGTAGCGGTCGGAAGAATAGTGCGGCGGATTTAAATGAACGCACGGATGTCGTTTGGGAGAAGATTCACACCGGGAGCATAGAAAGCGCGAAGATGCCTTGTAAGTATAGAATGTATTGTTCGACGTCTTCGTCATCTTGCGCGCATGGGAAACACGTCGCACGGATCAAAACGGAAATTGCCATCGATAACGTCGACGCGGATATCGTGGCGAAAGTACAAACTGATGAGCAGAGAAAAAATGTTTGGGGCAATTCCAACACGACGAGTAGAATTTTAGCGAAAGATGAAGAAAAGCAATGCGATTTGATATTTTGGCGCATTAATTACCCCCGATTGATGGCACCGAGAGATTATATCGGCATTCGACGCGTGTGGCATGACGAAGCGACCCGATCGACGATTTCTGTCTGTGTCGACGCCAACGGAAGCGAAGAGGCACATAAGAAAAAGAAACACACGCAAGTGCAGCTTGGCGGCGGCGGGTACGATGTTCAACACTTATACGCGGGAAGTCTAATACAGCCGAAATTTGAAGACGACGGAGCGAGAGAGGGGGACGGTGAGAAGGTTGAAAATGGGGCGATGGTGGTTACCATATACGCGGAAGCGCCGGGCGTGCCGAGAAAGCTCGTGCACATGACCGCCGCGAAAGGCTTGGACGAATACATGTTGGCGTTTCACAGAGAGTTGAGACGAGAAAGAAGAATACAGAAGAGAGAACGCATGAAGAGAGAGAGTAGCATGAATCTGGAGCAAAGTTTCGAAAGCTCGAATAGTTTAGGAGAGCAAGGAAACGACGCGAGTTTGAACAACAGTGGAGAGCAACAACTCTTTGATGACGACCCGGACATACTCGACGAAGAAGAGCGCGCCGAACAACGACGCCTTCGTGAAACTCCTTTGCATTTGCGTAGGAAGGCTCGCTTTTTACGGAGCATGCTTCGTAACGGCCTTCGCAAACTCGCCAATCAACTTGAAGAGAAGGAAGAACGCGAGAAACTAAAATTTCAAGCCGCCGCGTCCTTAACCGATAGCGAAAAAGAGCGAGCGCAAACGCGTCGAGAAAATAGACAGAAAAGAAGGACAGCTTTGAGACGGTGGATGAGACGAACGATTGGCGTTGGTGTCGTGTATGCGGCGAAGATTTTGAACGATGGCAAAGATGATTGAAAAATGTAACGTTAACTAATGATAATAGAATAACAGACGTACCACTGTTTTTTGGCTTTTCTTTGTTCGCAACGGTTCATTTTCTCATTCGTTCTTTTTCTTGTTCTTCGAAGACGGTTAACCCGTGGTAGGCGATGGAGCCAACGCCAAGAACTCGAGAGGTTGAGTGGTGATACAGAACCACGGCTTGGCCAATAGAAACGGCTTTTTCTGGATGCGCGAAGTTGATTTGGAGGAGACGAGGAGGAGAGAAAGAGAAAGAAGACGTTTTTGACGTTGTCGTCGTTGTTGTTGTTGTTGTTGTTGTTGTTGTTGCCTTTTCGTACGCCGAGCGGCAGAAGAGAGAGGGTTGTTGCCACGCGGGCGATGGTGGTATTCCCATCGTCGCCGGAACGAGAGGAGATGCGTAGCGTGTTTTCACGCGGACTTGCTGGAGAGAATTCAGAGTATCCCACGTTGTCCCTTCTTCTTCGTTTCGATCGTCGCCTGCATCGTCGTGGATAAAATGGACGTCTTTTATAACGCACCAGTTTGTGAGTAAAGCCGGGTGGTCGCCGCCTTCGCACACGTACACTTTGGACGCTTTACCGTCTTCTTCTCCTTCAATGCTCTTACCGACGACAAAGTACGGTTTTGGAAGACCACCAATGCGCGCGCGTTGGCCGACGGTCACGGAATGCACGCTTTCACACTCGCCCAAGAAATACTTCTTGTCGACCGTGTTGAAACTGTCCATTTCTTTTTTGACACCATCTCTCCTACTGCTGCTGCTGCTGCTACTACTACTACTACTACTACTACTACTACTAC
>MDTE01068950.1_pt1 | contig 13797 bp, 8 predicted proteins | sample 811231 | NCBI WGS metagenome assembly MDTE01 (sample SAMN05326651, study PRJNA326480) | marine metagenome | isolation source: seawater | place: Indian Ocean: Red Sea | collected 2010
GGAGAATCATCGCCGAGATGGGACGCGAGGTGGGGATCGCGACGGCGGAGATTTCGTTGGACGTCGTCGACGAGGTTCGGCGGACGATGCCCCTCGAGCGACACAGGCGGGCGGTCGGGGAAAAAAGAATTAGATGAATGCGAATGCTGTATTAAGTAATGTGTATCATTTCTAGCCGATTCGCGACATGACGCCTCCGCCGCCGTTCTCCTCGCGTTTCTTTCCTCTGCTTCCTCTGCTCCGTCCTCTCCCGCCTCGAGCGCGTCGACGACGAGGCGCGTCGTCGCCGCCGCCCTTGGAACCCGCGGTGAACTCCTCCGCGGAATTCTCTCGCGACATGGACGCGTTGGCGTTCCCGTTTCGTCTCTTGGCTCGATTTTCATCGTCACCCGGGGAGTCTCGACCGCGCTTGCGGCCGGCGTCGCGCGAGTCGTCGCGCGTTCGCTTTTCGGCGGGCGCGCGTTCGCGCGAGTCGGCTCGTCCGCGTCGGCTTCGACCGCGGTCCGGGCGAACCGCGCGACGCGGGGGCGGTCGACTACCGCCGCCAAAACGCGGTCCAGGCGGCGGGGAATCCTCTCGCGTGCGTCCACCCTCGTCCATCGCTCTCGCGCGCGCCTCCTCGTGCGCCTTGGCGATGCTCTCAGGAATGACGGCGGGCGGCGGCGGCGGCGCGCCCTTTCTAGCGGGCGGCGGTGGCGCGCCCGATCTCTGCGGCGGCGGCGGCGGCGCCTTTTTCTCCGGTTCCGGTTCCGGTTCGTCGTCCTCGCCCGCCAACATCACCACCGTGTCCTCGTCGTCCTCCTCGAACACGGGCGGACCCGTGGGAACGTCTCGCGGCGCCGCCGTCGGAGGAGGCGGCATCGCCGGTAACGGCGGCGCCATCGGACTTTTCGCACCCACCGCCGCGCCCATCTCCATCACCTCCAAACTCTTCGCGTCGAAGAGATCTTGTTGCTTTTGCAGTTGCTCCGCCATCTTTTTCAATCCCTCGATGGAGGTGTCCATGGACATGATGCCCATGGGATCCAGCGCGTTCATGTCGGGCGCGTTCGGGATCGCTTCCGGTGGAGTCAGCGCCGGTTCGGCGTCGCGCTTTTTCGCGTCCGGCGGTGGTGGTCCCATGGGAACCGGTGGCACGAAACCCGGCGGTAATGGCGGCGCGTCTTGAACCGGCGGGGCGGATTTATCAGCCTCCGTCTCCGCGGCGGCGCCCTCGCCTTCGCCCTGACCCGTCCCGAGCGCCAACGTCTCCTGCTCACCGTTTCCTAGAGCCAAGGGCTCGTTCCCACGCTCGGCTAAAAATCCAAACATCTTTTGGAACTCATCCTCGGCCGCCACCATCTGCGCGGATTCCCCCGTCGGAGCGACCAAGATGCCCCCCGTCGTCGCCTCCAATTTGGTCTGCGGAATCCCGTACGCGTGCTTCGTGCGCACGATCTCCACCGTCGTGTCCGCGGCAAGCGGACAATCTTGAATCCAGTGTCCACCCTTGTTACACTTAAAACAGATGTACCCCGGCCCCGGCGGTCCGTCGCCCCTTCGCCCCGCGCCTCGCGCGCTTCGCCCCGTGTTCGCCGCCGCCGCGTTCGCCGCAATCTTTTCGCTCTCCCACTGCTGCGCCTGTTCCCTCGCCATGTTGGCCAACGGATTATCTCCACCGTTCCCGTCCTCGTCTCCTTCACCGTCGCCCTTCGTGATCTTATTCAGATTCATCTGTAACCTTCGACTCACGCTCTTGGATGGAATTTGCGAGACATCCGGCGGCGCCACGTACACAACCTTCTTCACCACCTCGCTCCCGTGCGCCGTCCCCACCGCCGCCTGCTTCATCGACGGCACCCGTCGCACGATCACAGACGTGTTTTTCCACACCAACGCGCTCTCGTCATCGTACTCGCTCCCGTCTTGCGCGTTCGTCAGCACCAGCTCGCACGCGTGGTCCTTGCCCAATCCCTTCTTCTCGCTGATCAATCGTTTCAGTTCCCCGACCGCGATGAACGAGCCGTCGAAGGCGAGCGTATCAAAGGCTTTCGCCGATTTAAACTTGTAATGGATCGACCCGCTCGCCATGGCGACGCGCGGGGAGGGTCGGATGAATCACACAATCGGCGGCGGTGTCGAGATCTCTCTCCTCTTCGCGCGTTCGAGGCGTCTCTGGCGCGCGCGAGCCGTCGTCGAGGACGTCGAGCGACGCGAGAGAACGCGTTTGTTTGACTCGCGGCGTCGCGAGGACGACAGAGACGCGATCGGCGCGCGCGCGTCGGCCAATGATGCGCTTTGGGAAAATCATCCCGAGGGCGCGTCGGCACAGCGTCGCGCGCTCCGCGCGCGCTCGGAGAGCGCATGGACTTCGCGGAGAAGGACGCGGAGATCGAGGACGTGGCGGACGGCGAGTTCGAGGAGGAGGAGGGGGATGAATCGCAGCCACACGGGCGTCACCCGTCGGTGAGTTCGACGCTGGAGCAGGAGAATTACACGCAATTGAAGTTGGGCGCCGCGGAGGCGCTGTTGCGGTTCGAAGAGCTCGGACCTCTGGACGGGGACTTGGAGTTCGATAAGCTCGGATCGGTGCGGAGCGCGGTGCTGAACTTTGTCGCCGCGTTTCGAGTGTTTCGACGATTTCTCATCACGGCGGAGTCGGTGCTCGTGGCGTCGATTTCCATCGGATCGACGCTCTTCTTCTCGCTGTACGAAGTCGGCGGACATCGCATGGCGGTGAATCTCAGTTGGACGTTTGTGTCGTTCGCCATCATCTATCCGCTCACGGGATCGTTGGATAGCGCGTTTCGTCGACGGGAGGAGGCGTTGAAACAACTCGCGGCGTTCAAGACGAGTCTCTTGAGCTTTTATCACGCGCACAGAGATTGGGATTGGGGACAAAACGGACGCGAGCGCTTACCGGAGCAACACGTGTACGAGATTCGATGGTTGACGGTGGGGTTGGTGTGTGACGTGCGGAATTTCTTGACGGCGCCCGAGGTGACGCGTCTGGTGCACCTGAACACGAGGCGAGGACGCGTGGCGTGGGGGAAAGGGCGAAAGATACAGTGGGCGATCGCGCGTCGCGTGCGAGAACATTTTCAAAAGTTGTCCCTCTCCACCGAGGTGCTCAAGTACGCCGGAATGCCTGGGAACGAATCGTCGAGAATTCGACAGTTTACGAAGGAGGCGCACTACGCGTGGGAAAACATGCGCTTCTTAAAGACGTATCGCACGCCCATGGCGACGCGAGCGTTCGCTAGGGTGTACATTTTGATTCATCCGATTTTCTGGGGCCCTTATTACGCCCAGCTTGTCTCCGATATATTACAAGACAAGGCGGGAGGCTTCACGGGCGACAACGTGTACGATTTGCCGACGTACACGAGAGGCTGCACAATCTTTTACGCGTGTTGCATGTCCGTGATCACATCTTTGGCCATGATCGGCCTGTTCAACGTGCGGTATAGCTTAGAAGATCCGTTCGCGACTAAGGAGCGTCACAGAGAGTCCCAGGCGACGTACGCGCGTCGGTACACGAGAGGCCAAGACCAAGTGTTGGTGAATAAAGAGCTTCGCGAGCTCGTCAATGATTTGTGCGTAGAGTTTCAAGACACGTTTGAGAAGAGCGGCGGCGGCGTGCCGAATTGCATGTACCCGCTACCGAAGCGTTCACAGCTTCAGAGCGTCATGTTCACCAAGGAGACGCACCCGGTGTTTAGTAGAAACTGGTCCGGCGTTGGCAACGCGCCTGATTTGGACAAGATGCAAGAAGACATCACTGAAGATGTCGATAAAGCGCAAACCATACCATGATGTAGTGGAGCGCACACACATAACTCAATTCATCATCTATCGTTTGTTATCACAAAATGCGCGTATTATCATCGATTCGTCTCACAATCTATACCCGGCAGAACGCCGAATTTTGGCGACGGCGAGCGCCATCGAAAACGCCGAAAGCGTAAACCACGTCGCCGCGTATCCTAAATGTTTGTCCGGCGACACTGGAAACGCCATCAACTCGCTCTCTTTCACCGCCACCGGATACACCACCGCCGCCGACTCATCCTCGCTCGCGTTCACCGCTTGAATCAACGGCGTATCCTCCGGTAATCCGCGAGAGCGAGCCAACGCCGGCGCGTCCAACCAAAACCATCGATCCTCGCTCGGATCGTTATCGGGCGTGAACCGACCTCTCATCTCGCTCGCTCGCGCGACACCACCGGTTTTCACGCACGCCCCAGCCTTGGGATCGACGTCCGTCCACGAATCCGGCGCCCATCCTCTCAACAAGAGCGCCGTCTCGGCCGCCGGCGCCGCCGCGCCGGCGTCCCGCGCGCCGCGTCCGCCCAACCACCCCCCCCGCCGCCTCTCCCTCTTCAACCGCACGGGCGTCACGATCAAACTTCCCGGCACGGTGACTCCGCACACGCTTCGCGCGCGCGGTCCCACGCGCGCCGTGCGCTCGAGGTCCAGCTCGCCCGCGACGCTCGCGCGCGCGTACTCGGGCGTCCCGCCTCCCACCCGCGCGAGCGACGCGGACACCGTCGTCTCGAGCGCGCGCGCGCGCGCGTCGATGGCCTGAATCTTTTCCTCCCGTCTCGCGAGCTGCCACGCGCCGAGCGCGCCCGTGAGCGCGGCGGGCGCGAGGAGCGCGACGGAGGCGCGGGACGAGGAATCGTCACTCTTCGGCGTCGACGACGACGACGCGGACGCGGACGAACGCGCGCGGCGCGGGAATTCGAACGCGGACGCGGACGCGGACGCGGACGGTCGGTCGCCGCGCGCGCGCGCGTCGGCGAGAAGCGCGCGGGCGAGACGGCGGGCGAGCGCCATCTCGAGCGCTCCGAAATGTGGGCGACGAGCGCGCGCGCCGAGTGGTCGAGACGCGCGCGGGCGAGCTCGAGCGATGAGGGACGACGCGTGAAGACGTCGCGCGGGCGCGAGCGCGGACGCGGGGCGACGACGCGCGCGGGAGGAGGGGGGGCGAATTTCGAGCGCCTGGTGAAACAAAACCGCTGGTTGTTCCCGCAACCCGAGCTCGACGAGGAACAGGAGGCGTTGGACGCGTTTTGGTTGTCCCGAGGGGTCGTGGAGGAACACCAGCGGGCGTCGCTGGTGGCCATGGGACACGAGCTCGCGAGTGGGGTGGCGGAGAGGGAACTGTATAGAAACGCGGACGCCCTCGGGCACGCGCTGAGTCGGTTGGAGACGCTGTTTCCTCGAGGCACGGACGTGGCGAAGATGCTGTGGCACTGTCCAGAGGTGTTGCAATTACCTCTGAGCGAGGTGGCGGCGCGCTTGATCGCGTTTAAGCGTGCATTTCCGAAGGTGAACGCGGAACGCGTCGTCGAAGGCAACCCGCGAGCGCTCCTCCTGGACGATCTCGAGAGCGTCGCCGACGCCCTTCGCGAGCTCCAAGACGAATTCCCACAGGTGGACATGATCTCCGTCATCGACTTCGAACCGCACGTTATTCAACAACCACTCCCCACGCGCGTTCGCGCGCTCAGGAACATCAAACCGGGCGACCGCTCGGCGTCTCTGCGCGCTTTTTATCCGCCGCCGCCCGACGCCTCGGATCCTCAGCCCCCGATGAAGAACGCCCAGCTCTTCGCCAAGGTGTTCCTGCTCACAACCGATTGTTGTTTCCCTCGAGGAGACGTCTAGGACGCGCATTCCCTCGCGTCACCGCGCTGTAATTCTTGTACAATCACGCACGTCCCGCTCGGGGACAGCACCTCGTCATCGAGCCGCCGCCGCCGCGCTCGGCGCGCGTCACTCTCTCGCGCGTTCGCGAGCGCGCGGTCATGGCCGACGCCGAGGAAAAACGCGAGAAAAAGAGCGATGAGAAACCTCCGTCGTTCGAGGACATCGGCGTGTGCGATGAACTCGCGCGGGCGTGTCGAGACGTCATGGGCTGGAAGCACCCGTCGCCCATTCAGGTGGCGAGCGTGCCCGAAGCGCTCAAACAGCGAGACGTCATCGGATTGGCGCAGACGGGATCGGGAAAGACCGGAGCGTTTTCGTTGCCCATATTGCAGTCCCTTCTCGACTCTCCGCAGGCGTTTCATTCGTTGATTCTGAGCCCGACGCGCGAGCTCGCGATACAAATTGCCGAACAGATTGAAGAGTTGGGACGAGGCGTCGGCGTGCGCACGGCGGTGCTCGTCGGTGGGGTGGACATGACGACGCAGGCGATTAAATTGGGTAAGAGACCGCACGTCATCGTCGGCACGCCCGGTCGCGTGGTGGATCACTTGGAAAACACAAAGGGATTCACCCTGCGCGCGCTGCAGGTGCTCGTGCTCGACGAGGCGGATCGATTGTTAAATTTGGACTTTGAGGAAGAGATTGATAAGATTTTGCGAGTGATTCCGACCGATCGACGCACGCAGTTGTTCAGCGCGACGATGACGAACAAGGTGGCCAAGCTTCAGCGCGCGTGTTTGCGAGATCCAGTCAAGGTGGAGGTGAGCGCCAAGTACTCGACGGTGGAATCGTTGAAGCAACACTACCTCTTCATTCCGGCGAAACACAAGGATTGTTACGCGACGTATCTGTTCAACGAACTCAGCGCGTCGACATCGATCGTGTTCGCGCGAACGTGCGATCAGACGAGGAAATTAGCGCTCATCGCGAGGAATTTGGGCTTTGGCGCCGTGCCGATTCACGGTCAAATGTCGCAGCCAAAGCGCATCGCCGCCTTGCAAAAGTTTAAGAGCGGTGAGCGCAACATCTTGATCGCCACCGACGTAGCGTCGCGTGGTTTGGACATTCCGTCCGTGGACGTCGTCATCAACTACGACGTGCCGCAAAATAGCAAGGATTACGTGCACAGAGTGGGGAGAACGGCGCGCGCGGGACGCTCGGGTTTGGCGGTGACCATGGTGACGCAATACGACGTCGAATTGTACCAAAAGATTGAGCGATTGATCAACAAAAAGTTAGAAAAGTATCCGTTGGAAGAAGAAGCGGTGATGCTGCTGTACGATCGCGTCAACGAGGCGCAGCGCATCGCCATCCAGCAGATGCGAGATCAAGACGAACGCAAGGGTAAGGGCGCCAAGCGCGGTTTCAAAGACGACGACGACGCCGATAAGATTCTCAACATGTTGGGTAAGAAGGATTACGGTGGAGGAGGCGGGAAAATGCGCGTCACGAAGCAGAGCAAACTCAACGGCGCGAGAGGACCGCCCAGGCGTTAGACAGACACGTTATTAGATTCACTTAGAAATACAATTCTTCATCACTCGTCATCTTCGCCGAACGACATGGCACCGATTTTCGCCTTCTTTTTCTTCTTCGTCGCCCCTTCCTTCTCCTCGCCCGCGATCTCGTCCGAACCATCGTCTTCTACCACCCCGATCGCGTCTCTGTCGACTTTACCACCGACGGGACGCGTCGGTGGCCCTATGCTCGGCCCGATGTCGGGTCCTACGCTCGGCCCAATGCTCGGCCCTATGCTCGGCCCTATGCTCGGCCCTATGCTCGAGCCGACCTCCACCGCTCCCCCACCCGCTTCTTTCGCCGCCTCCGCCTCCGCCTTGGCCGTCTCTGCCTCCTCGATCGCTTTTTCGATCGCTTCTCGCGTCTCCGGCTCGCAATCCTCTCGCACGCAATCCTTCACGCTCTTCCCCTTTTTACTCACCGCCAGCACGTTCACCCTCTTCCGCAACAGATACGTCACCAACTTATGCGACGCGTTCCCCACCAACGCCAGGTGCAGCGCGTTCTCGCTCTTATACGTCATTCCTCTCGGATTCGCTCCCTTGGCGACCAACGCCTTGGCCGCGTCGACGTTTCCCTTGGCGCACGCAAAGTGCAACGGCGTGAACCCATCCCCCGCCTCCGCGCTCACCCTCGCCCCTCGCGCGCACAACATCTCGATCGCCCCACACGCGTTCGAATGCGCCGCCAGATGCAACGGCGTTCGTCGCAGCGCGTCGACCGCGTCCAAAAGTTTCGGATCATCCGCGAGCGCGCGCGCGAGCGCCTCCAGATTTCCCGCCCGCGCGGCGTCGTGCGCGACCGTCGTCTTCGGTCCCACCGCCCCCGATCCGCGCGATCGTTTTCCCATCCCTCACTTTCCTCGATCGACGCCCCTCGAGCGCGCGCGCGGACGTCTCACGCGTCGACGCCCCGAATCGCGCCCGCGCGCCCGCGTCGAGGTGGACCCCGAGGTCGATTCCGATTCCGAGGTCGATATCGATCGACGCGTCGTCACACGTTGGCGCGCGAGACGCGCGCGCGTCGCTCGCGAGGCGCGATGGCGTCAAAAAAAATTCCTCGCGTCGACGGCGCGTCGCGCTCGTTCATCGACGGCGTGGACGAGTCGCTGACGTGCGGCATCTGTCGGTTCGTCTATCGCGCGCCGGTGCGGTTTCCGTGCGGGAACGCGCACGCGTTTTGCGCGTCGTGCGTCGAGGGATGGTTCGACGCGTGCGTGAGCACGACGGTGAGGCGAGATCTGAGGTGTCCGTGCTGTCGAGGGACGGCGAGGGAGAGCGGGGAGGTGGAGACGGTGGCGGATGAGATCGCCGCGCGATTGGACGCGGAGAGCGCGGCGTGCGGGTGCGGCGCGCGCGTGCGTCTGGCGGAGGCGGCGGTGCATTACGCGACGTGCCCGCTGACGAAAGATTTGGTGGTACCGTGGGCGAGAGTGGTGAGGAGGCCGAGAGTACGCGTGCGGAGGGGGAGAGGAGGGGAGGCGGCGGGCGCCGACGCCGACGCCGACGCCGACGCCGACGCCGACGAATGGTTCGCGTGCATGTTTTGTTTCGCGGATTACATGGCCCGCGACTCCGTCGCCGATCTGGACGCTTTCGTGCAGACGGACTTCAGACGTCCTTCGGTGGGTGATGACGCGGTGACAGAGTTTCGCAAGGCGCTGGAGATGGGGGTGTGCTCGATCAACGCCGTCAACAACCGCGGCCAGAGCGCGCGCGATCGGATGCAAGAATTTTACGATTACTGGGTCGAAGGGCAGGAGGAGATGGAGTTTGAAAGCGAATCCCAAAGCGAATCCATTCCTGCCATGGGTCAGTTCCTTCATCGCGGCATGACGCGCTTCGCGGATCACATCATCACCTGCCACGAGGACGACGAAGACGCGCACAAGGGCGGCGTATGTCCGATTTGCGTCCGCATGTCGCACGGCGACCCATCGAGGACGGTGGCGGATATTCACGCGCACGTGTCTCGACGACACGGCTTCGATTGGACGCTCTACATGCCGGACGTGCACGCGGATGAATACGAGTTGCTCGAACAGACGATGCGCGAGAGTCTGAACGCGGCGAGAGCGAACGACGCGAACGCCGAGGAACGTTGATTCATCATTCATCGCGATGAATGAATGATTTTGATTTCGATACACAAAATGTACACGTTTACATTTTTTGGCTACGTAGTTCTATGATTTGGCGAGCGCTCATTTGGCTTTGCCGTCGCGAATTTGCTGATACATGTCGATTGTCTGGTGCATGAGAAGTTTTCGAATGTTTTGACCCTCGTCGCGCATCTGTTCCTCGAGGAGAGATCGAAGAGATCCGAGAGGAGGCGGCGTCGATTCGGTGGGTTGATTCAACAACCGATCAAAGACGACTTCCCAGAGCTCAGTCTTCCAGTAGCGGCGGAGCGGTTGACGCTGGCGGTACGTGTTTGTCGATCCCGGGGTGAGCTCGACTTCCATGTAGCTACCGTAGAGCAAGCAATGCACGGTGGACGCGATGGCGTAGCAATCGGCTTGATACGTCCAAGGTTTTCCGTGCGTCATCTCGACGCATCGGAAAGCCTCCGCGCCGGCATCGCCGAAGAAGGCTGCGTCTTCCGGATACATCAACAGATCGATCGCGCGTCCATAATCGATGAGAGCTAAGCCCTTTTCGGTCCAAGATCCCGGTCGATGAGGCGCCCAATCGCACCAATCGTCGCCACCGTTACGTAAGAGAAGATTGTCTGGTTTCAAATCGGCGTGCACGATGCCGGCACCGTGAATCCACTCCACCAAACGAAGCATCTCGACGGCGTAGTACATGACGAGCGTCTCGTGCATTTGTTTACCTTCGCGCAAATACGAGTTCAAGACATCTTGCAACGTTCCGTGCTCGCCGAACGGCATGACCAGCGCGCCCATGCTCGAGTCCCCGCCGTCCCGTCGATCGCCGCCCAGGAGATGTAGCGCGGTGGGTTGCGCCCACGCCACCGCGGCGGCCGCCTCCGGGGGAAGACGCTCATTCAATCGACGAGCGATGATGAACTCCCACTTGGCGTATCGCGCCTCTTGCACCTTGACGGCGTACGCACCGACGTCTTCGTCGCTCGATGCCACGCTCGCGAGCTCGGCCTCGTACACCTCGGCGTGCGCGCCCTCGCCGACGCGACCCTTGAAGACGTACGAGTGTCGGCCCAGGGTGACGGCGACGCCGGCTGCGGCGCGCTTGCCACCTTTGCTCACGCACTTAGCGGCGCCGGCGAGCGTGTCGACGCTCGCGCGTTCGGTGTCGACGAGAACGTCGTCTTCCATGCACAGCTCGAGCGAGTCGAGGTGGGCGTCCAACGCTTCGACGTCAAAGGGATTGATGAGCTTCAACTGCGCGAGCGCCGGGCGTTTCGCGCTCGAGGCCACCTTTGGCGTCGATTGACGCAGTCCGGCGTTCGGCGTCGACCGCAAAGCGGAAGGACGTCGCGCAGACGTCGGTCGCTCGCGTGCCGAACCGGGCGTCTTCATCGAGGCGGAGACCGTAGGCACGCACTCGGTGTCCTCGCGAATGTTCAAACCGCCGATGTCGTTCGGAATGACCACGGTATCCTCGCGAATGAATAAACCACCATCGTTGACGTCGTTCAGGACGACCGCTTTGCGAGACTCGGCCAAACGCGCGGCGAGCATCTCGTCCGAGAGCACGCATGTGTCCTCGCGAATGCACAACCCGCCGTCGTCGATCTCGCGGACGGTGGCCTTTGAAGGCGCCGGTTCCGGTTCTCGTTCCGTCGTCGGTTTCGCTCTAACGTCGGCGCCGCTCAAATCTCCGTTGTACCCGTCGTCGTTGACGTTGACTGAATCGGAAAACATGCTCATAATGTCGCCCCACGCCTCCTTTGTACAAATCGTCATCGTCGGCTCGGGCTTGGCGGTTCTCGTGCCCTCCTCGTCCGCAGTCCATCGCGCTCCCGCGCGAACTTTATTGGACAGCGCCGGTCGCTTGGCCGCGGGTGACTTCTCGCGCGCGACAACCGATTGACCCTCCGAAGGTTCGCTCGCGCACGATCCGGTTCGAGAACCAACGGGCGGCGGCGGCGCGGCGTACGTCCGCTTGGAGACAATTTCCGCGACGTCTCTCTTCCCCTTGGACCGCGAGTCTGCGAGCGACGTCGCGCGATCTTCCGTCGCGCGAGTGGCGGCTTGCGGCGCATCGCTCTCGTCGTCCACGTCCATGTTGACGTCCATGTCGACGTCGGCGGAGGCGTCTCGCGGGATGATGGGCTCTCGCGTCGGTTTCGGCGGCGGATGCGTGGGACCGTTGGCGCGCAACCACGCCGCGGCTCGAATTTCTTCGTAACACACCTCTTCTCCGTCTTCCGAACGAAGATGCGCGGGCTTGAATCCGCGATACAGCGTCTTCGCGCGCTCGACGCGTCCCGACGGAGGTTTCGGCGCGCCGCTTCCGTGATACAGCATCGGGTTTCGACTCAAGTCAGCGACGCGATCCGCGCGTTGTCTCAGAGACCCCTTGTTCGCGACCGCGGTGGTGGCTGCCTTAACATCGCTCGCCTTCAAGCACTCCGTGTCCTCGTAGACGTCGATCTCGTCCGTCGGCACGGTCACCTTGCGCTTGCTCTGCGTCGCGCGCTGTCCGGTCCACGTCGTCGCCTTGGCGGTGTTTTCCTTGCGCACGTCGTGGTACCCACCCAAATTCTTCCATCGAGTCGTCGTGGTGTCGTCGCCCGGCGTCGGCGCCCCGTTTTCGGTGTCGTCGTAGATTTGTAACGATCCATCGTCGTTCGGCGCGTTCGACGGGCGCTCAGAATCGTCGACGCCTCGCGAACTTCCCGCCAAACCGCGCCGCGCCGTCGACCTGTCCCTGCGCGTCGCGCTCACCGCACCTCCGCTCCTCGGTTTCGCCCGCAGCGTGTCCCCGAAGCTTCGAACGATCTCCTCACCCTCGCTCTCGTCGATCTCACCGCTATCGATGCGCTTTTGCGTGCGTCGAACCATGCGATGCTGAAACGAAGCGTACGACGCTCGCAATCGCTCCAACGGTTCGGCGCGCATGTCGACGCCCCGTTCATACTGCTCGTTCGCCGCCCCGTACGCCTGACGAACCTCCAAAAACGCCGCATACGCCTCGTAATACAACGCTTGCCTCTGACCGATGGAATTCGCCCGCAAAAACTTGAAAATATCACCCGGCTCGGCGCAACAATCCGCGTATTTGATCCACACGCGCAGATACCGCGCGTCCTCCTTGTACCTCTCCTCCTCCTGCAACTCTCGCGCGCATCGCTCCAACACCGGCATCAACTCTCTCTCCAGACCGTTCCCCGTGGCGTACGTCTGCTCGGTCCACTTGATCAACGCGCACCACTCCCCGAGCCTATCCTCGGCGTCTTCGCGCGTCGCCGCCGCGAGCAATCTCGCCTTTTCCGCCTCTCTTCCCGACGTCGTCGTCCCGCGCGTCTCGCGCTTCACGAGCGCCTCGTTCAAACGACGACCATCCCGTCCACCCCGCACCGGTCGCACGTTTTCCTTGGCGTGTTCCCACGCGAAGCCGACGTCACCGTCCGCGATGCGATTCGTCTCCCTCGCGACGAGCGGGCTCTTCGTCGGCGTCGTCATCCTCGCGTCCACCGTCTCGACGCGCGCGTCGAGACGAGGTCACGCGAACCTCGAACCACCGTTCGCGCGTCGTCTCGCGGTCGCGTCACCGTCGACGCGCGCGCGCGACGGACTCTCCGGCACCGTTCCCGAATCATCACATTTCCCCACGTTCCCCCGGGCCTTTGGTCCTGGGTACGATAAACACAGAGATCCCATAGTCAAACACCACGAAACAGTATCACGCATACACAGCACACCCACCTACATAGTGTAAACGACCGTAAGACTATCAATCGAAATCACGATCGCGACCGTCGCGGGCCCGTCGCTGCCCGTCGCGCGCGCGAGGGCGGCAGACACCGACGATGTTCGCGACGACTCGAGCGATCACGCACGCGCGCGAGACGCGCGCGGTCAACGCGACCGCGAACTCCAGACGACGCGCCGGACGCGTCGTCGTCGCGCGCGCCGCGGAGACGACCAAGGAACAAAAGGTGCGCCCGATCTCGATTCGATTCGATCCGCGCCAGGGTCGGACCGATCGCGCGCGAGTGGATGGATGGATGGATGCCGCGAGGGCGCGCGCGGCGACGCGAGTGACGCGTCGCGCGCGCGGTGGATGCGCGGAGAAAAATAATGTCCGGCGGGTCGCGCGCGTTCGATCGATCGTTCGATCGTCGTCGTCGTCTTTCGTCGTTCGTGCGTTCGTTCGTCCCGCGGGACGCGAGGGCTCGCGCGAGGACGCGGTCGACGTCCGCGGACGACGGTCGCGCGACGACGACGACGAGGAGGAGACGAGACGACGCGCGAGGAGGACGTTCGACGATATCCGCGCGCGCGAACGCGCGATCGACGACGGGAGCATCGGACGCGCGCGCGCGCGATGCATCCATGGATCCGACGGGATGGGGTGACGGATATGGATGGATAACACTCGATGAGTCACGACTCGACGACTCGAGGACTCGGCGGGGGCGGGGCGCGCGCGCGGA
>MDTE01139475.1_pt1 | contig 13797 bp, 13 predicted proteins | sample 811231 | NCBI WGS metagenome assembly MDTE01 (sample SAMN05326651, study PRJNA326480) | marine metagenome | isolation source: seawater | place: Indian Ocean: Red Sea | collected 2010
ACACTGGCAGCGATACAGGGAGGATTGGTTCGTCGTCTTGCCGGGCGCATAGCTGAAACTGCCTTGGCGTCTAGTGGTGCCTTAATCCAGGCGATTGGATTCGGGCTGGCGATTGTTGGGGTTGGCCAAGGCTCAGTGGAAATACTGTTTGTGGCAATGCCGGTGGTCGTTCTCGGTTTTTCCCTGATGCAGCCGAATTTGAACTCGCTGCTCTCTAGACGCACCGACCCTGCCCGCCAGGGGGTCATCCTGGGAGTTGGACAGAGCGTCAGTTCACTGGCCCGCATTGTCGGTTCCCTGGTCGGGATTCCCTTACTACGGATGCGAGTGGACTCGCCCTATTACATGGCCGCAGCCTTGATGGTGCTGGGTAGCTTCCTGGTTCTTGTCGCTGGTCGGCGTGGTCGAGATTATGAGGCGGTGGATTCCGGCTCTGAGGGCGTTACCGAGTAACGCTCAATTTCTCGACCGACCTGGTCTGGAGGACGAGGACCGGGTTGCCGAACCGCGTGATGGGGACGAGGAGGAGCGACTCGGCCTGGGCGAGGACCGCAGCGATGAACTCCGCGAAGAAGAACTCCGCGAAGAGGAGGAGCGACTCGGCGTGGACCGCGTTGGGGCACTACGCGAGGGTCTGGGCGTCGAATAGCTCCTGCTGCTGGGTGAAGAGGACCTGGCGGATCGCGACGGAGCGCTATTGCGTGAAGGACGAGAAGTCGATCCAGTCTGGGCGCTGCGCGAAGCAGGTGAGCGATAGGATCGTGTCCTCGTCGGTGTGCTTCGGCTCGGCCTGCTCGTGGACTGCTGGGACGCAGCACGTGAAGTCCGTGAAGCAGAGGATCGTGTCCTCGTCGGTGTGCTTCGGCTTGGCCTGCTTGTGGACTGCTGGGACGCAGCACGCGAAGTCCGTGAAGCAGAGGATCGTGTCCTCGTCGGTGTGCTTCGGCTTGGCCTGCTCGTGGACTGCTGGGACGCAGCACGCGAAGTCCGTGAAGCAGAGGATCGTGTCCTTGTGGGTATGCTTCGACTTGGCCTGCTCGTGGACTGCTGAGGTGATGTCCTGGACGTAGACGTGCGCGACCGATTCCTTTCGGCTGCGGTGCGACTCGGTCTGGGGCTGGACCCTGGAGACGCTGTGGCAGAGCCCCGTGAAGTAGAAGCTCGCGACCGGTTCCTTCCGGGTGCGGTGCGATTCGGTCTGGTTGTGGAATTTGAAGACGCGGTGGCCGGCTCCCGCTCGGATGAGCGAGTTGTCTCATCCACGGCTGCACTTGAGCGAGCGGTTCGATCTCTATTGGCGCGGTCCCTTGCTTCCACGCTGAGTACTCTGTTTAACCGGTCGGTACTCTCTCTTCTGCGCCTTTGCCTCTTGTTTGCTTCACTTTCATTGGAGGTCACCCTACCGGCTTCTGCACGTGGGCGTGGCGGTGCTGGGGTCGACTCTGAGTTTCTGCGTCTTTTACGCGGTTCAAGAGTTAGTGATTTGGCAGATTCACCGTCTGTTGCTCGGGTATCAGAAGCCGTTTGTTGACTTTCGGGTTGGCGTTGTGAAGCGCGTGCGGGTCGCCGAGAGGGTCGGGTTGTCTCACCAGCTATTTCGTCGGCCCGTTTGTTACCCTGGCGGTTTTGCTTGCTGTCTAACGTCGATTGGGTTGTTGTAGGAGTCGCAGCGTTCGGACCATTTTCTGCAAGCGTAGGGCTATCGGTAGCATCCGTTGTTGCGTTCCCATTGCGTCGATCTCGCCGACGTCGCGGATTGCTGTCGGCATTTTGATTCGCTGTCTCGGACAGTCTGCCAGTTCGCTCAGCCCGAGTTCGATCGGGTTGCCCACGGCGACGATCTCTGGGATTGTTGCGTGTGTTGGCGGTTTGTCCAATTGTAGGCCGGTTGGAAAGGCCCAACGCGTCATTTTCTCGCCGTCTTCGTCTGGTATCAGCAACAGATTGAGCGTCTTGCGGTGTGCCCGACTCAGCCTGTTCGAGGCGCTGACGTCGACGTTTCAGGCGTCGTAATTCGGCGATTTCGTTCTTGTCACGATCGTGATCGCGTGCCGTGACCGTGGTCAATTTCTGTTCCAGTCGCCGGCGGCCACGGACATCATTGGTCCCGTGTGCAAGTACGCTACGACGTTGGCCTGCTTGACCTTGGCGGCGCTGGGTCGTGCGGATGTTTATTTGCTGGTTAATGAATGTGGTGCGAGGACGGTTCGCGACATTTGCCACATAATGGTCATGCCAACGGTGGCAGCGGTTCAGGTAGTCGATGCCATCGCGCCGCTGACGCGCTCGCAGATACGTGTAGAAGGGATCCCAGCGACGTCCAACCCGCCGGAAATCGTACCAGGGATAGAAATTTTGACGGTAGTTCGTTCCGTAGTAATTACCGAAGTAGAAGTGGTTTGATCCTGACTGAATAAACAGGTGCAGGAAGGAGTTCGAAGCATGTAACGCGATGCGGGGACGGAATCGAATTTGTTGATAGCCGGCTTGAAAATAGATCGGGCAGTGTAGTAGTCCACGCCTTTGGAATGGGTAATCCCAGTAACCAGAGATGAACAAGCAGCCATGAGGGGTCCATGCGTAATGTGCAGGAACCCACATGTAACCCGTATGAACGTGTGCCCAGTAGCCCGGACGCCATGCATAACGCTGGGTGCGATAGACCCAGTTGCCGGGAATCCAGAAGTGATCTGATGACGGTGGATCGCTGGAAGGTCCGGCCTCTAGGCTCTCTGGTGGTTCGGGTACGTAATTCAATTCGGCTGCGTCAATTGCCGTCCAAAACCCGGAGACCCAGCTGGATTGCCCTTTGTTTTTTGACCAATACCCAGGGATCCAACGATGGTCGGGCGGTGTATTTCTCCAGACGCCGCTAATCCAAATGAAATCGTTACGTTCGTTATCCCAATGCCAATACCCAGGAATCCAGACCACGTTGTCTCCTTCGGGTCTCGTTTCGGGCGGAATTTCGTCAATGGCTTCAGGGACTTCTTGATCTACTCGAAATCCCGCAGCCGGTTTCTGGCTCAGTTGCGCGGCAAAGGCCTCATGGACGGGTCCGCGTGTCAGCACCTGGAAGTTTTCACCGGTCGCGCTGTTGGGTTGGGGAGGTTGCTCGGGTACCGGTACGACAGATTGTTGTGCCGCGAGGTGGGAGCCGCTGAGGACCAGGATTGCAGTCACGACAACCGAGTGCATGTGCTGAATTCGCATGGTGTTCCTTTCAATCACATTTCTTCAATTCTTTGCTACCGGCTCCAATGAAGCAAGTCGTGTGCCGAAACGCTTCAGGTCGCCGAATGATGTCGATTCAACTAGCTTCGAAGGGCTAGCTCGGCAGTTTCGCTATCTCCCTAGCGCAGCGTGGATCGCAAAGTGAAAGTTGCTGCGCCGTACTTATGATTTGGAGTGTAGTCAGAATGACGTCACCAGTCCTGGTCGGGGCGTGGGAGGACCTTGGCAATAGGAAAGCCATTAGCTGCTTGATATCAGATCTCGCGTGGTCTACGGTAAGACGCCGACTGGCAATGCCAACGAAACCGGTTCTTGTTTGAGCCAAGAATTATAAGGACGGAGAAATGAATCTTAGACCATCGAGTGACGCAGCACTGTCTTCTTCCAAAACCAACAAAGAGCCCAGCAAACTGGCCAGGCGAACTTTCTTGGCCACTGCTGCCACAGCCGCTGCAGCTGCATCAGCCTTGGGACAAGAAGACGCACCAGTTCGGGTTCCTCGTGCGTACGGTCCTTACGCTCCACCAGTACGCTATCCAGAGCCAGATGTGGTGGTACTGGATCCCCGTTTCAAGCAGTACAAGTTAGGAAATTCCCCCATCCTTCGCCTATACCATAGCAAGCAGATGCTATGGGCAGAGGGACCGGCGTGGAATGGCGTGGGGCGTTATCTGTTATGGAGCGACATTCCAAACAACGTTCAATTGAGATGGTTAGAAGATGACGGTCACGTGAGTGTTTTCCGCAATCCCTCCGGTAACAGTAACGGCAATACATTTGATTTTCAGGGACGACAGATTTCCTGCCAGCATTTAACTCGGAAAGTTGTGCGTTATGAGCATGACGGGACAGTTACCGAATTGGCTTCTCAGTATGGCGGTAAATCACTGAACGCACCCAACGATGCCATTGTGCACCCAAACGGTGATATCTGGTTTACCGACCCAGGGTACGGTGGCTTGATGAACTATGAAGGCCGTCGCGCCAAGGGCGAATCAGTACAGCCTTACCAGAAAGAAGCGATTTATCGTATTGACGTGAAAACTGGCAAGTTGCATCAACTTTCAGATGCGATCAATAAACCGAATGGACTTTGTTTTTCACCGGACTACAAGAAGCTCTACGTCGCCGATACCGGAGCCAGTCACTATCCGGACGCGCCAAGAAACATCAAGGTTTGGGACGTCGTAGATGAAGCCAGTCTCAGGAATGGTCGCGAATTCGCCTCAATGGAAATGGAGCTCAACGGAGAGAAAGTGGGTGGATTTGCCGACGGTATTCGCGCCGATGCGGATGGGAATATCTGGGCGAGTGCTGGTTGGGTAGGCGACGGTTACGACGGAGTGCATATTTTCGCCCCCGATGGGGTGCGGATCGGCCAGATTTTGTTGCCGGAGATTTGTAGCAACGTTTGTTTCGGTGGAACCAAACGCAATCGTCTCTTCATGACCGGTAGCAGTTCTCTTTACGCGGTGTATGTCGAAACCACCGGTGCGCATATCACGTAGACCACGGCCTTACGCAGATAACGGCCAAGGTGTCCCAGGTTGCCTGCAGTAGAACGTGTTTCGTGTGCAGTCCGTACTGGGTCGGGAGTACTGGGCTCTACCGGGGCGTTTTGCGGCGCACCTTGGGCGGCATTTTCAAGCCGATTTGTTCAGCGTGCGCCTCGTGGCCCACGAGGTCTGCGCTGACTTTTGGGGATCGCGTTTCCGGGTGTCTCGGGGCCGACGGGGCCAAGTAGGTCACGCAATTTTTCTCGGAGGCTGAAATCTGCTGTGTTGAGTGCGATTGCGACTCCTTGTTGGTCGACTAGCACCAGGAATGGGAGCTGGTCTACACCACAGCGTACTGCCATGGGAGAGTTGTAGCCACGTGTCTTCGGGTCAGGACTGATCACAGTTTCCCACGGTATTTGATTGCGAACCAGGAATCGATTGAGACGTTGTGTGTCTTCGTCCAAGTTGACTCCTACGACGGTGAAGCCTTTATCTTTGTAGAGTTCATAGGCTTGCTTGATTTTGGGAATTTCTTCGACGCAGCCTGCATTCGTTGTTGCCCAGAATTCGACAAGAACAACTTTCTTGCGATACTTCGTCCAATCGAAGGGTTTACCGTCGACTTGTACGCCTTCCACAGCAAAGGGTTTGCCGAGCAGATTCAGTCGCTTCTTGCCGTTGTTGGCTAGATTGGTACCCTCTTCGGCGACTTCAGGGTCAGAGTGGTCTGTGTAGAACTTCGACATAATCTCGAACAGATCGCGGCATTCTTGATAGCGTTCGGCAATTTCAAACTGGGCTGCGGCCCCTGCCAGGTTGCGCAGAATGTAGCGGCTTGGTTCTCGCGTCGAAAAGAGTGTTTGGATAGACCCTGTTAGTTCTTCCATTGCTCCCTGTCGTCCGGCAACTACCATTTCAACCAAATTGAAAAACTTCGCTTTGGTCAAGCCGAGGTGGTCTAACATGATGTTGCCTTCGATAGCCATGCGAGGGTCTTCGCTCTGAGCGAATTTTGTGGCGCCGGTGAACAGCACGTCCTGAGCTAATTCGTGGCGACCGATACCCTCTAACGCCATCGCGCAACCGTGCACAGCTTCAAAAACCGAAATGTCGGCGTCTTCTTCCGCGACAATGGCTTTGATTTCGTCGACAAAGGCCGCCACGTTGGTTTCTTTTTTCTCACGGACCTGTTGTATCTGGAGCTGCAACAGGACAAATCTACCTTGGCGCGCGAATTTGGCATTTTTCTCTTTTCTGAGCTGCTGACCAAACTCCCGAAATTTGGGTGTCAAGTCTTCCGCGGTCAGAAATTGTAGTTGAGTCAATACATCGAGTTTTGCTTTCAGTGCCACTTCACGGATTGGTTCTTCGCTTGGTAATCCCAGGATTTTCTCGGCCGCCGTTAGCTTGGAACTGAGTAGCGGCATCACCTTGGCCCGAACAGCGTCGGGAGACATGCGTGGATCTGTAATGCGAGCTAGTTCCAGATCAACGCGTTCTATGAATGCCTGGAGCTTCTTGGGGCTGTTTTCCGGAATGTCCTGCGCACTGAGCTGTTCGCCAGAAACCGATTGAGGAGGTCGAACACGACTGCCACGAGGCCGCGGTTGTCGACTTTTTCCCGGAGGTGTCACCACGGCTTCTCGAGGTGTTGTCCCAGAGCCTGAGGAAGCGGTGTTGGGCTTTGATACATTCGCGGGTTTTGCAGGTATGCTCGCGATCGACTCGCCGCTGGCGGTCGGTGGCTGCGTTGTCGGGGTAGCGCTGGTGCCGTTTGCAGGCACAGATCCAACGGTTACGCCGCTCGGTCGGGGCGTGCTGGCGGCTTGTTTGGGAAGTGGTTGGGCAGGACGGGTCGCAACTGGGGCAGATTTGGAAGGGGTGGTGTCCGAATCGTCGACTTCAAAGCCACCAATTTTTGGTGCTTCCGAATTGTTGGGTCCGCCACATCCACTGGCGACCAATGCGAGAAGGACAATTCCAGCTCGTGTCATATGAACAGCAGAGCGAGGACTGAAGAGGTCAAGCATGACGGAAAACCCGTAGAAAGGGAAAGCGAAAAGCGATTTTCCTGCGCTGAAACTACTGAATTTAATTCTAGGCGATGTAATACGGCTAAGCACCCCCGATTTTTCTGCGGCCCTCTTCTCTACATGGAAGCGTAGTTACCGGAGATTTTTCCACGGCTGGCAATGCTCAGTCATTCATTTGTGCTGAATTACCTCGACCAGCGCGCCGATTATGACCGCGCACAAAAAAACCTGCGACAAAAGTCGCAGGTTCTGGTTGCTTGGAATTGTTCCGATTGGCTCAAAACGAGCTTGTATTTAGTAGGGTGTGTTGTTTCCGGGATCCATATTACCCACCATGTGCAGGTGATTGTGGTCAACATAGATGACTTCGACAGCGTCCTGGTCGACGAGGCGATGAGGAATCGGCCAGGAGACGTTGGTGGTTTCGCTGAAATAAATTGTGCATTTGAAGTGAGCGTGATGCAGCTGTGCGGGTCCAATCAACGGGTAGAACCTGGGTGGGTCGACATAGTCTGCAATGAGTTCTTTGACGATTCGTACGTCATCGCGATGCTTTTCATAGAGGAAGGGGACGCCACCTTCGGTCGTGCGGGCTCGTTCCAGGGCTCGCATGACTTCGTCATCACTTGGCATGTCCAGGGCGCGTGCCGGTGCACCTGCGGTTAATGGTCCGAGAATCGGTACACGACCATAGCGTTCGGTTTCCCAGAACTTGTCTTCCAAACGTTTTTGCGTCAGGGGACTAACGGGAATGGGAATCCCGAAGATCCCCAGGTTGGGACCATGAGAGATTCCGTAGCAACCTGAGAGGTTGATGGCGATCAGGGCCAGCAGGGTGCTGCTCAGAATCGAAGAAGTCTTATGAGACATGGCTTCGCCCTTGTGTCTAGTGTCAGATCTAGACAGTGTTATCGCGTTAATCTGGGCCAAACTTGTGGATATTCTTGATGATGCCGGAAATTCCGGTCAGTTTGTGTGGTTGCTCTGAGCTAGCAACGCAAGCAGCCCGGCTGTTTTGCACAACCGGGCTGCTAAGGACTTGGACATTTTCCGCCGGGCGTTGGAAACGACTCCCGTCAGCCTGACGTTTTGATTTGCACTGGGTTACTTCGACTTGAAGTCCAGCATCCACCAGCCATCATCCCATTCCAGCACAACTTTGCGCCAGCCAAGTGGGACTTGGGGATACGGGTAGAACGGGCCGATGTAAGGCCATGCCGAAGGGGAGTACTGCTTCGGATACGCGACCGACCCGTAGTTGGGATGCGGGGCGTAACTTGGCCAGGCGTAACCAGGAAGCTGCGGCTGGTCGTGGCGAGCAGGTGCTTGGCCGACTCGGCTGGTGGCCAAATGCATCGGCATTGGCTGGCCACCTTGACCTTGAGAGACTGACTGGGCCGGTGCGAAAGCGAGGGGCATGTTTGGTGCCCGGTGCATCGGAGCCATGATGTACTGAGGTGCCATTTGGTTCATCACGGGTGCCGGACGACCAGCTTCGACAGCACTGCCGATGACTTCCGGCTCAGCCGTTTCGACGTTGGAAACCGGTAGTGCGTTGCTGCGAACGATAGGAGCCATGGACCGGGTAGTTTGCTTGACAGCCAAGCCGTTGACCACCTGACGAACGCCTGAAACGCGTGCTGCAGAGTTGAGCACGAGCGATTGCTGCTTGCGTGACGCCACCCGACCTTTGATCCAGACGGATCCATTGGTGACTTCCAGGTCCAGATCAAAATCGCGCAGCTGACCACCATCCTTGAGTTTCTGCAATTCGGCGATGACCGCACTGGCGAGCGCGTCGTCGTCTCCATCGATAATTTCAGCCGCTTCTTCTGTGTCGTTGCTAACGGGCACGACTTTCATCAGTTTCCGGGGATCCAGAGCTGACAGCAATGCGGGACCGTCATTTGTACGTTGTTGAATGGCAAGGTCGTTCACCACTCGCGTTACACCTCGGATTCGCCTGGCAGTATCCAGGACCAGGTTAAGCTGTTGTTTGTTGCGGACTTTTCCGCTCAACAGCACTTCGCCGTCATCGACTTGCAGATCGACCGCAAAGCCCTTGAGTGCTCCTTCTTGCTTGTGTGTTTGCAGCTTGCTTAACAGGGCATCTGCGATTGCCTGATCATCGGCACGAAGCATGGACGGTGCCAGGGTGGCAATCGTGAACAGCGCCAACCCAATCACGGATTTTCGCATGGGTCCCCCCTCCTGAGGTAGGATTCCTTAGTAGAAAATGGGTCCGCCGTTGATCCTATCTCTGCCAAATCGTAATGAGAAAGGGCGACGGATTCGCGGGAAATGTGCAGGTCGTTTTCAGGAAACGAAAAACGAACCAGCGCGAACTGGCTGGGAATCTACAAGGCGGAGAATGCGCTTGCGTAGGCCCCCCGGCGCAACGCTGAAGTTCGACAATTCGAATGCCGTTAACTTATGTGTCGGTAACGGCTCGTGCTGAATAGCAGGTTTTTTTCGATTTTGCCGGACTCAACGCCTAAAACGGCTCTCCATGACCCTGGAGAATGTGCCGTAAACTGCTTTATATTAACGTGTTGAGGTTATTTTACGCAGCCTGCGAGATTTCTACCCATGAGGGGTGTCGTTCTCGGATTGAACAGTTGCACGCGGAAAAGTCTGCCTAATCGTTCAGGTGCACACACCGCACGGGCAGGTCCGTAGGCTCCGATGCAGAGGGTGTGTTGGTGGTCATCTTTGTACAGACCGCAGCGACCTGTTCGTGCGAGCCAGCGGAGGAGGTATTCACTGGGTTTGGGCCGCTACTGTAATGCTGCCTTGACTTGAGCCTCGGCTGCCTCGATGTGGAGATTCCGGGTGAGGACTTTTCCATCAGCACCGATCAGGAGCATCGTTGGCAAAGAGAGGATACCGAGTTCGTTGGCGAGTCGGCTGTCCAGCCCACCTTTCTCAAAGAGATGAGACCACTGAAACCTCCTATTTTGGAGATAGGCTTTAACGTCTTGTGCATTGGTATCCAGATTGACACCAACGATTTGAAAGCGTTTTCTTCCATATCTGGTTTGCAGCGTTCGGAGCTGTTCCATCTGCTCCAGGCAAGGTTCGCACCAGGTGGCCCAATAGTGCACGACCACCACCTTTCCTCGCAGCGATGCCAGGTCGAGTTTTGTACCTGAGAGTGTTGTGCCACGCAGGGCGATTTTCTGGCCTACTGACCGCAAGCGACGACGGGCGCCGGCCGCTTTACGCGCCGCGATCGTATCTGGGTATTGCTTGATAATGCGTGCATACCAGGTGCTGGCCTCTGTCTCCAGATTCTCAAATTCGCGTGCAATGGCCAGTTGCAACATGGCCTCTGCGGCATCCTCGCTCTTTGGAAAGGATGTGACAAACTGCTTGAGATTCGCCAGCCACTGCTGTTGGATTGCGCCAAAGTCGGCATCGGGCTCGTTGATTTTTTGTGCATAGTCAGCAGACAGATGGCGGAAGCGAACGTACGCGATTAACGCATCGGATTGTTGTTCACGCGTTAGTTGTTTCACCAGATCTTCCAAGCGCTCTACGCCGGATGGAAGTTCGCCGGTTTGTACTGCGGCACTCACGGTATCTGCCAGTTGGCGGACCCAGGCCTGCTTTTCTTCGCTGGGGACAGACTGTTGTGACAATTTACCAAGAATGTCGGCCCGCTTGACGTGTAACGAAGTACGGTCTGATGTTCTGCTTGCCGTTTCCAGCTCTTCATCGATCGTATTGAGTTGAGCGAGCAGTTCTTGGCCAGCGTCGCTAATTCCCGCGGGGGTTGTGGCTGTCGGAAGCGAAACCGGTTGCATGGCGGGCGGGAAAAAAATCTCGGCGCCGAGTGTGAGCTCCTGGTCTGGAGAAAACCCATGTGGCAAGTCTACAACGCGCCACCCGTCCCGGACCTGGACGAGCGTGCCGATGCTGATTTGTTGTGGCGTGCTCCCTGTTTCAATCACTGCCGCGACGTTTTCATATAGTGTCAAATCTTTTCGGGAACCGTGGGTTCCAGCGGGAATCAGGCCCGGTCGGCTGGCGACACAATGTACCCAGCGAGTTGTGCGGCGGACGACTTTTTGCGCCGTCACAAGTCGTTCGAATCCCGACTCCACGCCCTTTAGTTTTTCCAGCAGTTGTTCAGTGTGTGTGGTACCGAGCTGCAGATCACTCAGTTCCTTGGCGGTTAGCAGGACAAGTTTGAATCGATCGACGTCTCCGGTAGCCAGGGCGGCGACCACCTCTGAGGTGACTTCTTCAGCTGATATGGATTTCCACTGGTTGATTTGGCCGTCCTCATCCGGGTCCAAGCCCCAACGCATTCCCGCGGTGCCCAACCAACGATATTGATCAGCTTTGCCATTAAAGTCGGCATCGATGTCACGGTAGACCTCGACTCCGCGCTTGTAATAGCACCACAAATCGACCTTGTTGTCTTTGTTCGTATCGACGAATCGCCGCAGCGTCTCTCCACCCGGTCCTTCTACCACCCAGCCAGCCTCATTTTTGCCCGTTGAGGTGGCTTTCACCAAGTACTGGTCGAATTGCTTGGGATCTGGACGCTCAATGTCAACTTTGAGCTGAATCGGAGCAAGCCGCAGAGCCTGGCTGCTGGTCGGATTTTCACTCCGTCCGTAACTCGTCAGGCAAGTCGCCAGGAATCCCGCGAACAGATGAAAACGTAGCCATGACAATCGCGACATGACAAACTCCTCGGTGCTAGCTTTGTTTCACTGGGGATCTACCCCGAGACTCGGTTCGTTATCGGTTAGATAAAGTGGGCTGCATGAAGAAAAGGTAGCGGTTCTCAGGATTGCAGCGATTATCGGGCCTGGCGACCGCGACGCGTGGGGAGAGAATCCGTTTGGGTAACGGACCTGGTGTTTCGCTGGTCTGGCGTTGGCAATGAATTAGTGGAGTCCCCTTTTGACAGCCGGCGCCCCGCTCCTACAATACGAACTCCATGACACGGGCGTGTAGCTCAGTTGGTTAGAGCGCGTCGCTGATAACGACGAGGTCCATGGTTCGACTCCATGCACGCCCACTGACAGTGTGTGGTTACGCTGTTGCTGCGAGGCAGCTGCAGGCATGAGCTTGGACTGCGTAATTGCCTGCAACCACCGTACAGGAAGTGCGGGAACGTTAGCTCACGGGGACGTAGCTCAACTGGGAGAGCACGGGCTTTGCAAGCCCGGGGTTGGCGGTTCGAGCCCGCTCGTCTCCACTTTATATCTGTGTTGCCGCGAATTGCTCCAGTTGGCAATCCGGTTAGGATTTAGACATCTACAGATCGCCAGGAGCGTGTTGCGTTTAGGTGGCGGTGGGCGGAGCAATTATTTCTTCGAATACTTGCTCCGCTGGCGATTGACGGTGTTGGTACCGGTCGCTAAAATCACCCCTTCAAGGACGGCTGGACAAGCCTGTTGGCATTGAGCCAGCATTTGCTTTGGCAGCCTCCTTTTTCCTGCCTCGAGCGACAGTCAGGAAGTGTCTTTTTCTTGTACTTCAGGAAGAAGGTATTTTCTGTCAGTTTCTGGCAGGAGGTCGTCGTTGACGATCGTTTGCTCTTTGACAATTTGGTTGTTGCAAGTAGATGGCATCTTCGTAGTAACGGGATGATCACTCTCGGGAGACTGGTCTTTTTAAGGCCGTCTGACGTGGAGTGTTAGTTTTGTTACTGCATTTTTGAAGTTAGCGCCAAAAAGACGATGGAGTTAATCGTTACTGGATCAAGTAGCGACCAGGAATTCGGGGTTGAGCTTCCGGGTTCCGTTTGAATTCGTCGGTTAAGGGGTTCTGTTGATTTTAAGGTGGTCTCGTTTACGGGGTTTCACTTGAACGTCAATCGGGTTTCTTTTCTGAGAGTTTTGGATTCAAGTGGTCAAGCTACCAAGGGCGCATGGGGGATGTCTTGGTATCGGAAGGCGATGAAGGGCGTGGAAGTCTGCGAAAAGCCCGGGGGAGTTGACAAACGAACTTTGATCCTGGGATTCCTGAATTGTTCCTGCGCTGAATCCATAGGCGCGTGGAGGCAAACTCGGTGAACTGAAACATCTAAGTAACCGAAGGAAAATAAAGAAAAATCGATTTCGTCAGTAGCGGCGAGCGAACGCGAAATAGCCCAAACCGAACCCATTTTTGGGAGCGGGGTTGTAGGGCCTCTCACATGGAAGTTACAAAACTGCCTGCTAGCAGAATCGTACGGAAAGGCGAACCACAGAGGGTGATAGTCCCGTAAGCGACAGCAGAGCAGTCTTCCGAGAGGTACCTGAGTAGGTCGGGTCACGTGGAACCCCGACTGAATCTACGGGGACCATCCCGTAAGGCTAAATACTCTCCGATGACCGATAGTGAACTCAGTAGCGCGAGTGAAAGGTGAGAAGAACCCCTATTAGGGGAGTAGCAGAACCTGAAACCATGCGCCTACAAGCGGTCGGAGCTTATTGCTCTTTGAGCAATGGTGACGGCGTGCCTTTTGCATAATGATCCGGCGAGTTACCGTCTGCGGCACGGTTAAGGCCTTACGGGCTGGAGCCATAGGGAAACCGAGTCTTAATAGGGCGAATATGTCGTTGGTGGTAGACGCGAAACCGGGTGATCTACCCATGGACAGGTTGAAGCGCGGGTTATACCGCGTGGAGGACCGAACCCACTTGGGTTGAAAACTGAGGGGATGATCTGTGGGGAGGAGTGAAAGTCTAATCAAACCCGGAGATAGCTCGTTCTCTCCGAAATATCTTTAGGGATAGCCTCGTGCCACTACGTCTCGGGGGTAGAGATACTGAATCGGATGAGGGCCCTTTCCGGGGTACCTCACTGAACCAAACTCCGAATACCGAGACGACTATCACGGGAGTCAGTCCGCGTGGGATAAGCTGCGTGGTCGAGAGGGAAACAACCCAGATCGTCGGCTAAGGTCCCGAAGTTATGCTTAGTCACTAAGGAAGTTGAATTGCAGTGACAGCCAGGATGTTGGCTTAGAAGCAGCCACCATTTAAAAAGTGCGTAACAGCTTACTGGTCGAGCAATTCTGCGCCGAT
>MDTE01165630.1_pt1 | contig 13795 bp, 10 predicted proteins | sample 811231 | NCBI WGS metagenome assembly MDTE01 (sample SAMN05326651, study PRJNA326480) | marine metagenome | isolation source: seawater | place: Indian Ocean: Red Sea | collected 2010
ACCCGTGGCCACAGTGTTTGCCAGATCGCTTCACGGTCGAGGGCATCTGCCCCGATCAATTCCGGGACCAGATGCCGCAAGGTTTCACCCGTATATCGATCAAATGCATGTGATGTGTAGTTGGAAACCCCACCCACCCCCTCTAATCCCTCGTCGGTGCCAATGCGGACGATCGTATTGGTCATGTACTGCTCGGGCAGATCGTGGGACCAGGTAAACCGCTGCACTTCCGGTGCCACAACCGAAACTTCAACCCGATCAATGCGCATGACTTCGTTTCCCTGCAAGAATCACTACCGAAACAAACACCAGGAGTGCAAACCACCAGCACCTTCCTAACACGGCCGCGTCGACACTGTCCAGCGTGCCTCGAAGCTGCGACCCCGCAGGAGACTAGCTTTCGTTCGGTTCAGCGGGCCGCAATTCACCCGCCGCCAGTTGCGGAAAGACGCGGCCGACTTTTCTCAACAGGTACTCACCATAGGTACCGTGCCATTGGTGAACACTCGCCCCATCCCAGCGTTGCCCGGCATCCTCGTCGACCGGCCATGTCACATCGACAGGACGAACCTCGGCACCATAGGCCGGATCAAAAAAGAAAGGCATCGACAAACGCCCGCGACGTCCACGATTGCGCACGCGGTGGGGCGTCGACCGATAGCGGCCCCCGGTCATTCGGTCCAACATGTCTCCTAGATTACAGACAAAAGACTCTGGAATCGGCGGCGCCTCACACCAGCCCGCCGGCGACTTGACCTGCAGTCCTCCCAGCGCATCCTGCCAAAGGATGGTCAACAATCCGTAATCCGTATGCTCACCCACGCCCCAGACATTGCCATCGGCATCGCCGACCGCTGGCACGCTTGCGGGGTAATGAAAAATCCGAAACAAAATCAACGGATCCCCGGTGTAGCGGGCCGCAAAATAATCCCGAGGCAAGTCTAGGCTGAGCGCCACTCCTTCCATCAGGCAATGCCCCAGTGCAGTCAACGCGTCGAGATAGTCCTCGACAGCTTCCCGGAATCCGTCGATCGCCGGGTATAGGTTGCGACCATGAAACGGCAAGCCTCCCGCCACGCGTGGATCGGCGTCGGGCAAATCAGTCCCCAAATAGAGTCCTTCTTTGCAGTCCGGGCGACCTCCGGTCAGTTCATCCCCCACTTTGAAATAACCTCGCCATGCCCGGCCTCCACGCTCCATCCCGACCGCCGCCTTGGCCGCCGCCGGCTGCTCAAAAAAAACCTGGCTCAATTCCGCCAGACGCCTGATGACTCGTGGGTCCACCCCATGCCCCACCACGTAGAAGAAACCCCAACTGCGACAGACAGCCTGGATGGCCGCCACGGTCGCGTCAATGTCTGCGCCATCTTCTCGTAGCGGTGCGACGTCGATGATCGGTAATCGTTCGCTGGCCGAAGACATCCAATACCTGTGGCATCAGGAGAGAATCGCTTCGATCGGGCGGCCGCCATGCGTGACGTGTACGGGACGGCCGAATCGGTCGGGCACGCGCAGTTCAGGATCAATGCCCAGGCATTGAAAAATGGTCGCGCAGATATCACCTGTACTGACAGGGTCTGCCGCCACATACGCTGCCTGTGCATCAGAGGCCCCATACAGCGTGCCACCTCGAATGCCCGCCCCGGCCAACATCACGCTGTAACAATGTGTCCAGTGGTCGCGCCCTGCTTTCTTGTTGATTTTGGGAGTGCGGCCGAAGTCACTCATTACCACCACCAGAGTCTCATCAAGCAAACCACGCTGATCCAGGTCTTCCATCAAGGCGCTGTACGTCAGGTCCAGTTGTGGCAAATTGTAATCCTTGAGCACGCCGGCATTTCGCTCATGTGTATCCCAGCACTCGTACGACAGCTTCAAGCGTTCCCAGTAACAATCCCAGGTCACGTTGACAAAACGCACACCAGCCTCCAGCAAGCGACGCCCCGTAAGCGCGCTGGCACCGAACAAACTACGCCCATAACGATCGCGCAGCGCTGGATCTTCGCGATCCAGATCGAAGGCCTGCCGGACCCCTGAAGATGTCAACAGATTCCACGCCCGCTGCTTCTGCTGGTCATACGATTCTACCGCCTGGCTGGAGTGCAATTGCGCGCGTTGCTGGTCAATCTGGGCCAGCAATCCGCGCCGCTGGTCCAGCCGATCGAGGGTCATCCGCGCATCCAACGCACTGTGCGGAATAAAGGGCTCACCGCGAAGCACCTGCGAGTGGTACGCCTTGTCCGGTGGGTTGTCTACATAGGGCCGACATTCAGAATAGAGCGGATCAAACCGTTTCCCCAGGAACCCGGCATAGGGACCTGGGCGGCGAATCGACTGGCCCCAGCCGAGGTAGCAGGGAAGATAGACGTAGGCAGGTCGCGTAGGATCTTGATTGAGGTATTCGCAGATGGACCCCATGCTCGGAGGGTAGCTGGATTTGGTCGTCGAGATATTATCCAGCGGAGCTTCGTAGCCGGTGTAACTGGGCAGCGTGTTGTGGCAACCCGCGCGGTGATTGACACTGCGAACCACCGCGGCTTTATGCATCCACCTGGCAGTACCCGGTAACAACTCGCACACCTCAACACCACTGGCACTCGTCGCGATGGGCTTGAAGTCGCCACGGACTTCAGTAGGCGCCGTCGGTTTCATGTCATACATATCCTGCGTGGGCGCGCCGCCCAGCAGGTACAAGAGGATGACATTCTTGGCGGGGCCGCTGGGAATACGCTGGGCCGCTTCCGCCCGCAACGCGTCGACCAGCCCGAAACCACCGAGCGACGACAACGCACCTGCTTTCAATGTCTCGCGACGTGTGATCCCGTCACAACAACGGCGCGGGCTCCCCAACATCGTCAACATGTTCTGCCCTCGAATCCAAGTGTGAAAGACGCGCCGACGAAAACGGCTACCCGTCCTGCGCCGCTGCCGGAGTATTGGTCAAGTCCGCTTAATCATACCGCGACTTGTCAGTCGGTCACAACGGCGCTGCCACCAGGGTACTCCTCGTATCCCCCCCTCAGAGCAGGAGACAAAAAGGGCTTTCGCGCCGTAAGCTAGAACCCACCCCACGTACTCCCCACAAGTCTGGGCCGGCATGTCACACCGTACCGCAATTACCATCTGGTTCTGCTGCGGCATAGCACCGTTTCTGAGCTGGTCATCCAGCGTTTCAAGCACTCCCGCCCGCTGGCTGGTGACGTTGGCCTGGCTGGCGGGCTGGGTCTGTCTGTGGCAGGCCACCCGCGACCCAACACGGCAACAGCTGTTGGGCTGTTTCGCTTCAACCCATATCGCTCGACTGGCTGCGGCACTTTGGCTGTTGATTGGGTTGGCAGGCCTGTTCTGGATCGGTGGCAGCAGCGGCCTGTTCTTCGCCCTCATGCCACCCCTCGGCCTGCTGGCACTGTGGGCCAGCAGCAGCGACGCGATACAACTGCGAAAGCGGACCGCCGGCGCGCTCTGTACCATCGCGGCCTTGGCGTTTTCGATTGTCGGGCTGGAAATGACACTCCGCTGGATCCACGCACGACGCCCAGCCAACGATTACCGGACCATTACCTGGGGACACCCGGTAACCACTAACCGGTTCGGATTTCGCGAACGGGAATTTAAGGTCCCCAAACCAAGTGGAACGTATCGCGTGATGGTACTCGGAGATTCTTTCACCTGGGGATCGGGGTTGTCGCTCGAGGAACGTTATACGGAGCGAATTCAGCGTCACCTCAGGGAAAGGTTCCCCGAGCGGAACATCGAAGTGCTCAACTTCGGACAACCGAGCACTCCCACGACGGAACACGCGCGCAACCTAACCCAGTTTGTCGATCGCGTCACCCCCGACCGAATCGTGGTGGGGTTCTGCGTCAACGACCCACAGCCCAGAGCCCAGAATTACGCCGTCGAACTGGACAACTATCGATGGCTGTTCCTCGGCATCGAGACACTTGGCCGCTGCCGACTTGTCGCCACGCGCCAATTTCTCAAGACCCGGTGTGACCAACTCCTACGCAACATCGGCGTGATTCCGCAATGGTGGATCGCGTTGGATCGCGTTTACCAGCCAGATTCAACCGAATGGCAAGCATTCTGTGCCGCCTTGAAATCCATCAAAGCCCACAATGCGCGGCGGGGTTTGCCACCACCTTTGTTTGCCGCATTGTGGTATGGGCGGGGGAATTTCAACCAACCTGACACACGGTTACGCCTGATCGCGAAGTGGTGCCGGCAGGCAACGCGTGCCGCCCAGACGGCGGGTTTCGAAATCGTCGACATGGAGCCCGCGTTTCTGCGTCAGGGCGATCGGAATCGCTGGGTAAACGCTTGGGATGGCCACCCCTCAGCCGAGTGCAATCGCATTTACGCCGAACACCTCAGCCGACCACTAGCTGCAGCGCTGCGAAACACAGCCTCCGACTGACGCGGCAGGCGGCCTAGAGGAAACAGAAAGCGGCCAGCGCGTAGAGCAGCATCGCCACGCCGGCGGCTGCAGGTACGGTCAACAGCCAGCCACCAAAAATATTGCGAGTGACGGACTGATTGACCGAAGCCAGGCCGCGCGCCAGACCGACTCCTAAAATCGCACCCACGAGTGTGTGTGTCGTCGAAACGGGCAACTGCAATTGACTGCACAGGAGTACCACGGCGGTCGCCGAAACATCAGCCGCAATACCACACGAAGGAGTCAGGTCGGTAATGCGAGAACCCACGGTGTGCATCACACGATATCCATACATCGCCAGGCCGGCGGCAATTCCCGCGCCACCCAGACAAAGCACCCAGAAAGGCACCGGCACCTGGTTCTCGATCGTGCCATTACTGACGATATCGACGACCGCGGCCAAAGGGCCAATCGAGTTCGCCACATCGTTGGCACCATGGGAAAACGCCACGCAGCAGGAAGTCAATACCACGATCGGAGCGAGCGCCACCTCGACGTGTTGGAGCTGTTTCGCCGTGTCCAAAGACATCGCGACACCGAGCCTCCGCACCAGATAGAATCTCGCTCCGATCATGGCAATCAGCCCTATACTGATCGCAACCCAGACCGCCTGCTCTGACAACCAACGCCAATCAGCAGACGCCTCTTGAAACACATTCCGCAGCCCCTTATGCAAAATCGCCGACGACATCACAAAAGCGACCAGGAAGACCAGCAATGGTGCGAACCGCAACGCAGCGTTGGCGGGCTGCGGCCGCATCAGGATCGCGCGGCGGATCAGGGTGAATAACAGGCAGGCCAACAGGCCCCCGGCAACCGGTGAAATAAACCAACTGGCAACAATCTGAGCCAGCACCCACCAGTCGATCGCACTGGCACCAAACGCCACAATGCCGACACCTGCCACCGCACCCACAATCGAGTGCGTCGTCGACACCGGCATCCCGAAACTGGACGCCGCGTGCAACCAGATCGCTGCAGCGAATAGCGCACAGGTCATACCGAGCGCCAGTTTTCTGGCCGGCTGACTCATCTCAATGGGTGCAGCAGTAGCATCGTTCCCCTCATTCTTTCCCAGGCTTCGCTGGGCGGGTTGGGAAACGGCTCCGTCGGCGACAACTTCCGGCTTGATGATTCCCTTGCGGATCGTGTCAGTCACACTCGAGCCAACCAGGACAGCACCCAGAAATTCACAAATCGCCGCGGCAATCACCGCATTACGAAGCGTAATTGATTTCGAGCCGACCGCATCCGCCATCGAATTGGCAACATCGTTGGCACCGATGTTCCAGGCCATGTAGAGGCCGAGCACTACCGCCCCGCCCAGTAGCAAATAGTTCGCGTCCATAGGGATTAACACGCTCTGATATAACCGGCCAGAACTGGCGCGATTCGCCAGTTCTACACATAATCTTAACAATTCTCCACTGCCCCACGCTTACCTTCTGTCCTGAAACGCATCTCCGAGGAACAGAGCCATGCAACCTGCGGAGCAGCGTCCGAACACCGACCAGGAACAACACCGCACCGTCTTCGACTCCCGGAATCGAACGAAGCCGTCGATTGGCCGCCTGGCAAGATCGACGGACGCGCACTTGTAGGGTGCCGGAGACGACTCGTCTACGTTGCTGCGGGGGCGTACGATATGGTCCGGGCTGAGGACCCTCATGTAACCCGAGACGACGCCTCTGGGGGTCCGACATCCTGCACGTATCCTCCTGCCGCCAAATATCGACCGACGATGTGACGCAGCAGCCTTTTCGACGCTCTCCAGGAGTCCGACAATGAAAATTACCCAACTGAAGTGCCTGCACGCAGACGGTGGCTTTCGCAACCTGGACTTTCTCAAAATCTCTACCGACGAAGGGCTCGTCGGCTGGAGTGAGTACAACGAGTCGTTTGGCGGGATGGGCGTTACCAGCATCATCGAGAATCTGGCCCCGTTACTTCTGAATCAGGATCCCTGTCCCTACGAAGCCCGTGTTGCCGAGTTGTACGCAGTACGCAGACAAGCGAGCGGTGGTGCCGTGCAGCAAGCAATCGGGGCCATCGAGAATGCGCTGCTTGACATCAAAGCCAAGGCGTTGGGGATTCCTGTTTACCAACTGTTCGGTGGCCCAGTGCGCGAGCGGATTCGGCTCTACTGGTCGCACTGCGGAACCTATCGGTTGGCCTGGCCAGACGCCATGCAAATACCTCCCGTCCGCTCACTGGCTGATGTGGCCAACCTCGGTCGCGAGGTGACGGCGGCCGGTTACACTGCCCTGAAGACCAACGTCTTTCTGTTCGATGATCCCCCCCGTTTACACGCACCCGGATTTACACCCGGAGACGGATTCCCCGAACTGAACGCGGACCGCCACGTGCTGCGGGCGATGGAGAGGCAGCTGGAGGCGTTACGCGAGGGGGCAGGCCCAGACATCGACATCCTGGTGGACCTGAATTTCAACTTCAAAACCGAAGGGTTCTTGAAGATGGCCAGGGTGATGGAGCCCTACGACATCCTGTGGGTCGAAATCGACACCCGCAGTCCGCAGGCACTGGCCTACATCCGCCAGGGTACAACGATCCCCGTCGCGTCAGGCGAATGCCTGTTCGGACGACGGGACTACCGCCCCTATTTCGATGCCGAAGCGATGGACGTGGCGATCATCGACACGCCCTGGAACGGTCTGGCGGAGGGGCTGAAAATCGCCAGCATGGCGGACAGTTACGAGATCAACGTTGCGCCGCATAATTTCTACGGGCATCTGGCGACCATGATCAGCGCGAACCTGTCAGCAATCGCCCCCCATTTCCGGATCATGGAGATCGATCCCGACACCGTCCCCTGGCACGACGACCTCGTGACCGAACTGCCACGTATCGAAGAAGGTCATCTCCTGCTACCGACACAACCTGGCTGGGGTACCGAGATCAACGAAGAAGCGGTCCGCGCCCACCCACCGCGGGTAAGGTAAAAGTTGGCAGCGCAGACTCAATCAGATCGCTGGCCTGGCCATACCATGCATTTTCCTGTACCCAGCACAACGCGTCTGCCGAGCACCGACGTAACCCGCGCATTGACGCGACGCAGGCAGCATGCTACGAACTCGGCTGCCAGCACGGTTTCCCATCTCTTGCTGCAGCGCTATTCACTTCCGTCGGGTCTTCTGACAAGGTCGTTCCTCATGCGTACTTTCGTCATTGCTCTGTTGTGTCTCGTACCTGTCGCCACACTCACCGCAGCGCCCCGCCCTAACATCGTGTTGATCATGTCGGACGACATGGGTTACTCGGACATCGGCTGTTACGGCAGTGAAATTGCCACACCCCATCTTGATCACCTGGCCAGCGGCGGACTCCGCTTTACGCAGTTCTATAACACCGGCCGGTGCTGCCCGACGCGTGCCTCTCTGTTAACCGGCCTCTACCCCCATCAGGCAGGCGTCGGCCACATGATGGATGATCGGGGCCACCCCGGCTACCAAGGCGACCTCAATCGTCAATGCCAGACCATCCCTGAAGTGCTCGGGCCGGCTGGGTATCGCTGCTACATGGCTGGCAAGTGGCACGTTACCAAGACCGTCCGTCCGAAAAACGACGCGGGCAAGCACAATTGGCCACGTCAACGTGGTTTCGACCGTTTCTACGGCACGATCCATGGTGCCGGGAGTCTCTTCGACCCCAACTCTCTAACCCGCGACAATCAACTCATCGCACCCGCAGATCCAGACAACTATTACTATACGGATGCCATCAGTGATAACGCTGCCCAGTTCATCCGAGAGCACAACGATGACTCTCCCTTCTTTCTGTACGTCGCCTATACCGCAGCCCACTGGCCGATGCACGCGCGACCGGCAGACATCGCCCGATACAAAGGGCGTTACGACAAAGGGTGGGACGCGCTCCGCCAGGAACGTTATCAACGAATGCAGGAGCTCGGCCTGATCAACCCGGCGTGGGGCCTGGCTCCCAACGTACAGGACTGGGAACAAGCGGAAGAAAAACCCTGGCAACGCCGCCGCATGGAAGTGTACGCGGCCATGATCGACAGCATGGACCAGGGCATTGGTCGCATCCTCGACTCACTCAAAGCGAAACAGCAATTCGACAATACGCTGGTCCTCTTCCTGCAGGACAACGGTGGCTGCCAGGAAGAGTACGGCAGTCGGGGAAAGCCACGTCCCGACCCAGCGCTCAAGTTGCCCGCCATGAAACCAGGTGAACTGCAGTTCAAAATGATTCCCGAGAAAACGCGTGACGGGCGTCCGGTCCGGCAAGGCGTGGGTGTCATGCCCGGCGCCGCCGACACCTTTGTGGCCTACGGCATCCAATGGGCAAATGCCTCCAATACTCCGTTCCGCGAATACAAACATTTCGTCCACGAAGGCGGGATTTCCACTCCGCTGATCGCCCATTGGCCCGCCGGCATCACCGATCACAATGCATTTCGACACGATCCGGCACATTTGATCGATATTATGGCGACCTGTGTCGACCTGGCCGGTGCCAACTACCCACGCAATCGGAACGGACAGGAAATCCGACCGCTGGAAGGAACCAGCCTAACCCCAGCATTTGCAGGTCAGCCGCTGGCGCCTCGTACACTCTACTGGGAACACGAAGGCAACCGCGCAGTCCGGCAAGGAGACTGGAAACTCGTCGCCAAGGGCCGCAACGGCCCCTGGGAACTCTACAATCTCAAGTCGGACCGCAGCGAATTGAAGAATCTGGCTGAGCAGCATCCGCAGCGTACCCAATCCATGGGCCAACTCTGGACCGACTGGGCAAGACGCGCCCATGTGCTGCCGTGGCCCGACGGACGCCAGTCGCGCAAAGTCAGTCGCCAAAAGAAATTCACACTGAAACCGACTACGCAGCTGCCTCGTGACGGCGGACTTCCTGACGTCTCGGGCCGCGCGCTGGAAGTCACCGCCACAGTCAAGGCAGGCTCGCCCGGTGTCATCGTCGCTCAGGGCGGCTCCGCACACGGGTACGCCTTACTGATCGACAAACAGCACCACCTGGTGTTCTGCTTTCGCCGCAACGGAAAACTGACGCGGGTCGTCAGTCCAGACCGGCTCCCCGACGGTACCCTGCGTCTGGGCGCCCGACTCGATCGCCAAGGCGGATTGCAAATTTCAATCGCGGGCAAGGTTGTCGCACGCGGCAAGGCAGCGGGTCCACTGACCGCCCTCCCCGCGGACGGGCTCCAGGTCGGTCGCGACACAGGTGGTAGTGTCGGAAACTATGTCACCCCGAACCCCTTCGCTGGCGTTATTGAACGGGTCGTCATCCAGCTACCATAAGCGGTGTGCGGTCACCCTTTGGCAACCAACTGGCGAACAACAACGCGGCGTTTCACTGCGCTGCACCTCATCCCTCGACCGCCTCTTCTTCGTACGGGACCGGATCGCACAACCCTTGCGTGGCAAACGCCTCCTTTCGTTCGTGACACGCGCCACACTTCCCGCAGTGCCGCTGCCGGCCGTTGTAACATGTCCAGGTCAGCTCGAACGGCACGCCCAGTTCGTATCCGCGACGCACAATTTGTCCTTTATCGAGATCAATAAAGGGTCGCCGGAGCGCAATCGATCGCCAGTCACACAGTCCTGCCACTGTCGACATGGCATCCGCAAACGCGGGGCGACAATCCGGATAAATCGCGTGGTCACCGCCATGGGCACCATATGCCACGGCATCGAATTCCAGATCGATAGCCCAGCCGATCGCGATCGAAAGCATGATCATATTGCGATTCGGCACGACAGTCTGTTTCATGGACTCCTCGGCATAATGCCCCTCAGGAATCTCACAGTTACGACCGGAAAGGCTGTTATGAGCCAGTAATGGAGCAAGACTCGTCAAGTCAACCGCGACGTGGGCGCACTCCACCGACTCCGCCAATTTTCGAGCTGACTCGATCTCGCGTCGGTGTCGCTGTCCGTAATCAAAAGACAGGCACTTGAGCGGATGGCCTCGGTGATGCAGATCGTACAGCAACGTCGCCGAATCGACACCGCCTGAAAGCACCACCACAATTTTCTCCACACCACGTCTCCTGCTGACTACACCGCGGGAACCAACCGGATCGCCCATCGCAAACCTGCTGTCATTACACCTTGCGCTTTATCATAGGTCGCCGCCGCACGGATTGCCTAGACACCCCGAGTGGTAACCAGATCGCGCGTCCCTGGACGCGTTGCTTGGGCCCGCCAACGGGCCTGATAGTCGACCATCCTGTCCAGCCCATGCTAAGCTAAGCACATCTCCGCCTGACGGATCAGGCCACCCGCACAGGGCCACTCACTCATCATCTGGTGGAATCGTACACATGCAACATTTGCCCCGCTTCGCCATCGCCTTCATGTGTCAGTTGTCCCCCCTGCGGATCATGGCGTTGATGACATTGGCAGCAGCCAGTATCACCGGAGCAGCGGAAACCAACCGCCCCCCCAACTTCATTGTGGTGTTCTGTGACGATCTCGGTTATGCAGACATCGGCCCCTTTGGAGCGCAGCGGCATGCGACCCCCACACTCGACGCTATGGCGCAGGAGGGCATCCGACTCACCGATTTCTATTCCACCTGCTCGGTCTGTACACCTTCTCGTTCCAGCCTGATGACCGGCTGCTATCCGCGGAGGGTCAACATGCACGTCGATGAACGCAACCTTTGTGTGCTCTTCCCCGCAGCCCGTAAAGGCCTGCATCCGGACGAAGTCACCGTCGCGGAGGTTCTCCACAACGTCGGTTACGCCACCGCTTGCATTGGCAAGTGGCACCTCGGCGACCACCCCGACTTCCTGCCCACCAAACAAGGCTTTGACCACTATTTCGGCATTCCCTACAGCAATGACATGCACCGCAAGCCGGTGCCACTGCCGCTGCTCCGCAACGAAACAGTGATCGAAGCGCCGGTCCAACAGGACACGATCACAAAACGGTACACGGACGAGGCGGTGGCGTTCATTCGCGCCAATAAAGACCGTCCTTTCTTCCTCTACCTCCCACACACCGCGGTGCATCTGCCCCTGTTTCCCGGCAAAGCATTTCACGGGAAATCCCGGGGTGGCAAATACGGGGACTGGGTCGAAGAGATCGACTGGTCCATGGGCCGTTTGCTGGAAACCCTTCGCAGTGAAGGCATCGATCGCCAGACGCTCGTACTGTTCACATCTGACAACGGTTCCTATCGGGAAAAAGCAGGCAGCAACGCGCCGCTTCGTGGCCGTAAAGGCCGGACCGATGAAGGCGGAATGCGCGTTCCTTGCGTCGCCCGCTGGCCGGGCAGAATTCCAGCGAACACGCGTAGTGCCGCGGTCACCAGCACGATCGATCTGCTACCGACCTTTGCCGCCTTAGCCGGCACCACCGCGCCCGCCGATCGGACGATTGACGGTCGTGACATCTGGCCGATCCTGAACGGACAACCGGGAGCTAGCTCACCACACGAGGCGTTCTACTACTATCAGATGGACCAACTTCAGGCAGTCCGTTCGGGTCGCTGGAAATTGTTTGTTTCCCTCGAATCTAAGAAACGCAATTGGGGAAAACCTGAAGGAAAAACCGAACTCAAATTATTTGACCTGGTGGCCGACATCCACGAAGACCGAAACGTCGCCACAGCGCACCCCGAGGTGGTCGCCAGGTTATTACGATTGGCAGAGCGTGCCCGCGCCGACCTCGGCGACATGGAACGACCGGGAACTGGACAACGCCCGGCGGGCTGGGTCGACAAGCCGTCACCTCGGCTGGCGAAACAACCCGCAGCCAGATCGTAACCGGCCCGCGTTTCCGTCACCTTGATTAGAGCACCACATACCGCTGGTTCTCGGTCTGCTTCCAGACCTTCTGGAACAGCGGATCGTCCAGATCATCCCACATCTCGCTGCGTACCGGGTTGTTATAGCCAGGCTGCGGCCCCGGAAACGTATCTCCCAGCAAACGTTTCATAATCCGCAGGTCGTCGGTGTGGCCCTCACGGTGAGGTAGATGCCGCGCCACGATGGTCGGCCCATTGGTGTACATGATCTTGACCAGGAACGGCTCATAGGCGGGCGGCGGAAGCTGAGCCGCCTGACGCACCTTCTCCTCCACGACCTCAATCCCCAGACCGGGCCCCTGCGGTACGTCCACCATCCCGTCGACCACCGGCATCGGCTGCCTGCAGACATGATCATTCCAATGCAGCGCCAGATTGCAGTGATCCAACGTCGCTTGCGGAAATACGCTGGCTTCGTGCGCCAGAAACGCCTGATTAATGAAACCGCCGCACTGCTGCAGCATAAACGGCAAGCCCGCGCTGTCTGCCAGTGCTGCGACGCGAATCGCACTACCAATCGGCGCGTGCCCTGCCATACTCCCGTCACAAAGTCCGCGATTCATGAACTCGGCGGGCCCATGGTGTACCAGGATCTCACTCTTGCAGGTCTCCGTGAGATGCCGCCAGCCTTCCGTCTCCGAAATCCGGATCGGATCTTCGATACGTCCCACCACGGGAAATTTTTCCATCTCCCTGAGAATCGGTTCGACATGCGACAACGTCGAATTGACGTTGAAATCGAAATGCACGCGGAAACCTTTCGGCGCCACCTCCTGCATGGCTCTGGTCTGATCAAGCACATTCTGGATTTCATCAATATGGTATTTGATCCAGCGATACCCGAGTGAGGCAGCGTGCTTGACCTCTCGCTGGAGCGCCTCGGGTTCTTGCGAGACGGTCCAGGCCGCTACCGGAATTCGGGTACGCACCTGGGGACCAATCATCTTCCAGGCGGGAATCTCCAGATACTTTCCCATCAAATCGTAAGCCGCCATATTCATCGGCAGATCTTTGCGGGCAGCCAACCAATCAAACGGGGAACTCCCCACATAGCGACGTCGGTCCTCGTCTGAAAAGGGAGAGACGCCCCAACTCTCCCCCCAACCGACGAGCCCGACATTGGTCGAAACTTTGAACACCGTCCGCGCCTGGATATTCGGACCGTGATAACGAAACAGTGCCTTGGCGTGGAAGTCGTGATAGGGCAGGTAGAACACGAATCGCTCAACATTCGTGATCCGAATTTTGTCTCGTTGACGCCGTGCCCGTTCAAACCAGCCATTGCCCGAGCGGGGAACAGCAGCAACGGCCGCCAACGCACAGGACTGCTTGATAAACTTACGTCTGGAGGTACTCATCCGACGACTCCCCTGGTAAACGAAACCGGCTGTCATCATATCGTGTTTGTCACTCTCAGGGGGTCCCCTGCAGCCTGAAAAACCATGGACAACGGTGCCTTACCAAACACCGTCGCGAAAAACCCCGTGACTGTAAAGCGGGTCGACCAGCCCTTCCCCGACGACTTCTAACGCAACTCCCAGCCCCCCC